>OLNF01002306.1_pt1 | contig 15161 bp, 10 predicted proteins | sample 1673061 | NCBI WGS metagenome assembly OLNF01 (sample SAMEA3136751, study PRJEB25190) | human gut metagenome | reverse complement strand
TAAGTACCCTCTGTTTTTGTGCCCTCTCGTTTGAGTGCTTGTCTATTATATCACGCTTTTCGAGCTTTGTCAACAGCTTTTTCATTTTAATTTTGCACAAATGGTTTTAAACTGTTATATTCCCCGATTGTGCAAAATGCAAACAACCACAATATACAGTTTTCTGCTATCAACATTTAGTTATCAACAACCACATTGCTATATGTTGAAAACCCGTGTGTTCTTTCCGTAATGCAAAAAGCAATGCCGCCCTTTAAGGACGGCACCGATAAAAATCCTATTTTTCCTCGTTCAGCTCGGAAATTATTCTGACAAAGCTGTCAATATCATTAAAGTCACGATATACCGAAGCAAATCTGATATACGCCACCTTATCTATATCCTTCAGCCTTCGCAGTACCAGCTCACCGATCTCGTCCGACGATACCTCACGTCTGAACTGGTTCTTCAGCTCCTGTACAATATCCTCAACCATTTTTTCAAGGTCTTCGATCTGTACCGGACGTTTTACTGTAGCTCTCGCAAGCCTGTTTATCAGCTTGTCACGGTCAAAAGGTTCAATGGTATTATCCTTTTTCACAACCATAAGCGGTATTGTTTCCACCATTTCATAGGTCGTAAAACGGCACTTGCACGACAGACATTCACGTCTTCTGCGAATCTTATTTTCCGCAGGGCGGCTGTCTATTACCTTGCTGTCCTCATATCCGCATTCCGGGCATTTCACCTGTTTTCCTCGCTTTCGCTCTGATCCTCACGGTTTTCTTTTCCATATTGCTGTATTTATGTATTTTAACACACTTTCGCAGCTTTTTCAAGCGTTTTCTGTAATCAAAGCCCCATCTTATACTTATCGTATATCTTTTTCATATTATTCGCACACGCAGCAAGCTCGTCATAGCTGCTGTAATTCTCACGGTAAAGCTCTACTATCATCGCTTTATCGTAATTTATTTTTTCAAGCTCGCTGAAAAGACGGTTGAAGTTAAAGCTGCCCTTTCCTATCGGCAGGCAATCGCAGCCTGCGTCGCCGTCGCTTACATGAAGATGTACGACCTTATCACCTATTATATCCAGAAGCCTGAACGGATCTACATTGCTCCTTCTCGCCTGTTTGAGATCTACAACAAATCTGACCTCGTCGCCGAGCTGTCCGATCATATCCTCGATAAATCTTACACTGCTGCTCTTGCAGTAGCAGATGTTTTCCTGAGCCACCGTAACACCGAATTCTTTTGCAAGACGGAACAGACGCAGATAACGTTCCATGTACCTTTCATCAGGCACCTTTGAGCTTAGGATAGCTCCGTGCAGGACAAACACATCCGCACCGATCTCCGCCATAACCTCAAAATACCTCTTGTAAATATCTATCAGATATTCGGTTCTGCGTGGATAATCGCCGAATAGGAACAGTGTTTCCATAGGCGAAGAAAACGGATGCATGGATAATACGTTCATCCCGTATTCACCGATGATCCTTCTTAGCTCAACAAGCACCTGCCCTTCAAGCTCGTCTATCGAATTTACGAATATCTCAACATTTTTTACGCCCCGCTCGGCAAGCTCATAAAGAGCCTTTTCTGTTTCAAGAGGGTACAGACAAGCCGTTGATACGCCAATATCCATTTTCATTACTTCCTTTCTGAAAATCAGCCCGCCAGAGAACAAATGTTCCCTATTATTGATATGATTAGTGGTAATACATACACCGCCGCCAGCACCGCAACAAGCAATGCATAAACGCCGACCCTGCACAGACCTTCTGCCTTATCGGCAATTGCCGTTATCTTTTTGCGGAATATAATGTACAGCGCCAGTGCCGCAAAGCCTGCAACGCTCAGCACAATACCCGGTTTAAGTCCTTTAGGGCAGAAACTGAAGGTTATATCATTTTTGCCTTCCTCCAGCTTTACCGCCATAAAGCCCGACATAGAACGGTATATCTCAGCAGACTTGCCGTTTATCGTCGCAGAAAATCCGCTGTCATACGGCACCGACAAAAACAGCCACTGACCGCTCTTTGCATTGTCTGCCGTTCCGCTTATATTCCCTCCGTCAACCTTAAGGTCGGCGGTTTTTGTTTTATTGATAGCTTTCTCCAGCTTATCTAATGACAGCCCGTAAACACCGTAGCTTGAGCAATAAGTGCTTTCGTTTACATCAATATCTATACTTACCTTCTCATTTTCGAAAGTACCGAGATATAAAAGTCCGTTGCTGTCTTTATTCGGGAACGACAGATCCTGCTTGATGCCGTTTACATATATTGCAAACGAACCGTTGATATGCTCGTTGATATTTCTTGTCACAAGATCAAAGCAATCGAAATACAACGCCTGCTTTTCTCCTATATTCAGCTTGTAGCTGAGCGTTGCGATGCGTGTATTGCTCTTGGGTGTGAAATAATATATCCCGTCACGATGTGCATACCGTATATTCTTTTCTCCGGTATGCTCATACTCGGTGAACAGAAGCTCGTTGCCGGTGTCAAGCAGATTCTTTGCAAGATATTCCTGTATAACTATGCGTTCCGCCTTAGGCAGCTCCGTACATTGCGACAGATCGCTGTCGGTCACTATGCCGAGCGGAAGATAGTATTCGCTCTCATAGATCGAATAGTTCTTGTCACGATAAATCACAGGCTCTCTTGCACTGAATTTCTCTATATAATATTTTATATTCATAACGGCGTCGGTAAGAGCCGTGCCTCCGTTGCCTGTGACCTCCATCCAGTAGGACGAATAGCCGAGCCGCTTCATCGCAAACATATAATCCTCCGATGTAAGCGAGGTATAATGTGCGATGGTGGGATAGCCCAGTCCGCCTATAAGATTTGCGTCAAAATATTTCTTCGGCCACTGCATCAGCTTCACCCTGTAAAAATCCTCGTCCTCGGGGATTTTTCCTTCAAGCTCTATCGCATTGTTGTATTTGACAGGTGTATATGCCGATGCGCCTATATACACGTTTGCGTTGAAAACGCTCTCGGCTACAACAATTACAGCCAGTACAGAGCAAACCGATTTGAAAGTGAGCTTCTTGAAAACGCCGAAAGCCATAGTCAGAACATACAGTGCCGTAAATCCACAGAAGACAATCAAAAGCAGTACGAACGACTCCGAGCTTCCCCACAGTGTCGAAACATACGAATCCAGGTCGTATCTGCAGTTACAGTAGTACCATATCGTAAAACCGAAATAGATAACGCCGGCGGCAGTTATTCCGATAAGATAGGGCTTTTTATTCTTTTGCGCATAATCATCAGGCTTTGTATGCGACAGCTTCACCGCCGCAAAGGTCAGCATCATAAGCGTAGTCATATAGCCGTACCGCATAGGGAATGCCATATAGTCACCCGTGTGCCACATCTTGTTTATCGGCTCGAAAACTACAGGCAGAAGCGTAAGAAACGAAAGCAGTGCATAGAATCTGCTGTTCTTGCTCTTTCTTCGCAGAAAATACACAATGAAAGCCGCAACGGAAAATCCCGTACAGAAAATAAGCGGCAGATTTGTATATATCCCTGCAAATACCGCAGAATCAAACAGACCCTTGAGTATGTTCGCTCCCCTTGCGGATGAAAGATACTGTACAAAGCTCGGAAGCCATACAACAGCGGAGATCAGCGCCGCTATACCGCAGCCTATGATAAACCTCGGCGCAATGCCCTTTGTACTGCCCTTTTTTCTGTTAAGAAAAATGTAAACGCCGAAATACAGTATCGTGAACAATACCACCATATAGCTGAGATAATAATTCAGCACCAGCATTCCGACAAGGCAGAATATAAGACCGCCTGTGCGTTTACGCTTTACGAGCGAATTGAACGCTATCAGCAGCAGCGGGAAGAAATACATTACATCGAGCCATACCGTGTTCTGATAGAACAGCATCGAATAACCGCTGAACGCATACATAACGCTGAAAAGCGCCGAATATGTCACATCCAGCTTTTTATGGCAGGTGCGGAAGTACGCATTTGCGGTTATCGCACAGACAGCCATTTTCATAAGCGTCATAATGTTCATGAACAGCATCATGTCCGCTTTGTCGACAAATGCAACAAGAAACGAAAACGGGCTTGATATAAAGAACAGGAACACGCCGAGGAAATTCATTCCGCCGGCATTCTGCCAGTTGAAGAAGAAATCCCCCTTGCCCTCAAGTATGTCCTTGAAGTCGAGCAATAAAGGAAGCACCTGCTGGTGCATATCGCACCATGCGAGCGTTTTATCTCCGAACGGATAAAGCCCACTGCCCGCAAATACCGCAAGTCCTATGACAATTACCGCTATCGGCGGAATTATCAGCGTCAACAACAGCTTCGGACTGCGTATTAGTTTACCGAAATGTGTTGTGATTTTTTTAGTAATATCTCTTTTCAAAATATCCTCCGGGATTTTTAAAAATCTCTCCCATTTGGTTTTTATGAATATCTGTCTAAATTCAAAAGCCGCAAAGACTTTATGTGCTATGCGGCTTTTATTTTTGATTGAATTATCAGCCGCAGGTGATTATACCATGAGCTTCTTTGTGTCTACCGTACCCTTTGAAGCAAGATTCTTTGTATCCTTCTTGCTTTCGCCGTTTCCTGCATTTGTATAATTCTTGCCGTGCTTCTCCTGCCAGAGTACCCACAGGGGACCCGAGATGCACAGTGAAGAATAGGTACCGCAGATAAGACCTGCCATCATAGGAATAGCAAATGTCATTATCGAGGTTACGCCGCAGATTGCGCATACAACGCAGATTGCGAGTACGGCAAAGGCTGTGGTAACAGTTGTGTTTACAGAACGTGTTATCGACTGAGTGATACTCATATTAACAAGTTCCTTGAGTGAAAGCGAGTTGCCGTAAAGGTTACGGTTCTCTCTGATACGGTCATATACAACGATTGTATTGTTGATAGAGTTACCGAGTACGGTAAGAACAACCGCCATAAAGTTTGCGTCGATCGGGAAACGGCAGAACACGAACACAGCATAAACCATGAAGCAGTCGTGAACAAGGGCTACCAGTGCAAACACACCTGCCGAAAGACCGCCGATTTTCTTGAATCTGAACGCAATATAGATAACGAGCAGTATAAACGAGAACAATACCGCAACAAGGCACTTAAGGAAGAACTCCGTACCTGATGTGGGGTTGACATCCTGGCTGTTTACAAGCGTAAGGCTGTTATCCTTGAAGGTCTGCTGGAGCTTATCCGATAAAGCTGTCTGCTTATCTGCTGTAAGTCCCTCTGAAGACGAGAATGAAATTTCAATGACTTCAAGCGAGCTGTTCATCGAAGAACCTGTAGTTACCGTAACAGCACCGTAATTTTCGCCCTCAACCGTCTTCTTTACCGCATTTGTGTCAATTTCGCCGGTATAGCTGTAGGTCAGCATTGTACCGCCCTTGAATTCAATAGCCATTTCAATGCCGAATATGCAGTTGAAGATAACCGTAATTACAGCAATGACGATCGGTATCAGAAAGAGTACCTTTCTGTATCCTATAAAATCAAATACTTTTTTGTTATTCATTTTGAAGCACCGCCTTCCGTTGCGGCAGCCTTTTCAGCGGCACGCTTCTTTGCAGATTTTCCGCCGTAGAGAGCAGGATTTCTGAATATCTTGAATCTGGAAAGCGACATTGTCATAAGTCTTGTCGCAAATATGCCGAACAGGAAGTTCAGTATTACGCCGACCATCAGAGTATAGCCGAATGAGTAGATAGTACCCTCCGTTGAAGCGCCGAACATAAAGAATACGGGCTTCAGTATAGTAGACGCAAGGCTGTCGGGTGTACCGAAAGCACCCATAAGTATGATAGCAACGATAATCATTGTGATATTACCGTCAAATACCGCACTGAACGCTCTCTTATAACCTGTAGCTATCGCTGTATCTATCGTCTTGCCGCTGTTTATTTCTTCCTTTATACGCTCGCCCGTGATAACGTTAGCGTCAACGCCCATACCTACCGCAAGAATGATACCTGCGATACCGGGAATTGTCAGCGTAAAGCTGTTTGAGAACGGGAAGAAGCCTGTTATAGCACAGAACGTACCTGCAACCTGTCCGATAAGACCGATAACGGCAACTACACCGGGCAGTCTGTACAGTGATATCATGAATATCATTATAAGTACAAATGCGATAACGCCGGCGATTGCCATAGCGTCACGGGCACCCGTACCGAGTGTGGGCGAGATAGTGCTGAAGCTCGATGTTTCCAGCTTGAACGGTAACGCACCGCCGTTTATCTGGTCTGCAAGCGCCTTAGCCTCATCAGCCGTAAAGTTACCGCTGATTGTAGCCTCACCGCCGCTGATTTCCTCTTTTACGGTAGCTGTTGAAATGCACTTATCGTCCATGTAGGTTGAAATGTATCCCTTTGATGAAGCAAGCTTCTTTGTAGCCTCTGCAAACTTCTCCTTGCCGCTGTCCTTCAGCTTTAAGGATACCATATACTCATATTCCTTGCTGTTTCCGCTCTTGAGCTGATATACGGCAGAAGCCTTTTCAACGTCCGAGCCGGAAATGATAAGGGGCAGATCCTCGTATGTCTGACCGTCGGAAAGCGATTTTTCCGAGCCTTCTCTGAAGGTGAGCAGTGCGGTAGCACCAAGCTCCTTTACAGCCGCTTCCGGATCAAAGCTGTCATCCTCAGCCTGCCACGGGAAACGCACGATTATCTTATCGCTGTTATAATCAACATAAACCTCATAGTCTGTTATGTTGTTTGCAACAAGTCTTGTTTCAACGATTGACTTTGCCGCATCGACCTCTTCATTGGTCGCATCGTAGTCTGCCGGTGACGTAAATGTAACGTCAACACCGCCTCTGATATCAATACCCCAACGAATATCACTTACACCTCTTATAATAGTGGTCGTGAAATCGCCGTACTGGGTATGAACACCGAAAAATACTATGCCTGTAAATGCCAGTATAACCGCCAGCACTATAAAGAACACAGGCTTTGCCACTCTTTTCAAATGTTTCACTCCGTTTCTGTGCCTCAGCACATCCTGTTAATTTATACATTACAGTATTATACTATAATGATTTCGATTAGTCAAGAAATAGTAAAGAATTTCTGCAATTTTCACAATCCGTTCATTATACGGAAAGCTCAGCCTTTTCTCCGAGAACGTCCTTATTCTTTTCAAGGACAGGCTTTATGCACCTGTCAAGGAATGCTGTCACCTGGCTTGCGCTTCTGCCCGTGTAATTTTCGGGGATGAGCTTTGCCTCGATTTCTTCCTTTGTCGTCATGAAGTCGGGGTCTGCGGCGATTCTGTCAACGAGGTCGTTTTCTCCGCCCTCCTCCTTGATGACCTTACCTGCGGCAATGCTGTGCTGTCTTATCTTCTCGTGAAGCTCCTGTCTGTTTCCGCCCTTCATAACTGCGTCCATCATAATGTTTTCCGTTGCCATGAAAGGAAGCTCCTTCATTACTCTTGCACGGATGACCTTAGGATATACGACCAGTCCGTTTGTGATATTCAGCATAATGTTCAGTATAGCGTCTGTTGCAAGGAATGCCTCCGCTACTGCGATACGCTTGTTTGCACTGTCGTCGAGCGTTCTCTCGAACCATTGTGTACCTGCCGTAAACGCAGGATTAAGAGTATCTATCATAACATATCTTGAAAGCGAGGTTATTCTCTCCGCTCTCATCGGGTTTCTCTTATAAGGCATAGCCGAAGAACCGATCTGATTCTTCTCGAAAGGTTCTTCCATCTCCTTGAAGTTTGCAAGGATACGCAGATCGTTCGAGAACTTTGAACAGCTCTGTGCGATACCGCCCAGTACGTTTACTATTCTGCTGTCAACCTTTCTTGAATAGGTCTGACCGCTTACGGGTACGCACTGCTTGAATCCCATTTCCTCAGCTATCATCTGCTCCAGCTTTTCTATCTTTTCCTCATCTCCGTGGAACAGCTCCATAAAGCTTGCCTGTGTGCCTGTAGTACCCTTCTGACCGAGCAGCTTCAGATTACCCATCTGATACTCAAGATCCTCAAGGTCCATCAGAAGTTCGTTCATCCATAGCGTAGCACGCTTGCCTACAGTAGTCAGCTGTGCAGGCTGTAAATGTGTATATGCAAGACAGGGCATATCCTTATATTTATCCGCAAAAGAAGCGAAGTTCGAAAGAACGTTCACGAGCTTTCTGTGTACTATCTTCATAGCGTCACGCATTACGATAACATCGGTGTTGTCGCCTACATAACAGCTTGTAGCGCCTAAATGGATTATGCCCTCGGCCTTCGGACAGCACTTTCCGTATGTATGGACGTGCGCCATAACATCGTGGCGGAGCTTCTTCTCCTCCTCAGCCGCATAAGCAAAATCAATATCATCAATATGCGCCTCAAGCTCGTCAACCTTTTCCTGCGTTACCTGCTCAAGTCCGAGCTTCATTTCCGCTCTTGCAAGCGCCACCCACAATCTGCGGAATGTCGAAAACTTCTTCTGTGCGGAGAATGTAAACTGCATTTCCTCACTTGCATATCTCGTACAGAAAGGGCTTTCGTAAGTTTCATAATTTGTCATTATAAATAACCGTCCTTTTCATCGGATTTTTTACTTTCCTGTGTCATCTGTATCTGCCGCCTGTATCTTTGACGCATACAGCGCTTCATCTGCACATACCGACACATTTTATATTGTATCACAAATTGTCCGTGTTCGCAATAGCAAACGTCATTTTTTCTCAAAACTCACCTTTCCGTATATCATTCAGCCGCTCCGCTTCACCCTACGGCAACATCGACCACAACCGCTCTGTTTCACCCTACGGTCACATCGACCACAGCCGCTCCGCCTCGCCCTACGGCCGCATCGACCATAACCACCTTGCTTCACCCTACGGCAGCATCGACCACAACCGTTCCGCTTCACCCTACGGCAGCATCGACCCCAGACGCTCCGCCTCACCCTACGGCAACATCGACCACAACCGCTCCGCTTCACCCTACGGCCACATCGACCACAGCCGCTCCGCCTCACCCTACGGCAACATCGACCACAGCCGCTCCGCTTTCACCCTACGGCAACATCGACCATAACCGCCCTGCCTTCGCCCAACGGCAACATCGACCACAGCCCGTCATTTCGCACAACAAAGCCGTTTGAACAGCTCTGCCGAAAATTTTTTGTATTTTTTTAAAAAAGCCCTTGACAAATACCCGAAAACCGTGTATAATGTTTACTGTTATCTGGGTGTGGCGCAGATTGGTAGCGCGCTACCTTGGGGTGGTAGAGGCCGCAGGTTCAAATCCTGTCACTCAGACCAATTAAAAACCGCTTGATTGTCAAAATCAAGCGGTTTTTTGTTTGCCGTTTTAGCCCCGACATATGCAGGCTCTGCGGATATATTCTATTAAATTATAAAACGTCCCACCCGACATCTCCTGCCTATACACTTATTCAAACCGTTTCGCTTTCTTTTTCCTTTTCTCCGTTTGTATACCGCCGCTCGCCGTTCTCACTGTCATATGCCTTCGCCGAATATTCGCTGACATTCTTTACCGTTTCACCGTCTATCTGCAGTGCGGCTGGCGAATCAAACCGCACTGTGATTTCCTTTCCGGTCAGTACCTCTACCATCTCGGTATGGCTGATATGCTCCCCCTTGAAGATTGAAGGGAACACCATAAGCGTTTTCAGCTTTCCACTGCCGTGCATCACAACAACCGACAGCTTTCCCTCGGGATTGTTTCTGTCCTGTTGCGGAGCGGTCATCATACCGCCGCCGTAAAACCTGCCGTTCATTGTCGGCGCAAGCCATACCTTCTTATAGCTGTACTCCCTGCCGTCAACGTTTATAACCGCATTCGCCGGTCTGAAATGAAACAGCAGACCTTTAACCGCAATAGATGTATAATTTATGGGCTTGTCTGATTTTTCTCTCAGCTCATCGCCCGTTTCACAGCAATATCCGTCAATTCCGTAGCCTATAGCATTGATAAACCGTGAGCTTTTGCCGTTTACCGTTACGATCGGCAGATTTCTGACATATTCGTTTATCCTTACAGGCTCACAGCCCTGCTCCTTGCCGAGGTCACGCAAAAAATCATTTCCGCTTCCCGTACCGTAATAATACAGCGGATTCTCATAAGGATACCCGTCGCTGTCGTTTATAAAACGGTTAAGCGTACCGTCGCCGCCGCACAGCACAATATCGCTTTCAGGCGAAATACTGTCAAAAAATGTGCCGTAACCGCTTATCTGCGTCATATTGCAATATTTCAGTTCATCGTCCTTATATATTTCCGCCAGCTTTTTCGCAAGCTCTGTTCCTTTTCCATTGCAAGATAAAGGATTATACAGTATGTATTTCACGCTCATGTATGCCCTCCCCTTAAAACCGACAGCCGTTTGCTTATGATGTTATCGGTCTTTTAGTCTTTTAGTATAGTATAACAAATTTAATCGGATTTTGCAATATATTGTTGTAATTTGTCAACACTTTGCATTAAAAATTGTATAAGTTGTTGCTTGTAAGCATCCTTGCTTAAAGCCTCCGGGCGATCATTTTATAAGGCATCCGTGCCTTACCCGCAAGTTGCGGGTTCTCCCTCCCGCCGCACCAAAAATAATACCCCGCTTGTTGAGCGAGCGAAAGTGTGGCGGGGTTGTCGAATTGCGGTCGTTGGGGTCGGTGCGTCCTTGCGCCGACTCTGTGCGACCGCTATCGTGCATCCTTGCACGTCGTGCTTGCTCTTTTGGTTTCGCATCCTTGCGAAACTTCGGGCAAGCACTATCACGCATCCTTGCGTTTGCGGTCGTTGTGGTCGCTGCATCTGTGCATCGACAGCCATTTGTGCCGTTGCATCTGTGCAATGACAGCCATTTGTGCCGTTGCATCGTGCAACGGCTTTATGTGGTTGCCTTTATGCATCCTTGCATAACGACTTTGTGCGACCGCTATCGTGCATCCTTTGCACGTCGTGCTTGCTCTGTTGGTTTCGCATCGTGCCTCGTCAGCCGTTTGGGTTGCCGCATCGTGTGGCAACTAAGTGCGGCTGACTTTAAGCATCCTTGCTTAAAACTTTGGGCGTTCATTTTATAAGGCATCCATGCCTTACCCGCAAGTTGCGGGTTCTCCCTCCCGCCGCACCAAAAATAATACCCCGCTTGTTGAGCGGGCGAAAGTGTAGCGGGGTTGTCGAATTGCGGTCGTTGGGGTCGGCGCGTCCTTGCGCCGACTTTGTGCACCGCCATCGTGCATCCTTGCACGTCGTGCTTGCTCTGTTGGTTTCGCATCCTTGCGAAACTTTGGGCGTTCATTTTATAAGGCATCCATGCCTTACCCGCAAGTTGCGGGTTCTCCCTCCCGCCGCACCAAAAATAATACCCCGCTTGTTGAGCGGGCGAAAGTGTAGCGGGGTTGTCGAATTGCGGTCGTTGGGGTCGGCGCGTCCTTGCGCCGACTTTGTGCGACCGCCATCTTGCATCCATGCACGACCCGCAAGTTGCGGGTTCTCCCACCCACCAACACACAAAAAGTGTAACCCCACTCAATGAGTGGGGTTACACTTTTTGGTGCCGATGGCGGGGGTCGAACCCGCACGGTATTGCTACCAACGGATTTTGAGTCCGTCACGTCTGCCAATTCCATCACATCGGCTTATTAAAATGTGTTGTAAAACCGCACTGCATAACGGTAATAACGATTTCACAGTTTGATTATTATATCATAGCGGTAAAATGTTGTCAATAGATTTTCACTATTTTCCAAAATAATTTAGTGTTTTTTTATAAAAAGCCCTTGACAATTTGTTGAAAATGCCGTAAAATTAATATCGAGTAAATATCTATTATAACTCAGGAAAGTCGGCTGTCTTGCAAATTTTCACCAATAAAAGACAGGACGATCCGCTTATTTTACATATATACAATTAAATGTTGAAATGTAAAATCAGCCGTGCAGGCGCTTATGCAGTTTTGCGGCGGCGTGACACGGCAATTCAGAAAAGGAGGAACGCTAACCCATGGAGGTGTGGCTTGCAGTTACACTCTGTGCGGCGGCATTCGTAGTCGGAGCGGCGATATTCGGTTTTGTTATGTACAAAATGGGTATCGAGCATAGAAAAAAGACGGCAGAAGCGCAGATAGAATCTGCCGAGAAGGAAGCAAGCAGGATAGTATCCGAGGCTAACGAAAAAGCTCAGGCAACAAAGAAAACCGCACTGGTTGAGGCTAAAGACGAGATCTTTAAGCTCAAAGAAAACAACGAAAAAGAAATTCAGAAACTCAAAAGCGAAACCGAAAGAGAACTCAAGGAACGCAGAGCAGAGGTAACACGCTCTGAAAGAAGACTTCAGCAGAAAGAGGAGAACCTCGACAAGAAGAACGATAAGATCGAGCGTCTTGAAGAACAGCTCCAGAACAAGAACAAGAAGGCTGAAGAAAAGCTGGCTGAAGCCGAATCCATCAAGAAAAGCCAGATGGATATTCTCGAAAAAATATCCGGCTTTACTTTAGATCAGGCGAAGGAACACCTGCTGAGTATGCTTGACAGCGAGCTTTCGCACGAAAAGGCAGTCAAGATTACAGCTTACGAACAGCGTCTAAAGGACGAATGTGACGAAAAGGCAAGACAGTATATCTCCCTTGCTATTTCAAGACTTGCCGCCGATACCGTATCGGAGGTGGCAGTATCCGTAGTGCCCCTGCCCAATGACGAAATGAAGGGCAGAATAATCGGCCGTGAGGGCAGAAACATCCGTGCGCTTGAACAGCTCACAGGTGTTGACCTTATCATTGACGATACCCCCGAGGCTATAACGCTTTCCTGCCATGACCATGTAAGACGTGAGATAGCAAGAATAGCGCTTGAAAAGCTCATTCAGGACGGACGTATCCATCCCACGAGAATTGAAGAAACAGTAGAAAAGGCAAGACGTGAGGTCGAGCTTAAAATCAAGCAGGAGGGCGAGCGTGCCGTTATGGAAACCAACGTCAACGGCCTGCACCACGAGCTTGTAAGGCTTATCGGCCGCCTTTACTACCGTACATCTTACCGTCAGAACGTACTTAACCACTCAATAGAGGTCGCTCACCTTGCAGGCATAATGGCAAGCGAGCTTGGTGTTGACGCAACTCTTGCAAGACGTGCCGGTCTTCTGCACGATATAGGCAAGGCTCTTAACCACGAGATTGAAGGCTCACACGTTCAGATAGGTGTCGATGTCTGCCGTAAGTATAAGGAAAGTCCCGAGGTCATCCACGCTATCGAGGCTCACCACGGCGATGTTGAGATACACTCTGTTATTGCCGCTCTTGTACAGGCAGCCGACGCAATAAGCGCCGCACGTCCCGCCGCAAGAAGCGAAAACTACGAAAACTACATCAAGCGTCTGCAGAAGCTAGAAGAGATATGCAGCTCTTACAACGGTGTTGAAAAGTCATTCGCTATTCAGGCAGGCCGTGAAGTAAGAATCATGATAAAGCCCGAACAGGTTGACGATGATAAGATGATAGTTCTTGCAAGAGAAATTTCTCAGCGTATTGAGAACGAGATGGAATATCCCGGTCAGATAAAGGTACATCTGATAAGAGAAAGCAGAGCTATAGATTACGCAAAATAAACCATAAACACTCAGGAGCCGTTGCATAGATTTATGTAACGGCTCTTTTTGCTAAAGAGGTATTCTTATGAAGAAGAGATTAACGGCAATACTTACGGTAATGGCACTTATGCTGACAGGCTGTGCCGGAAATGTCACATCGGGAACGGAAAGTCAGCCGGTGTCGGACGCTCAGAGCGGTATTTCGGATAACGAAAGCAGTGATACTTCATCACGCTATGAGATAATCACAGCAACCGAAATGGCTGAAAAAATGGGGCTTGGCATAAGTCTTGGCAACACGATGGAAGCATACGAAGCGACCGATTGCGAAAAGATAACGTATGAATGGATCCCCGTTGTCGGCGGAAACGAACCGCAGGATTATGAAACCTGCTGGGGAGCGGATGTTACCACGCAGGAAATAATAGACGGTATGAAGGCGGAAGGCTTCAACACAGTTCGTATTCCTGTGTTCTGGGGCAATATGATGGAAAATGACGGTACATATACGATAAACAAGGAATACCTTAAAAGAGTTAAGGAGATTGTTGATTACTGCGAAAAGGCAGGCGTATATTCCGTTATAAATATCCACCACTTCGACGAATTTATCATAAGAAGAAACGACCTTGACAAGTGCAAGGAGATATTCACTCATCTGTGGACGCAGATAGCCGAGTATTTTGCGGATTATCCCTACACACTCGTTTTCGAGGGCTATAACGAATATCTCGGCGGCAATCAGTTTGATTCAAGCGGTAATCTCAAGGAACAGTCAGAAACCAATGCTTACAAGATGACCAACACGCTCAATCAGGCGTTTGTCGATGCGGTAAGAGGCACAGGCAGATATAACGCACAGCGTGTGCTTATCGTTTCGGGCTACTGGACAAACATAGATAAAACGACTTCTTCAAGATTTCAAATGCCTGAGGATATGGTAAATGACAGGCTTATGGTGTCTGTCCACTATGTAGACAACTCTATGTACTGGGCGAATAAAATAGGCGGCGAGGAATGGCTTAAATATATCGACAGCCAGTGTGCCGAGCTGAAAAAGGCTTTTCTGGATAATGACATCCCCGTATTTATGGGAGAAACGACATCAACCTATACCGCAAGCAATATGGCAAAGGACGCAACTCACACCGATTCCTCCGAGTGCCTGTCGATTGTACTCGGAAAGCTGACCGAGCTTGGCATCGTTCCTGTTATATGGGATACCGACAGCCATTTCTATTCAAGGACGACTTATAAGATTGTAAACGAGTCGGACCGCAAGGTCATCCGTGAATATTCCGACAAGCTGAAAGCAAACCTTGAAGCACAGCAGTAATAACAAACAGCAGCAACGCTACTAATCACCGTACCGTTGCTGCTTTCAGTTTATATAATCCGATTTATCATTAAATTGTACTGTGAAATATATCGCCAACACCGCTGAAATCACTTTCCATGCCGACAAGGCATTAATATTTTCGTGAGTGTATCAGTGCAACTGCACTGACATTGACTCTTCAAAAAAGCGCCACTAACCTGAGATATATGTACTAACCTGCGGACGTGTAGCGTTAAGCGTCCCTGC
>OLNF01002301.1_pt1 | contig 15181 bp, 12 predicted proteins | sample 1673061 | NCBI WGS metagenome assembly OLNF01 (sample SAMEA3136751, study PRJEB25190) | human gut metagenome | reverse complement strand
CCGCTGTAGACATTAACGTAGTACAGGGCGAGAGACAGTTCGCTAGAGATAATAAATCTCTTGGACAGTTCCGCTTGGATGGTATTCCTCCGGCAATGCGTGGAGTACCACAGATTGAGGTTACATTTGATATCGATGCCAATGGTATTGTAAATGTATCCGCTAAGGACTTGGGAACAGGAAAAGAACAGCACATCACAATTACTGCTGGTTCTAACATGAATGATGAAGAAATCGAAAAAGCAGTTAAAGAAGCTGCTGAATTCGAAGCACAGGATAAGAAGAGAAAAGAAGGCATTGATGCCCGCAACGAAGCTGACAGTATGGTATTCCAGACTGAGAAAGCATTGCAGGACGTTGGCGATGGCGTAGATGCAGCAGAGAAAGAAAAAGTACAGGCTGAGATTGATAAAGTAAAAGCAATCTTGGAGCGTACAACACCGGAGAACATGAGCGATGCCGATGTTGATGAGTTGAAAGCAGCAAAAGAATCTTTGATGACAAATGCACAGCAGGTATTCGCAAAAGTATACGAGCAGGCACAGCAGGCTGCCGGTGGTGCACAGGGAGCAGGCCCTGACATGAGCGGTGCAGGTGCCGGACCAAACCCTGGAGCGGGAGCAGCACAGGATAACAGTGGCGACGATGTAGTGGATGGAGACTACCGCGAACTGTAATTTGTTGCGAAGAATCACGGCTCATTAGGAAACCAGAAACCGTGAGAAGGGCGAATGCCCGCGATGATGAGAATCACGCGGGTTATTTGCACGTAAAAGGATAGAAAGAGAGTGGAGGAGACATGGCAGACAAGAGAGATTATTACGAAGTCCTTGGCGTAGACAAGAATGCCGATGAGGCAGCGCTGAAAAAGGCCTATCGTGTATTAGCCAAAAAGTACCACCCCGATACGAATCCGGGTGATAAAGAAGCAGAAGCAAAATTCAAGGAAGCTTCTGAGGCTTATGCCGTATTAAGTGACCCGGAAAAGAGACGCCAGTATGATCAGTTTGGTCATGCCGCTTTTGATGGTGGTGCCGGTGGCGGCGGTGGATTCACCAATATGAATATGGATGATATCTTTGGCAGTCTGCCGATTGGGTGGAGGTGCTGGCGGTGTTCGCGGTGAAGGTGGCAGGCAGTAACGATGCGGATGCCGCGGACGTGGCCACCATGGACACCGACCGCATCGCTCGCCTGAAAGTGGTCTTTTGGGATATGACTACCATAGCCCACCGCATTGAGGTCATTCATCATCCAGGCAGCGGCGAGGGCGATGACGGCTGGACGGAGAAAAACCTCTATATCACCGTTACCGCAAAAACGGCAGAGGAGATGAAAACCGAGTATCATTTCAACCGTAACCAAATCGCAGCGCTGGACGAGCTGCTGGAGCAGCGGGATCTCCTGCGAGAGCTGATCGAGGATGCGTACTCCGTCAGCGGGGACACGGCAGCGCTTATCCGCAGTCTGCCGGAGGATCTGTCACCGGAGCGCGAAGCGGTGGTACGCGCCGCCTGTTCTCTTGTCGGCAAGGTGAATTATTTTTGGGGAGGAAAATCCCTTGTGATCGGCTGGGACGCCCGGTGGGGCGAGCTGCGGCAGGTCACGGCGGCAGGCAGCTCCACCACCGGTACTTACCGGCCCTACGGTTTAGATTGCAGTGGCTTTGTCGATTGGGTGTTCTACAATCAGTCTGGCGGCAGCTATGTCATCGGCCACGGCGGTGGAGCCACCATGCAGCACAGCTATTGCACCGATATTTCGTGGGCGGACGCACAGCCCGGTGACTTGGTGTTCTACCCGGATAATTCCCATGTGGGCATCGTTGGCGGCAGGGACGCAAACGGTGAATTGCTCATCATCCACTGCGCCAGCGGCTATAACAATGTGGTCGTGACCGGGCTGGAGGGCTTTACCTCTATCGGACGACCGCAATACTACGCCGAAGCAGGCCGCAGTTGACAGTTTCCGACTCCCTCCGTTATAATGCGGTCATACTACAAATGAGAAGGAGTGAAACACCTATGAACAAAACGGAACTGATCGCCACCATGGTGGAAGCCAGCGGTCTGACGAAGAAGGACTGCGAGGCGGCCCTCGCAGCCTTTGCCGGCGCGGTGGAGACTGCCATGAAGAGCGGAGACAAGGTGCAGATGGTGGGCTTTGGCAGCTTCGAGGTCAAGGAGCGCCCTGCCCGCGTGGGCCGCAACCCCCGTACCGGCGAGTCCATGACCTACCCCGCCTGCAAGGTGCCGGTTTTCAAGCCCGGCAAGGCCCTCAAAGACGCCATCAAGTAATCATAATACTACGGAACAGAAACGCCCCCCCTTGCGCCGTGTCGCTCAGACCGGCGCAAGGGGGCGCTTTCTTTGTTATGTTTCGTTCTCCTGTTCCTCCTGCGTCTGACGCAGGATGGCTGCATATTGCTGTACCTTTCGGTAGGAATCAAGCCCCGTCTTTCGGAGAATGCTCTTGGTGTGGCTGTAAATGGTGCTCACCTTAACAGAGAATTGAACGCTCATCTCCTGTGGCCCCATGCCGGCAACATAGCCCTCATAGATCTTGCGCTCCGTACTCGTCAGCTTATCCAGCCCGGTCACAAAGATCCGGTACACCTCCGGGTCGATGTCGTCCTTCTGCGCGTGAGCCATCCGGGATGCGTCCGTCTGTACGGTTTCCAACTGACTTTGCGTTTCCTCGACCTGCGCCTGAAGAAATTCGCTTTGCCGCAGGGCCGCGTCCTTCTCACTCTCCAGCGCGGAAACAGTCTCCTGATGCGCTTCATCCTGCGCCCGCAGAGATCCGGATACGGCGGCAAATTCGCTGTAGCGCATCTGCCCGTCGCCCCGGTTTTCCTCCGTAAGCTGCCGGAGATCCCGCAGCAGCGGAGAGAGGTATCTGCGGCTGAGGACAATGCAGGCCAGACACAGGGCAAAGAGCAGCAGGAACAGCAGCAAAGCGGTCTGCCAGACGCTGCGTACCACAAGCTGCCGGTAATCCTGCGCGGGGATCAGCACCGCCAATGTCCGGCTTTCGCTGTCTCCACCTGCAGCGGTAAAGTCCATGGTTATGCCTACATAGGAGAGTCCCCCGCATTTCATGGCGATCAGGCCGTGACGCATGGGCTTGAGTGTGAGACGGTCGTTAATGGGAACATAGCAGTAGTCTCCCGCACCGCCGGTCATCAGACACCCGCCGCTGTCCAGCGTGTTGGACACGCCGCCCTCCGAGGCCATGAGGCAGGCAACGCTTTGAAAGCCAGTAGGCTGCTTGTGGTGAGCTGCAAAATAAGTCTGGTTGACCCCAAAGCCGCACAGTCCGTATACCGTGCCGTCCTCCCCGACCATGGGAATGGTCAGCAGAACGGCCCGCTCCGAGGTGCCGGGAAGGGTGATCAGTGCCGAGGTGCGGCAGGAGGCGGAAGATACCGGCGCGGCCGCATCCGCAAGGCATTGCCGGTAATCCGGCAGAGTCTCCGTGTTGAACTCCCGGCTCCATTTCCGGTGGGGCATGACCCCGTGGGCCTTCCCAATCTCCGCCATGCCCCGGTAGAGCAGCAGATCCCCGGTCAAATGCTCGGCATTGCTCCGCTGGACATACAGCCCGCTGCGGTCAGCCTCACCGCTGCTCACGCCGATGGCGGCTTCCAGAATGACAAAGGCTCCGGAGCAGTCCGTCTGACGGGCATACTGACACAGCGGCTCCAGCAGCGCCTCCTCTACCTGTGAGATGGCGTCAAGATTTCCGTCCAGCTCTGAAAAGGTCATGCCCTGTTCGGCCAATGTGTCCTCCAGAATGTCCGTCATATCCTTGGACAGATGGGCGCTCATGCCGGAGACATTCCGCCAGAGGGATGCCATATCCGAGCGGAACACCTCCATCTGGATGCTCATGCTTTTGGACAACTCCTCGCCGGGGGTATTGATCCGCCCGAAAATTTGCAGGCTGACCAGCAGCACCGCGGCCAGAAGAAGGCCCATCGCCGCCATGTAGAGTACCAGCTTGTGCTTCATGGAGCGGTTGGCGTAGTTCAGTTTTTCCAGTACATGGCGCATCGATTTTTACCTGCCTGTGGTTCTTTTTTATCCGCATCAGCCCATGGAGCAAAGCATCGTCCATGTCTCGTTGGCCAGCTCATCCACGCTCTCACCGTTCGCAAGGCGGGCGGGATAGGCCTTCTGCGCCTCCCGCAGCGCATCGTAAAGGGCGTTGACCTTGCCGTAATAGCCGGAAAAGCGCGGCTCGGACACCGGCGTATACTCCCGCCGCATGGTGTTCAGAGCGGCGTAGAGATTTTGGTACGCCTGCTGTGGTTCCGGGAAATCCGTATAGTCCTCAATGGCGTCAAACGCACCGTTCCGCACGGGCATATAGCCGGTCTCGGCCACAAAATCAAGGTTCCGCTCCGGCTCCGTCAGCCAGTGGACGAACAGGCTTGCGGCCTCCGCCCGCTGTTCATCGGTCTTGTAAGCGCATAGACCCACGCCCGCCTGCGTCATCAGCGCATCGGCACCGTTGGTTTTCGGCATGGGCAGGACTTGCAGGTTCATCGGCTCCACCGTGCCGTCAAGATAGCTCACCTTATCATTATAGTAGAGGATGGCGGCGGACGAGCCGATGCCGGAGATGGTCTCGCCGGTCATGACCTGCGTATTGGAATAGCGGTCGGACATCTGGATATGCCCCTGCACCAGAGATCGGGCAAAGTCCAGCCAGCTCTCCTTGAAGATGGCGTTGTCCGTGTCGTACCAGCCGTCCTCGGTATAGAAATCCTCCGCACCCTGCTCCATGGCCCGCAGCTCCACAGCGCGGAGAGGATAGTCCAGAGCGCAGAAGGTCTTGCCGCCGCTGTAGTCATAGAAAGCGCCGGCGGTCTGATAAAAGCCCTCCCATGTGGTAAGGTCGCTGTACTGCGCGCCGGTGGCGGCGGAGAAGCGGTCAAAGGCGGAGCCGTTGAGCATCAGCACATGGGTGGATTTGGACATGGGGAATACCAGCAGCCTGCCGTCTGCCGTGCCGTCCGCCAGAAAGCCGGAGACGAACTCCTCACGCTCCTTCTCGGTAAAGAGGTCGTTCCAGTCCAGCAAATTTTCCGCCCCCAGCGCCAGCGCGTCCCCAATGTGACAGGTGAACACATCCGGCATCCCCGGCATTTCGGGAGCGCCTTCCTGCGCCTGCAGCAGAAACGCGCCGATCTGGGAGGCGCTGCTGGTGCCGGTGACGGTCACCCGCACGCCCTTTTCCGCGCCCACCGTCCGGTTGAACTCGTCCACAAGCTCATCCATGGGAGAGCCGGACTGCTCGCCGTAGACGTGCCAGAAGGTCAGCGTCACAGGGTCATCCTTGTCCAGCAGCGATTTCTCGCAGCCGGTGAGGGGGAAGATCATCAGCGCCGCCAGCAGCGCGGCAAAAAATCTTGGTTTCATGCGTTAAACCTCCAGATCGAACAGGCGTTTGGCGAATTGCCGTATTTTTGATGGTTTTTGAAAATTTTTTTGTCTCCGTCTACCCAATTTCGGGTTTTTGGAGATGACAGGAGCGAGGAAATATGGTACACAACAGGAGAACGGACGGTCAAGCAACACTTCGGAGCGTCCGGTCAGCAGAGAGAAATCGGAAAGGGGTACCCCTTTCCGTTGGAGCTATGCTCCAACGGAAGGACCGCTCGCCCCCATTTGATTTTCTCGCATTATAGCACAACCCCCAGTTCTTCGCAAGAAAAAACGGAAGGGAGGAATGTCTGTGGCCGAATCACAGAAAACAGCAACGTACAAGGTCGTTGCGGACGCCGGAGGCGGGCGGGTGTTTCGCTTCTACTGCGACATCTCCGGTGAGCTGTGCTGCGTGACCAAGCCCATCCGGGCGGACACGGAGGAAGCGGCGCTGGAGATCGCGTGGGACAAGGAGGGCAAGTGGGAGTTCAACCTCTGCCCCAAATGCGGGAAGTATGTATCCTCCGCTATGTTCAATGTCAACGCGGGGCTGTGTCTGGACTGCGCCCCGTGGGAAACGGAGTTCCCCACCTTTTGCCATCACTGCGGTGCGCGGCTCCGGGAACCGGACGCCTGCTTCTGCCCCGTCTGCGGGGCGAGATTGCAGGTGGGCGGCACAGACGGAAAGGAGGGAGCCGCCGAATGACAGATTATGACCTGAGAACCGAACGAGCCCTGCGCCGGGTGGTGCTGCTGGAATATGGCTTCGGGCCGGAGACATTGCGGGGACGCAAGGTCTGCCCGGTCTGCGGCAAGGCCAACAGCGCCGGTCAGACGGACTGCGCCGACTGCGGCGCTGCCCTGCCGGAGAATACACTCTATGACTTTTACCGTTCCCGCCACCGCTGCTGCCCCGGCTGCGGCGTGGCCGTCACCAATGTGGCGCGGTACTGCCCCGAGTGCGGGGCGCGGCTGCCAAAAGCCGTTCGGAGACAGGAGGCGGCGATATGAGCCTGTTCCGAAAGCGGGAGCCGCCTGCCAGCGGCCCCGGAGCGGAGCTGCCGCGCGCGGCGGTCTGCTTCCCCTCCCGCGCCATGACCCGCCGCGCGGCGGAGTGGATGGGTAATTTGGGCGGCTGCCGTCCGCTGGGCATCCTCTCCGACGACTGCGACGATGTGGTTTGGCAATGTACGGCGGAGAGGGCGGATCTTCTGCTGATGAAGGCCGACTTTACCGATGGCGCGGAGGAGCCCAGGGACATCTCCGCCTGCTGCAATGTCGCCATCGAGGTGCGGCGCAAGCTGCCGGATTGCCGGGTCTACCTCGTCTGTGAGGACGGCCACCCGGAGAAGCTGCCCGCCCTGGAAAAGGCCGTGGAACTAAAGCTCATCGACGGCTATTGCATCGGCGACCTTTCCGCGCAGCAGATGCGTACATGGCTCGACGAAACAAAGGAAGCAATGAAGGCAGCGGCCCGCCCGCTGCAACTCTGAATGCAGGAAGGAGGAACGAAAATGAAAAATCGACTACATAAGCGCCTGTCCGCATGGCTCTTAACGCTTGTCATGCTGGTGGGAATGTTGCCTGCCATGGCGTCAGCCGACGAGGTGGGCGAAGATCTTGCCCCGCCTGCGCCGCAGGAGGAAAACTACGGCTATGTGCGGCTGGTGTTCGCCGAGGGCGAGCAGCTTGACCTCTGCCACGGCGAGTATATCACTGAGTGCAGCCCCACGGCTGAGATATTCAGCGGCGCCGATGAGGACTTCATCGCCAACGGCGAGTACGCGGCCCTCTATTACGAGGGTAAACTGTACTGTAAGGCCGCGCTGGACGGCGTGAGCATCGACGCAGACGCGGTTCTCCCCGCGGAGGACTTCGCACTCGTGCCGATGAGAGAAGCTCCCACCACGCTGGGCGAGGAACACGAGGATAAGACCCCGCCCGCCGTGGAGGTCGTGGCGCCCGAGGACGAAAGCAGCGGCTCGGATGAAACCGTGGGGACCCCACCCCTGCCCGAACCGGAGCCCCCGGCTCCGCCGAAGTCCACAGAGGAGGACAAAACCACGGAGGGCGAGGGCGACCCGTCCGGGAGTGACTACGACCCGCGGGGACCCATGCGGATGCCCGTGATGCCGACGGCGGCAGGCGATTACCCCACTGCCAATCAGGTTTCCGTTGACGGCGGAAAGTATTTTGCCGAGCCGGGTTGTTATTATTTCAAAAACGGAGCTTCTGCCTGCTCCAAAGACTCATCAGGCTCCAACGCCATGTATAATCCCACTACCGGCACGCTGACGCTGAAAAACTACAAAGGCGGAGCCATCGCAGCAGGAGGCACGAGGTCGAAGATCACCGTCGTGCTGGTCGGAAATAACTCCATCAATAACGGCAGCCTTGAAAGTGCTTGGGGCGGTGACATCACCGTTACATCCAGCAGCGGCGGCACGCTCTCTATTACCCGTACCCAAACAATAAGTGGCTCCAATCCCGCATTCGGCATCGAGACTGGCTATGGTAACATTCCCACCGGCAATGTGACGATCACGGGCAATGCCAAAGTGACTATCAATATGACGCACAGTGGCACGAGCGGCTACGAGAAAGCCTACGGCATTTTCGCAAAGGGAAACATCACCATCTCCGAAAGTGCCTCCGTGGGCATCACCTGCAAAACGCCGAACAATACTTTTACTGGCGGCGACTACTGCAACGGTCTGAGAACAGAAAAAGGAGATGTGATTATCGAAACCGGCGGCGAGATCAAGATCAATGTGACCAACGCCGGAAAAGATGGCGCTTACAGCTTTGGCATTTATCCTATGGGAACTGCAACCTTGACCGAGGTCGGCGATATGGAGGTCCAGTGGAAGAAGCACAGTACCAATTCCAATTATCCCGGCGGCGCCGTTTTTAAAGGCGGGAGCTTCAGTGACACAAACCACGCGGTCAATGTGGATACGACCAACTGCTACGCCTCTTACCGCAAGGGCGCGCCCTATCAGGTGACGGCCGGGAACGGCAAGCTTACCGGCCCCGGTGTCAAGTACCCGAATGGAAGCGGAAAGTTCCTTGCGGGCGACAAGGTGAGCATCACGCCCAATGAAAAGACGGGCAGGAGCGGAGAGATCATTCCCTTCCAGAAGTGGACCTCTGATGATGTGACGATCGTCAACCCGACCTCACCGAGCAACTCCTTCACCGTTCCCGCCAAGAATGTCACCGTGATTGCGGAGCACAGTCCCTTTGACGGGAAACCGACCTTCACGCCCACCGGCGACCTCAACAACCAAGGCGTACTCACCTTCAACACGGTGGTAAAGCCGTATGACCAAAATGAGTATTTCGCACTGGTGAAAGTCGGAAATGAGGGCAGTTATAATGCAATTAGGCCCGACACTTCTTCTTCCCAGGCCAAGCCGTATGTGTACACCTACGAGGCGTCGTCAGGTTTCGGCTCCAGTTATGTTGCACCCGGTGAATACTATGTTGCCGAAAAGCTGGATAACTGGTGGTATCTGAGCGAGAAGTTCACGGTGAACTATGTCAAGCCGCACCCCGAGATCAGCGTAAGCTACTGGCTCGACCCCACGGACTTTGGCAGTGTGAATGTGGGCTACACCTATACTACAGGACGGAATCTTACCATCGACAACAAGGGCGAGGCGGACACCGGCGAGCTGACCATCACGGTGGAGGGCAAAAATCCCGAGGCCTTCACGGTGAGTAAAAAGGTCATCAATAATATTCCAGCCAGCGGGAGTGCTACGTCCACTGTAAGACCCGCAATGGGACTGCCTGCCGGTATTTATACCGCCACCCTTAAGATCAGCGGTGCCAATGTCAACACGCTGAGCATCAATGTGAAGTTCACCGTCAAAGATCCCAATGCAAGCGCAACAGTGAGCGGGACGGCGTTGAGCTGGAACAACGAGGACAATGCGCAGTACTACCTCTACCCGGCTGGCACGGACGATACCGTCATCCGCGCACAGTGGAAGAAAGACGGCACGGTCAGCGGCTATTACAACGAGTACACCGTCACGAAGGGAACCATCAGTTCCACGACCATGGACGGCAAGGCGATGCAGGCGCAGACCTTTAGCTTTGGCACCATCCCGGCGGGCAGCTACAAGCTGGTGATCTTCAAGCCCAAAAAGTATGTGCCCAAGATCGTTCCCATCACCGTCGAAAGCACCGATCTCGACCTCGGCCAACTCAAGCTGTGGCTGTACGGGGATGTGAACTACGATGGAAACATCTTGGTAAATGACGCTACGCAAACCAGCCGTTATGCCAATAAGCTCAGCTCGATTTTTAATACCGGAACAGACCAAGATAAAGCCGACCGCTTGGCAGCCGCCGATGTCGTGACAAACGGCCAGATACTTGTAAACGATGCAACACAAATCTCCCGGCGCGCGAATAAGCTTAGCTCGATTTTCGACACATTTAATTGAGCATGAGAAAGGATGATTTTTAGTGAAAAAAAGAATTTTCTCCCTTGTTCTCTCGTTCTGCCTGATCTTGTCCCTGATGCCTGCCGTGTATGCGGCAGGGGGCAATGTGACCATGCAAACAAACGTGACCGCAGGCGTGAGGGCCGGCGATGAATTTACTGTGACGGTAACATTCCCGGCCGTGAGCGGGACGCAAAAGGCATATGCCATCGGTATGCAGTATGGATACAACAAGGATGTATTCACCATAAAAAGCTTTTCCGCCCCGAGCTACAACGGAACGGCGGCAAGCGCAAGCAATGCGTCTGACGGTACCGTTTCGTGTACCTATATGGGCGCAAGCGGCGCGAATACCATTGACTGCAGCGCGCAAGTGCAGTTCGTCGCAACCTTTACGGTAAACGCCGACGCAACGCCGGGGGACTATGATTTTGACCTGAATACAACGGCGACGATGTGCAAATGGGTTAAAGAGGACGGATATAGCGAAGAGGATTTGGTGACGGTCGTGGCCGGTACAAAGACGTCTGTTACCGTTCTCAAGTCCCCCATCTCCAGCGTGACCATCGCTGACCTGGATGCTCCTGCTAAGGGCGCTACACCGGACACCAGCGTGACCGTGACCCCTTCCGGTCTGGCTGCTGATGTCAAGTGGTTTGACGGCGAAACCCCGGTTACCGGCAGCTTTGCCGCCAGCACCGCTTACACCGTCAAAATCAAGCTGACGGCATCCGGCGGCGACAACTTCGCGGCAACCGTGACCGCAGGTGATTATACTGTGACACGCAACAGTGAAACGGAGTTGCTTCTGACCAAGACCTTTGATCCGACCCCCGATAAGACCCTGATCGGCCTGACGGTCACGACGCCGCCCACCAAAAAGACCTATGTCCACGGCGATGGCTTTGACCCCGCCGGCATGGTGGTCAAAGCGGAGTACGACGATGGCACCAGCAACAACGATTTCAAGGGCTACGTCGTGGAGTACGCGACTGTGGGGAAGGGCTACCTCTGCAAGGACCACACCAAGGTCACCTTGAAGAAGGATGGCAAGTCCGTTGAGGTCACCGGCCTGACCGTCAGCGCGAAGCCGCTGACCGTCACCGGCCTGACCGCTGTGAACCGCGAGTACAAGCCGGGTGATAAGTCTGTCACCCTCACCGGCGGCACGCTGAGCGGCGTGGTGGGCAGCGAGAAGGTTTCCCTTGTTTCGACTCCTACCACCGGCACCATTTTAGATGCCGGCGTCGGCAATGACAAGCCTGTTAGTGTCACCTCGCTTTCCCTTACCGGCGCGGATGCAGGCAACTACACCCTGACCCAGCCTACGGAGATCAAGGTGAACATCACGCCCAAGAACATCTCCGGCGCGAATATCACATTGAACACTGCTCCAACCTACGACGGTACGGAAAAACAGGTCACTATCAGTGGTGTCACCGTGGACGGAAGCACTCTGACTATGAGCGACTATGATATTGCCGCCGATACCGACAAGGCGACCAACGTCGAATCCAAGGAACTGAAAATCACCGGCAAGGGCAACTACGGCGGCGAAGCCCGCGCAGCCTGGAAGCTGCAGCAGGCCACGCCTGTGGACGGTGACTTCGACACCTCCGGCCTCGCCGCAAGCTATCCCTACACCGGCAGCGAGCAGAACGCACCTATTCCCACCACCGCCAAGACCGGCATGGGCACTGTCACCGTGAACTATCCCAGCAGCACCACGCCCAAGTATGTCGGTGACTACGGTCTGACATTCAGCGTTGCCGCGGGCCAGAACTACACGGCGGCCGGGCCTTTCTCCTACGGCACCATGAAGATCGTCGCAGTGGAAGATCCCGCTGTGATCACAACAACGGCGAGCATGCCCAAGGGCGGTCACTCCCTTGACCTGCGGACACTGGTGTCCGATGATGCGAAGGGCGATGTGACCTTTGCCATCGCACCGGGGGCTACTTCCGCTACCTTGAGTGGTTATACCCTGACCTCCACCGGTATCCCCGGTACGGTCAATATCTATGTGACCATCAAGGCGAAGGATGAGAACGGCGACTCCAAGGTCGAGTACACCGGCAAAACCGGAACCATCACCGTCAACGTACTCAACAAGACCACCGACAGCAGCACCATGAAGGTGACGCAGGATGGCTGCACCTATGGCGAGGCGCTGCCCGCCTACGTCCTCACCGGCAAGCCCACCGGGGCGGGCACGGATACCGTGCTCTATACCGGCACGCTCCGCAATGGCAGCACTTACAGCTCCAGCACGGCCCCCACTGAGGCAGGCAGCTACACCGTGAAGGTGGAGTGCGAAACGACTACGACAATTTATAAGGCCACCTCCGCCAGCTTCACCATCGAGCCCAAGAGCATCAGCGGCGCGACGGTGGACGCCATCACGGGCCTGACCTACACCGGCACCGCCCATACGCCTGCACCCGCGGTTAAGATGAACGGCACCGCGCTGAACAATGCCACGGACTACACCTTGTCTTACAGCGAAAATACCAACGCCGGTACCGCTACCATGACCGTCACCGGCAAGGGCAACTACAATGACACCAAGACCGTGAACTTCGGCATCGGTCAGGCCACGCTGACCATCACCGACGCGACCATCGGCGCCAAGGCATATGACGGCACCAAGAACGCCACCGTCACCAGCGTGACCTTTAGCGGCCTGCAGAACAGCGAAACGCTGGACATGACAACGGATTACACCGTCAGCGGTGTGTTCAACAGCGAGAATGTGAATGACGCCAACACGGTCACTGTTAGCGTTACGCTGAAGGACACCGCTAAGACCAAGAACTATACACTGCCCACCGCAACCTTTAACAAGCCGGCGACCATCACGCAGGCCGCCACTCCCGCGGCTCCCACCGGCCTGACCGGCGTGAAGGGGCAGGCACTCTCCACCGTATCTTTGACCGCTCACCCCGGCTGGAGTTGGGTGGACAACACCGCCGTAATGAACACTGCTGGCAATCAAAATTTCAACGCTAACTATCACGATGCCAACGGCAACTACGCCAACGGCACCAATGTGCCTGTGAGCGTCAATGTGTTAAACAAGACCAACGCGGGCGTGACCATCAACGGCGTTCCCGCCAGCAAGACCTACGGCGATGCGGACTTCACCCTGACCGCTTCCGCTGCCAACATGGGCACCGGAACTGGCGCCTGGACTTGGAGTTCCAGTGATTCTTCCGTACTGAGCGTGGCTGGCACCGGCGCCAACGCTACGGTGACGATTCTGAAGGCGGGCTCGGCAACGATCTCCGCAAAGTATGAGTCGAACACCACGATGGACACCAAGACCACCGCGTCCATCACCATCAACAAGGCCACGGTCACTGTGGCAGCGAAGAACCAGAGCATCTATGTGGGCGGCACGGTTCCCAGCCTGACTCCTCCCGTGAAGGACACGCACTACACCGTCACCGGACTGGTGGGCAGCGACACGCTGGTGGGTACTCTCGCCATGAAGTATCAGAAGGCTGGCGTTGATGCTACGCCTACTGCGGCCACGACCGGCACCTATGACATCGTGATCAGCGGCGTCAGTGAGCCTGACACCACCAATTACAATCCGATCGTCCTGACCAAGGGCACACTGACCATCAGCAATCCGTCCCACTCCGGCGGTGGCGGCGGCTCCTACACCCCCAGCTACACCGTTTCCGTGGATAAGACCGAGAACGGCACCATTACCGTTTCTCCCAAGTCCGCCTCCAAGGGCGACACCGTGACCATCACCGTGAAGCCCGACAAGGGCTACGAGCTCGAAATGCTCAAGGCGCTGGATAAGGACGGCGATGCCCTGAAGCTCACCGAGAAGAACGGCAAGTACACCTTCAAGATGCCCAGCGGCAAGGTCACGGTCAAGGGCAGCTTCGTGGAAGAGGCTCCGGTGCAGATTTTCAAGGATGTTCCCACCGACGCTTACTACTATGAAGCGGTCAAGTGGGCGGCAGAGAAGGGCATCACGGGCGGTGTCGGCAACGGCCTGTTCGCTCCCAACCAGCCCTGCACCCGTGCGCAGATCGTCACCTTCCTGTGGCGTGCTGCCGGTTCTCCCGCCCCCAAGAACATGAGCAGCTTCGCGGATGTTCCCGCTGACACCTTCTATGCCAAGGCGGTTGCGTGGGCCGTGGAGAATGGCATCACCGGCGGCACCGGCGACGGCAAGTTCAGCCCCGACGCTACCTGCACCCGTGCGCAGAGCGTGACCTTCCTGTACCGCGCGGCGGGCAGCCCCAAGGTCAGCAGCAGCGCTGAGTTCGGTGATGTGGCGACCAATGCCTATTACGCCGACGCGGTGGCATGGGCCGCCAAGAACGGCATCACCGGCGGCATCGGCGGCGGCCTGTTCGGTTCCGACAACGACTGCACGAGAGCCCAGATCGTCACCTTCCTCTATCGTAACTATCAGAGCAAGTAACCGTATACTAACCCCGCAATAAGAACGGCGGCAAAGGATCACCATGTCCTTTGCCGCCGCCTTTTTATCTTTTGGAGCAAAAAAGAAGCAGGGTGTAACCCCCACTTCTCCGTTACTGATCTTTCTTTTTCTTCATTTTCTCTACCTGACGACAGAGGTCGATATAGTCCCTTGATTCAGCATCGTCTTTTCCGGAGAAGAATTCCAGAACATCGGCGCTGACGGAATTCGGACGAGAGGTGCCAGCGTGTGCAATGGCATCCAAGCTGATGTGCAGCTCACGGGCAATAAGGAAAATAGTTTCGCCCTTCGGATTGCTGCGACAGATCTCCAAATCCATGATCGTTCTTGTATTCATGCTTAGCTTGCGGGCTAATTCTCGCTGAGAAAGACCCCGTTCCTCTCTGGCCTCTCTCACAGCCTTTGCCAGAAGATCGAGCGCAACATACACATTCATCACCTCTACTACCATTTTAGTGTGTACTTCAGCTCACTTAAATCGGTATGTAGGGCAGTATTGTGATGTACTGTAACTCACCATTGGAAAGGAGTTGTATTTCTTGAAGCAAATCTCTAAATTAAGGAATTTCCAGTAAAAGACCGCGTTTGTTGGTGCGATGCGGATAGCGGACCTTAGTCAAATTGATAGAAGCACTGCTATTTATCATATAGCTTTTACGGTTCTAAACGGTGTATTCAACTACACCGCTTTGTATTGCTTAAATTACCATATTTTCTTTTTCCATCGGCTCATTGTGCCGTTGGAAAATTTTTTTGAAAATTTTTGCCGAAACTTTGCCAAAACCGCACCTTCCATTCGGGATAGAAGCGAAAGGGGAAGAAAG
>OLNF01002299.1_pt1 | contig 15198 bp, 11 predicted proteins | sample 1673061 | NCBI WGS metagenome assembly OLNF01 (sample SAMEA3136751, study PRJEB25190) | human gut metagenome | reverse complement strand
GCGAGTACGGCCCGAGGATTTCGTCACCGGAATCTCGCGGCAGATTTTCGAGACCTGCCGGGCGATGTACGGCCGCGGCGATGTGATCGACCCGCTGACCGTCAAGGCGGCCTGCGGCTCTGAGTTTGCAACATGGCTCAAGGAGCTGGAGCAGATCACGCCGTCGGCACGGTACTGCGGCGCGTATGTGGACAAGCTGCTCGAGCTGTCCCGCCGGTATCGGCTGCAAAAGCTGTTCCGCGAGGCGCTGGACGGCAACTTTGCCGGGCTGCCGATGGAAGAACTCATCGGCAAGATCGAGTGCATGAACAACGTGGTCGCAGACGACAACGACCAGCGCAGCAGCACAATGACCGATCTGCTGACCGACTTTTACGGCCGCATGGGCACTGAGCGGCAGTACCTCGACTGGGGATTTGATGAGCTGAACCGCTACGTCAAGGTCAACCCCAAGCACTATGTCGTGGTTGGCGCTCGACCGAGTGCAGGCAAGACCGCATTTGCCTTGCAGGTGGCACTGCACATGGCCGAGAAGCACAACGTCACGTTTTTCTCACTCGAGACAGACAGTGAGACGGTCGAGGACCGCATCATGGCGGCGCAGGCCGGTGTTGACCTGGCACACATCCAGTCCGGCAATCTGGAGGAGGCCGAGACGGTCACACTGGTCGAGGCCAAACGCAAACTGGCCGACCGGAATTTCCATTTTTACGAGGCCACCGGCGTTACGGTCGATGAGATTCGCGCCGTGACCTGCCGAAACAAGTCGGACATCATCGTGGTGGACTATCTGCAGCTTGTCCGGTCGAGTGATCCGAAACACATCGGCAAGGAGTACGAAACCATCACCGAGGTTACGACCGCATTGCAGCGGCTTGCCAAAAGCGGCGTGTGCGTGATCGCGCTCAGCCAGCTCAGCCGAGGCGGCGAGGGCATGGCAGCCTTGCGCGGCTCCGGCCAGATCGAGCAGGACGCCGATGTGGTCATGCTGCTCGACTACCCCAGCGAGAAGGACGTAGAGAATGACGAGGAAGCCGCCGATCTGGAAGCAGGCCGCTTGCGTGTGATTGAGATCGTCAAAAACAAGGGCGGCCGCCGAGGGTCTATCCCGTTCTGGTTCTGCGGCTCGCAGCAGCGGTTCCTCGCCCAGTGGCAGGGCTTTTACCAGTCCAAATTACGCATGATGGAGGATGATGCAACAGCATGAGATTAAGAAAATCAATCCCAAGGCTGCGGTTTGAGCGCCGCCGACTGTACGCACAGAGTAAGATTTGTTCACCGGAAATGCGGCGGGAGTACCGTGAGCGGGCAGAGGCCATCGGTGTTGTTGCCGTCCAGAACGGTGAGGGTATCCAGCACATAGCCCTTGTCGGGATCGACCGTCAGGGTAATGGTCGTGCCCTTGGAGGCGGACTTGTGGCTGGCGGTCACATCGCCGTTCTTGGCGCTCTTCACGGTGATGGGATAGGTGGTGACACCACCGCCGCCACCGCCGCCGGTGGAGCTGTTCTTCTCGAAAATCGCCTTGACTTCAACATTATCGGCAGGCATGTTGAACTTGTTGTTGGTGATGGTCACGCTGCCGCCCTTGATGACCTGCCACTCCTTGAAGTGGTAGCCGCTGTTCGGAGTTGCGGTCAGGGTGATCTCCGTACCGGCAGCAGCCGTGGCGTGGTCCGCAGAGACGGAGCCGTTGCCGCCGCTGGTCACGGTGACGGTGTACTCAGTGGCCGCAGGGGTGCCCTCGGTGGCATCGAAGGTAAGCGTGATAACAGCCTCTTCTCCATTCTTTGTGACAATGGTAGCCGCCTTGCCGTTGATCTGGAAGGTGGTAGCATCAGTAAAGCGGTTGTTGCCGGTAGCCTCCAGAGAAACCTTCACGGTGTACTTGGTGCCGCCTGCGAAGGTGCCGCTGACGATGGGGTCCCAAGCGGTATAAGCAACGTTGTAGGTGGTATCAGCCGTCGTTGCAGTGCCCGGAGCTGCGCCCTTGACGGGTGCGGTAACGGTCACGTTGACCGCAGAAATGGCAGTCAGCGCGGGGATGCTCTCGCTCTTGGTGGCCGTGCAGCCGTTCGCAGAGCACTTGTAATAACGAGTCCCCTCAGTGGTCACGGTGGGTTCAACCTCATGATCCACTACCCAGTTGTGCTCGGCGGTTTCGGCGTAGTTTGTGGTTTCGCCGGACTTCTTGCACTTGGAGCAGGTACGGCTATGATAGGTATCATCAACCTTCCTCCATGCGGAGAAGTCGTGGGCTTCGAACTGCACATCACCGCATGCCGTGCAGCTTCTGGAATGCTGGCTGTCGTCCAGCATCGTCCAATCGCCGTAGTTATGCGTATGGGTGCCATCGTCAACGATGTTGTAGACCGCCTTGGAATTGGGAAGGACGGTCAGATCAGCGGTGTTGTTTGCATACAGCTTTTCCTTGGGGATGGTGACGGAGATGGCATTGACAGAAGTCGCCGTGGGCGTACCGCTGACGGTAATGGTCAATGTTCCGTGGTAGCCGTTCACATCGGAAAGCTCCTTGACCTCGGCGGTCAGACCTGCGGGCAGGTTGAACCAAGCGCGAACATCTTCGCCTGCCGTAACATTTTCAAAGCGGTCGCCGTTCATGCGGATGACCACATCCCGCGTCAGCGTCTCGCCGACCTTGCCGCTGACGGTCACATTGTCGATGGCGGCGGAGTAAGTCCGGGTGTAGGTGGCGGACACATTCTCACTGGTGAGATGCTCTACATGGTCTCCCATATCCACTTCCTTAAAGCTACGGGCATAGAGGGTGATCGTTCCGAAATCATTTACAGTAATACCCGTCTCAGGATCGTATGTCTTCCAATTGCCGGTGATGTTGGGATCACCGGTCCGCATAAGGCAGTATTCCATCTTCACGCCATCCAGGGCAGGGGCTGTCAGATAAGCCGTGATGCTTCCGGTGTAGGTCATGCTCTCCGGGGTGATGGTGGGCTTGGGCAGGGTCGTATTGGAATACTTGGTAAAGGTAGCTGTTGCCAACGGGCCCCACTTTTCCTCATCTGCGTCAGCGTCGTGGTTGTAGGTTCTTGCCTTGATGGTGGTGGTCTCCGTCAGCGTGATATGCTCGGTATCCGTGTTGGCATATATGGTCGTGGTGCTGGTCTTGGGGTCTGTGTCGTCGGTGGTGTAGGCGATTTCAAAGATTTCCTCACCGGCGTACAGGGCGTCGAAAGCAATTACTTCGATTTCCCCGACGAACTGCGTTCCGTCAGCGGGGGTAAACTCGACCGCCGGAGCCTTCGGCCAGTTGACCCATTTGACCTTGAACTCGTTGCTGGAGAACTCCTGACCGAACGCCGTTACAACGACGGTATAGGTCTTTTCGACCTCGCTGCTCTGCGCGGGGATATCAACCGTGATGGTTTCTTCGGCCTTGATAATAGAACTATTATTGCTGGAGACTACGGTGGTGTTACCCTCCTTCAGCTCCCATTTGGAGATGGGCACGGAGAAGGAAGCATAAGCCTTGCCAGCGTGATTTATCTGCGGCCAGCTGTCGATAGGCTGCCTGGTGAACGAAACATCCATGTAGCTGGGGCAAATGTGAACGTCGCGATCCGGCATAACAAAGGTCGTTCTCTGCTGGTTCATGTCCGCGAAGGTCACGCCGGGGGTCGCCGCGTGCCACTCCGTGAACATCTGGTTAAATTCCCTGCGATCATCCGCCCACACGGTAATGATTTCTCCAGCCTTTGCCGTGCTCGAAGGGCTTACCAGAGCGTAGCCGTTATCGACCGTGATGCTATGCGCCACGAGAGCGGGTTCTTCCTTCGCCGTCAGCTTCCAAAGGCCAACCAGTGTCTCACCGATCTGTGCCTCCGAGCCGCGGAGGTAGGGCCAGAGGGCAAGGCGGATGGTATATACGCCTTCCTCAAACTCGAAGTCACGCAGCTGCACGCTGACAGAAATCTCGTCACCCAAGGCGGTATAGGTCAGGCTATCCCCTGTGTAGTCAGTCACGCGCACGCCGTCCTTGAAGATATTCAGCCTGTAGCCGAAGTCGATCTTGCTGGGGTTGCTGTAATACATTTCCTTCAGCTGCTTGTTGCCGAGGGCGCTGATATAGACCGTCTCTTTGAGTTTGCCGTCGCTGCCAAGCGTCACATCACCGGGAACGGTGGAGGTGCCTTGGGCGGGAAGCGCCGTGCCACCCGCACCAACGGTCAGCTTCATGTCCTTCAGCGCGTCCTCGGGCAGCGTTGTGACCGTGATGGTCTTATAGTGGTTGTTTACCAAAGGCTCAAGGTCTGTAGCGTTGCTGGCGCCGGTGTATACGGCATCGCTAACGTCGATTTTTCCCTGCAACTCGACTTCACCCCTAATGAATGTATACTTTTGTCCCTCGGCAGTGATGATCGCGTTCTTAGGGAACATAGAGGCAAATGCGTTTATATCGTAGTTGCCGTTGCCTATATATTGTTTTCTTATATTTCCATTATTAAAGTCAATAAAATATTCAACATCTCTACCATGCCCGTTTGTAAATCCAACTGTAGAGAATTGTAAGTTTACTGTGGGGTCACTCACCGTCTTTCCCGGATAGTACGAGTTACTGTCGGGGTAGGTACGATACCCCGGTATATAGTGATAGGTGCCGCCCTGAATGGACACATTCAGGGGCACATCCCCCGTCACGGTCCTATTCTTTTGGATGTAAATCGACTTCTTGAAGTCGCCGCCGGTGATCACATTGTCCGCAGTGCCGGAAGCCTTAGCCACAGCGTAGAGCAGGACGCGGCCATCAAAGGTGCCGTCGTGGATCATAGCGCAACCGCCAGTGTCTCCGCCGTATGCTTGCAGTGCGAAATTCTCGTTGGCGGTCTCACCGGATACCTCATCATAAATGCCATCCCTCGTAACGGAAACAGTGCCGCCGTTGATCTTCACCGTTCCTTCGAAACGAATGGCCGCATTGGGCGAATAAGTACCATCACCGGCTGCCAAATGAAGCTTACCGCTGTTCAGTGTCAGCGTAGAACCTTCACGAACTTCGATCAGCTGCATATACTGCTGTGCCGCTTGATTCGAGCCGATGATCTCGCCGCCGCCCTGAGTATCCTCAATGGTCAGGCTGCCCTTCAATACCATAATAAAACAACTTCGGTCATCACTGTCACCCATTATCTTGGATTTCAGCAGGGTCAGCTTTTTGCCGTTCAGATCCAGATGAATGTCGCTCTGCACCCGAACCCAGCTACCCGAACCCAGTCCGAAGCCGCCGTTCATCTTAGAGGTGTCGATGTCAGCGCCCAGCTTGATGTAGGTCTCGCCGGATTGCTGCATCGCATCTTTCCATTCCTCATAGGTGCTAACCATGAGAGGATTTCCTTCTGAGCCATCGCCGCTTGCTGCCAGCGCCGTCACGCCCATGGCGGGCACGAGGGAGAGCAGCATCACCAGCGTCAGAAGCAGACTGGTAATTCGTTTTCTCATGTTTTTTCTTCCTCCTTCATAGAAAGAATTTGTTGTGCGCCGCGTTTTTGTCCCCGGCTCGCGGCCGCCGGATCGGTTTTTACCGGGCGCTCCGCCCGCTGATGGTTTCTGCCGTTTCGCTGAGCCACGTTCGCATCTGCTCTGCGGCGAGGTCGCCGATGCAGTAGCCGTCGATGAGCTTTAGCTCCACCGCCTTTTCCAGCGCGGGCAGCTTTTCCGGGTGGCCATCCTCACAGATGAGGTAGACCCGGCAATCCGGCAGCTTCCGCCGCACCTCGATGGCGATGTCGCAGCGGGCAGAAACGTCCTTGTCCTCCACGCCCTCGGTGAAGTCGGTCTCCAGCAGCAGAAGGTCCGCCTGTTCGGCAGCACACTGCCACACCACGTCGTCGCAGTCGTCAGAGAGGATGCCGATTGGCCGGCAGCCGCCCAGATTTCTCAGCCAGTCCGCCGCACGGCGTGTCCTGAATGGCAAAGCGAAGCACACCGCCGCTTTCGGCAGGGGAGGCTCCCGCCTCCGGAAGAGGCTCATACCGCCGCCTCCTGTCTCGCCGCCCCCTTGGGCAGCCGCGCCCCGCACTCGGGGCAGTACCGCGCCACGTCGGTGACAGCCACGCCGCAGCCGGGGCAGCAGCGGTGGCGGGAACGGTAGAAGTCGTAGAGAGTCATCTCCGGCAGACGCGCGCCGCAGTCGGCGCAGTCCGTCCGGTCGGCGCTGTTGGCCTTGCCGCAGTTGGGGCAGATCTTGCGCCGCCGCAGCGTCTCCGGCCCGCAGCCGTACTCCAGCAGCACCACCCGGCGCAGGGCTTTCCGGGTTCTCAAGTCATAGTCTGTCATTTGGCTTCCTCCTTTCCGTCTGTGCCGCCCACCTGCAGCTTCGCTCCACAGGCGGGGCAGAAGCAGGCGTCCGATTCCCGCAGCCGCACACCGCAGTGATGGCAGAACGAGGGATACTCATCCTCCCACGGCGCGCAGTCCAGACACAATCCCGCGTTGACATTGAACATGGCGGAGGAGACGAACCTGCCGCACCGGGGGCAGCGGTTGAACTGCCACTTGCCCTCCTGTTCCCACGCGATCTCCAGCGCCGCTTCCTCCGTGTCCGCCCGGATGGGCTTGCTCACGCAGCACAGCTCGCCGGAGATGTCGCAGTAGAAGCGAAAGATCCTGCCGCCTCCTGAGTCGGTGACGACCCGGTAGGTCGCCGTTTTCCTTACCTGCGCCATCCGCATTCCTCCCTTCTTTTCCTTTTTGCCTTGTACAAATGCCGTGGGGTGTGGTACAATGGAAGCGCTAAAGCGGTGACCGCTTCCCCCCATGTACGGCGGCGAGCGGTCTTTAGGTTGGAGCGAAGCTCCAACCTAAAGGGGTACCCCTTTCACGATTCTCTGTTCCTCTGACGGGAGCCGAACGGCGATTTCGCCTCCCCGTCTGCCTGTTTTGTACCATAGATTTTGCGTTTTGTCATACCCTAAAACCTCGATTTAGGGTAGACGGACGAAAAAAAATTTTCAAAAATCGCCGGAAAGCGGCGTTTTCACGGACAAGTGTTTGCATATGGAGGACACAGCGATGAAAAAGCAAGGTTACGCCATTCTCATGGCTTTCATCCTGGTATTTGCCCTGACGGGCTGCGGAAATCAGTCCCAGCTCTCAGCCAAGGAGCCGGTGGAGCTGACGATGTGGCACGTATACGGCGAGCAGGCCGGTTCCCCGATGGATACGCTGGTGGAGGAATTCAACCGCACCGAGGGGAAGGAGAAGGGCGTCCGCGTCAAGGTGACGGAGCTGAGCAGCGCCGCGAAGATCGGCGGCTTTTTGTTAGAGACACAGAGGGATTCCGCACAGGAGATTCCGGACCTCTTCACCTGCCACATCGGGGACGCCATCGCCCTGGGTGAGGATAATCTGCTGGACTGGAATGACTATTTCACGGAGAAGGAGCAGAGTGAATTTGTGTCCGGTTTCCTTGCCGACGGCGAGGCGGATGGCAAACTGCTGGTGTTCCCCCTGTCCAAATCCACGCAGCTGCTCATGCTCAACGGCACGGGCTTTGCCCGCTTTTCCGCCGCCACCGGCGTGGGCTATGACGATCTCTCCACCTGGGAGGGATTCTATGACGCCGCCGGGAAGTTCTATGACTGGTCGAACGGCACGGAGCCCCTCTGCGCCATGGACTATCCCATCCGCGCCGTGGAATTGAACGCGCTGGAGCACGGCGCGGAGGATTTCTACACGGAAGACGGCTGGTATGACTTCGACAACGCCGTATTCAAGGAGAGCTGGATGCAGTTTGCCCGCGCACTGGCCCAGGGGCATATCGTGGTGTCCGACCTCTATTCCAATACCCAGGTCATGACCGGCGAGGTTCTCTCCGGCCTGGGCTCCTCCGCGGCAATTCTTTACTATAATGATACCGTCACCTATGAGGACGGCCGCAGCGAGCCGATGGACCTGCAGGTGGTCCCCCTGCCCATGACAGCGGGGGCGGAGCCCCTGATGACCCAGGCGGGCGTGGGCCTGTGCGCCTATAAGACCACGGAACAGAAGGCGGAGGCCGCCAGCCTGTTTGCCCATTGGCTGACGGAGAAGCAGCGCAATCTGGACTTCGTAACCTCCACTGGCTATATGCCCGTGCGGAACGGGGCCTTTGATTCCATCGACGAAGTAGAATTTTCCGATCAGGGCTATGCCAATCTCTACGCCGCCCTCAAGACCATGCAGGAAACCTATACCCCGCTGGCTGAAGTGCGCTTCAACGATTACTACTCCAAGGTCCATGCCTTGTATGACGGCCTGCGGCAGATGCAGCAGGAGCTGCCCCAGCGGGCCGCTGCCGGTGAGGATGTGGAGACGCTGGCGGAGGAGACCTGGGCGCTGTTCCGCTCCATCCACTGAATCACTTTTCCGTAACTTTCCATCAAGGCAGGTGAAGGCCCCATGCAGGTATCGTCCTATCTGAAAAACGCACGGCGCTCCATGCGGCATAAGCTCATCGGCTACATGATCGTGCTGGCGGTGCTGCTGGTCGCAGCGCTCTATGCGGGACTCACCCTGTTTGGCCGGTTGAGCAGTCCCAAGGCCGAGATCAAAAAGGCGCTGGATCTCCAGATGGAGGTCTTTCAGAACGATATGGAATCCCTTTGGCACAATGTCTCTGTTATGAGCATCCTTCTATCCGAGGATATGACCGCGCTGCTGGAGGACACATTGGTACAGCAGGGCCTCTCCTTTGAGGAGCTGGACGGGAATGTGGAGGCGACCAAAGCGGTGGAGGACGCCATGCTGGAGCCGCTGAGTCAGTATGTCCGACAGGCGGACTGCTCCGGCGCGTTCGTTGTTTTGGAGAGCTCCATGAGTGACGGGGATACAGCGGATGCCCGCAGCGGTCTCTATGTGCAAAGGGCAAACGCGGGGCGCGTGACCAATAACCTGCTGCTGTTCCGGGGCATCGCCAGCGTGGGCAAAGCACACAATGTCATGCCGCACCGGAAGTGGGCGCAGGAATTCCATATTGGGCAGTTTCCCAATTACGCGGAGCATACCATGCAGGCTGCCGCCCCGATTGCCGATTCCCGCCGCACCACAGACCTTGTCACCCTGCCGGGAACCTCGGAAAAGGCGGTTTTGCTGACGATCCCCATGATCGGGGCAGACGGCACGATCTATGGAATGTGCGGCTTCGCCATCAACCAGACCTTCTTTTCCGCGCGCTATGACCAGCCCTCCAATCTCAGCCGCCTCGCCTGCCTGCTGACCACGGAGAGCGGCGACACCTTAGACGCAGGAGCCGCCCTGATGACCTATACGGAGGAAGGCTTCTGCTATGTTCCCCCCGAAGCTCTCACCGTTAAACCCATGAGCAGCGGTTTGGTGTCCCTGAACGGCGACGGTTTTTCTTTTGTCGGCATGGTGAAAAGCCTTACCGCGGCAAAGGGCGATGGGACGCCCCACACGCTGGCGGTGCTGATCCCGAAGGAAGATTACAATATCGCTGTTGCCAAAAATATTATGCAGACGGTGTTGCTTTCGGCGCTGCTGCTGTTTTCTGCCATTGTTTGCTGTCTGTATCTGGCGCGCCGGTATCTCGCTCCAGTGCATCGGGATCTGGATCGGCTGCGGGACGAGGACCGCGGCGGCGAGCAGATGGCGTTTGCTGATTTTGAACCGATTTCCGCCACGCTGCAGGCGCAGGATCGGGAACATGAGAAGATCATCACCACGCTGGAGCAAGAAAAGCAGACCGTGCAGGAGCAGGCCGTGCAGCTTTTGGATAAGAATGAAGAGCTGCAAGGGCAGTTTGAAGCGGCGCAGGCCGACGCCCAGCGGCTGGCCTACTTCCGGAAATCCGAGATCGATCCGGCGACCTATGAGATGTTCCTGGTGGGCTATGATATGCTGACGCCGACGGAACGAGAGATCTTGGAGGCCCTGGCCGATGGCAGCAGCCCCCGTGAGATCTCTGAACAAAGGAACTGCTCGGAAAGCACCATTGCCACGCACCGTAAAAACATTTACAGAAAGCTGGGTGTCCACAAAGCCTATCAGCTCAAAATCTGCATCGCGCTTCTGCGTCAGGAGCGAGAAGCACAAAACTGAACAAGAAACAAGCCGCCCCTGTCAAGCGTTGAGCCTGACGGGGGCGGATTTGTCTGTCCGTGGGGTTTTTACCTGTTTTCGTTGCCTTTACCGTCTTATTAAATGATATGTCGCATACAAGTAAACAATATTATATCATTCAATAAAACGATAAAATATATACAGGAAAGAAAGGTGACGAAACTATGGACACGCTTCAGCGGCTGCATCAACTACTGGATGAGCGCGGATGGTCAGAATACCGGCTGGCTAAAAATTGCGGTCTTTCCAACTCTACCATTGCGAATATCTATCACCGCAATACGATTCCCTCCATCAGTACGCTGGAAGCGATCTGTACCTCTTTCGGCATCTCGCTTTCTCAGTTCTTCGCAGAGGGCGAAATGGTGGAGCTGACACCGGAATTGAAGGAGCTTTTTGACAACTGGGTAAATCTGACACCCCAGCAGAAGGACGCGGTTTTACAGACCATGCGCGCCATGAACCACGATCAGACCTGATACAGAGGAAGCCTTTGCAGGCTTCCTCTTTTTTCGTCCGCTATCGTTTTATTGAACGATAAAACTTCCTGCTTTCGACCGTGTTCGACGGTTTTCCCCTCATGTCTATGCTATATTATCGCTAAGTTAAGCGATAAATACCGCTAAGAGAAATATCAGGAGGGAAACCGTATGAAAACAAATGCCAAGCAGCTTACCGCAGCGCGACGCGCCATGGAAGTCATCGCCGCGCGTGAAGGGATCAGCGTGGAAGAAGTCCGCAGGGAAATCAGCCTTGCCATCCTCATGGCGCAGCCAAGGGACGCCGGTATCGTCTCCGAGATTCCGTGCGCCGGTGCGATCCCGACGCCGGAGGAAATGATCGCCTGCTGTGCGGCGCGGATACAGAAGGAACGGCGCAATTCACCACGGCCCCGGAAATAGTAGGCAATGTCAGCCTCTCCAGTTGTTTTTCTCCAGTGCCTCAAAGTAGGCCCAAGTCTGCGGCGCGGCATTCCGAAAGGTTTCCATGCGTTTTTCGCTGCCGCTGTATGCGATCCAGTAGTCAAAGCAGTCCGCGAAGTATTCCCTGGCGTTGGTTTTGGCGTAATCCCGCAGCCCGGAGTTCTGCGCCTCTGCAAGATATAGCCGCTGATGCTTTGCGGGGATTCCCAGCGTCCAATCGAGGAAATGTCCGAATTCATGGAGCGTCGCACTGGCATCCGAGAGGTAGATGGTTTTCTGGCTGTAGTTGGTGGCTCCAATGCAGCTCATGTTCAGCTGCTTGCTGAGTTCGCTGATGTAGTCGAAGTCGATACGGTATGTCCAGCCGGCGGCGTTAAAGGCGGCAAGCACCGGCTCCGGCACCTGCCGCAGCGCCAGCAGGTAGTCATTGATGTTGACGCCTGCCGCATTTACCAGTGCCACCGGCGTGGGCGGAGCCTCCACGGTCAGTTCCCGCGTCAGAACCGCGTAAAGCAACTGCGCCGCTTCGCCGCGGGTAACGCTCTCGGCAGCGGAAGCCCCCTCCGCGCACAAGCTCAGTTTCCGACCGACACGTATGATATTCTCACTGACGGAAAGAGATTCGTTTCCCGGAAAGAGACAGGCATTGTAAACAGGGACACCTGCGGTGCGCAGACCGCTCTCCAGCAGGCTGCTCCGGCAGAGTCGTGTGTCCGGTGCCTGAACAGCCGTCTCATTCAGCCAGCCGTGGGCATAGGCAGTCTCCACGCAGTTCTGACTTCGCTCCCGCCAGTTCTCCCCGTGGATCTCCGCACCATAAGCCCGGCACAGCATGACCGCCCATTGGCGGACAGTTATGGGGGCGTTGGGGGAAAATGTATCCGTCCCGGTGCCATTGGTGATGCCTCGCTCCACGAGGCAGGAAACGCTTTCCTGCAGCGCTGAACCATCCGGCACATCGGAAAATGTGGGCGACGCGGCAAGGGCTGGGATCGTCAGTGCTGCGGTCAGCATCAACGCTGTGCAGAACTGCCGCAAAATGATCTGAATTTTGTTCACAGGATAACCTCCACAATATAGAGCCGACCGGGACACAGTTTTCTGCGTCCCGGCCGGTCCGTTTTTTTCTTCTATTCATGATAAAATATTGGCCGTGCAATGGATGTAAAGCCGCTCTTTCCCGTCACCACCACATTGTTGTACCCGCTGGCGCAGTGGATGATGAGCACATTGCCGTTTCCGTCAAATCCGCAGACGATGCCGACATGGCTGTCTCCCGGATAGAACACAAGGTCTCCCGGCTGGGCATTGCTCCAAGAAATTTCGGTGCAATAGCTGTGCTGACTGGACGCTCCACCGCCATGCCCGATGATATAGCTGCCACCTGTGACATTGTAAAACACCCAATCCACAAAGCCGGAACAGTCTAATCCGAATGGGCGCACCGTTCCGGTCGTAGAACTGCCTGCCGCTGTGACCTCCATAGGCGTCCCCCAGCGGGAGTCCCAGCCGATGACCAGCGATTTTCCTCCCCAGAAGTAGTTGACCTTGCCCAAAAGCTGATACGCCGTCAGCACCACCTGCTTGCGCTCCTCGTTGAGATCCGCAGGGAGTTTTGCCACGATCTCCGCAACTTCCTTATCGCTGAGTGCAATATCCTGGTAGCTGCCGGTGAGCCGCATGAACAGTTCTTCATATTCCGGCTGCATCAGTTCCTCCAGCAGCTTCTTTTGTTCAGCGGTGAAGTGATATGCCTCTGCCATTTGCAGATGATCCTTGACTGTGACAGTGATGTGCAGGATGACGGTATCGCTTTCATCCTCGTCGCCTGAGATGGTTTCCACCCAATAAGAGATGGCGTTCATATCCCAGAAAATCTGCCGCAGAATGTCCAGCTTTTCTTCCGTCAGCGTCGCCACCTCGTCCGGCGACGATGCATCTGTCGTTGTCCGCACAGCATAGACCGCCAGCACATCCCGCCAGTTCGCCACCATAGCGGCACTGCCCGCGTTGTCCATATCCAGTTCGTCATAGGAGTTCTCCGCCTTGATCTGCTCGATGCGGTCTGTAAACTCCGTGTTCAGCATCGTCACAGCCTCCGGCATCGTATATCCGGTGCCGCTGTCCTCGCCGGAAAAGAAAATTCCAAACGGTGACGCAATCAGGAGCCCGATCAGGCAGATGACTAACACCATTGAGAGGACCGTGCTGCCGCCCGCCATCATCGCCGCCGCAAGGCTTCTGGCGGCGGACAGGATGGCCCGCAGCGCCCGTCCTGCCGCCTGGGATGCTTTCTGCGCAGTAGCCTGTGCCGCTTTCGCGGATTGCTGATACCGCATTGTCTGCACCGCTGCTTCCCGTGCGGCATGGGCGCTGCTTTGCAGCATGACCGCCTGCTTCTGTGCGGACTCTGCGGCTTTCACCGCGTCGCCCGTCTTGCGTGAACGAGACAAAGTCGGTGATACTTTCCGTTCCATTGGCAGACTGTGTTTCCGCGCCGATTTGGGCAAGCTGCTCATCGTCCGCTCTTTGATGCGAGGAGTCTGCGCTGAACGTTTCCTGTCGGGCATGGCGCTGCCGCCCCCATCTGAATGCAAGGCTTGTGCCGTCTTGATCTGACGGCGCGATACGGCTCTTTTTTGTTCTGCCTGCCATCGGGCGGCTTTGCGCCCGCGTTCCTCCATGAATACTCTCTGCCCCTGCCGCTGCGGTTCCGCTGCCACTGTGACCTGTGTCTCTGTCTGTGCGCCGATATAAGTATCTTTTGCCTTGACCTTGGCGGCCTTTTGCGCGGCGTTCTGGCGCGCCTGCTGCCGTCCACGCTCCGCAGCGCTCTGCGGCTGCGACCCGGCAGAAGTGGTATCTTTTCCCTTGATAGCAGAAGGCTTTTGCTCTGTGGCATCGGCAGCAGGAGCGCCGCCCTCCGGCGGCTGCTCCTGCGGTTTCTTCTTCCGCTGCCGGGTGAGTTCCTTTTCTGCCCGACGCAGGCCGCGGGCGGCGGTATCCTCAATGGTGTCGCCGCCGTACTCGTCTGCCTGCCCGTGCTGGGCCGTATCCCGCAGCTGCGTCCGCAGCCGCTCAGAGCCGTCGTCTAAGCCTTTGCGCAGCAGTTCTCTGGGTGTCGATACCGCCTTTTCCTTGATGCGTTCAGAGAGCGTGGGTTTTTCTTTGATTTTTTTCATAGCACATCACGCAATAAGGTCGGAGGGGCGGGTCGTCATCATCTGATACAGCCTGGTGTGGCGGGGAAAGCTGTCCACGAAAGGCACGATGGCGCTGCCGCACTTGATGAGCCCACGCCCGGAGTCCACGTTGGTGATGTAGGAGAGCTGGTTGTCTGAGATCTTCAGCAGACGCGCCAATTCCTCCCGATCCGTTGCCGCCTGATTCAGCATGATGAGGAATTCACTGTTTGCCAGCATGGTGCGGGCCGTGTGAGACTGGAGCAGGTCTTCGATATTCTGGCTGATCCCCGTTCCGCAAGCCTGATACTTTCTCATACGCTTCCAGAGGGTGAACAGGAAATTGGCGCTGTACTCATGCTGGAACAGCAGATAGATCTCGTCGATATAGATCCAGGTATTCCGCCCCTGCTGGCGGTTGCGGATGATACGGTTGAAGATGCTGTCCAGCACCACCAGCATGCCCACGGGCAGAAGCTGACGGCCCAGGTCCCGGATGTCATAGCAGAGGATGCGGGAATTGGTGTCCACATTGGTGGGTTTGGCGAAGGTGTTCAGGCTGCCCTCGGTGAACAGTTCGATGGCCAGCGCCACGTCCCGCGCTTCCGGCTCCGGCTGGCGGAGCAGCTCGGCATGGAAATCCTGCAGGGTGGGCACCGCGCCGGTGTAGCCCCTGCGGATGTACTCCCGATAGCACTGGGCGGCGCAGCGGTCGATGATGGACTTCTCCTTGGCGGAGAGTTTCCCGGATCCCATGAGCTGCTCACACAGGGACAGCAGAAACTCGGACTTCAGCACCACCGGGTTCTCCCCGTCGCCGTAGCCCTGCTCCATATCCATGGCGTTGATGTGGTTGGTGACGATGAACGAGAGCCCGCGTTCCTTACGCAGGCGCGTAATGGTCTCCAGCACGATCAGCTGGTTGCGGAAGTCCAGGTTGGATTCCGGCTCGTCCAGTATCAGCATCTGAGGCTGCGTGGCCAGCGCGCGGGCAATCA
>OLNF01002293.1_pt1 | contig 15226 bp, 10 predicted proteins | sample 1673061 | NCBI WGS metagenome assembly OLNF01 (sample SAMEA3136751, study PRJEB25190) | human gut metagenome | reverse complement strand
TTACCATACATCATCTCAAAAATATATAGCAGAAATTTAATTTATTCTATACTAGTTCAGATTTGCGTTACCAGCGGTTGTGTGGCTCCAGAAGCATGACCGCAATTTCGTCCGCCCGCCAACCCACTAATTTCCAAAGGAGGTCCCCACATGTCCACCCTATCCTATTCCTTAACAGACTTATCCCCCGAACACCAGCCGCCCCACCAACACCTCCGCTACGTAACTTCCTCCTCCTTCGGCTCCGACTGGAACGGTGTCCTCCACTCCCACGACTGCACCGAACTCTTCTACGTAACCGACGGCGAAGGATGGCTGTGCACCGATGAAACCCAGATCCCCCTGCGAAAAAACAACCTCGTCATCGTCAATCCCAAAGTCCACCACACCGAGCGCTCCTCACCGGAAAAGAAAATGCACTATATTGTGCTGGGAATCGATAACCTACAGTTTCTCTTCCACGAAGGAGAAACCTTCTCCCCCTTCCAGATCTTCCAGCTCTCCTCCCACCGGGAAATGATCCTCTCACTCCTGCACACGATCCTGGAAGAACTACAAAAAAAACAGACTTCCTATGAGGAAGTCTGCCAGCATTATCTGTCCATTCTGCTTCTGCAGCTCCACCGGATCACTGGAAAAGAATTCTCCTTTGCGCCGCCAACCGATATCCCCTATGAATGTCAGCGCGCCAAAGCCTACATCGAAGAACACTTCCACGAACCGGTAACACTCGAGCGGATCGCAGCCATCGTCCACTGGGATAAATTCTATCTCTCCCATCAGTTTTCTGCTGCCTTCTCTGTCTCACCGATTAACTACCTGCTGCAACTGCGGATCACCCACAGCAAACGATTGTTGTGTGACACCGACTACTCCATCACACAGATCGCCGAGTCCAGCGGATTTTCTTCGCAGAACTATTTTACACAGGCATTCAAAAAACTGGTGGGTGTATCTCCAAGAGCCTATCGTCAGAAGCACCAGAAATAAATAGTCCAGCTATACACACAGCCACTCCATCGCCACAGCAGCTTCTGAATTTTTTAGATTCTTGCAACTCCTGTATCTCTTGCAGCCTTCGCAACTGCCTCGGCAACTGCCTTTGCCACCCGTTTGTCAAATGGATTGGGAATGATATACTCTGCATTTCTCTCCTCATCCGTGATAATATTTGCGATCGCATACGCAGCGGCTACCTTCATCTCATCGTTGATATCGCTCGCTCTCACATCCAGCGCGCCACGGAAGATACCCGGGAATGCCAGTACATTATTGATCTGGTTCGGGAAGTCACTTCTTCCGGTTCCGATCACAGCTGCACCTGCAGCCTTTGCCTCTTCCGGCATAATCTCCGGTGTCGGGTTTGCCATCGGGAAAAGAATCGGATTCGGAGCCATTGTGCGAACCATTTCCTGTGTCACCGTTCCCGGTGCGGATACACCGATAAATACGTCTGCCCCCTTGATCACATCTGCCAGACTTCCTTTTTCCATGTTCCGGTTGGAGATCTCAGCCATCTCTTCTTTTTCTTTGTTCAGTCCTTCACGGCCTTTGTAGATCGCACCCTTCCGGTCACACATGATCACATTTTTCAGGCCCATACTGATCAGCAGTTTGATGATCGCGATACCGGCTGCACCTGCTCCGGAAGTTACTACTTTGATCTCATCGATCTTCTTTCCGACTACTTTCAGCGCATTGAGCATAGCTGCCATTGTTACTACTGCGGTTCCATGCTGGTCATCGTGGAAAATCGGAATATCACAACACTCTTTTAACTTGCGCTCGATCTCAAAACAACGCGGTGCAGAGATATCTTCCAGATTGACTCCACCGAAACTTCCTGCCAGCAGGCTGACGGTCTTTACGATCTCGTCCACATCTTTGGTGCGCACACACAACGGAAATGCATCCACATCGCCAAATGCCTTAAACAGACAGCATTTTCCTTCCATAACCGGCATACCGGCTTCCGGTCCGATATCACCCAGTCCCAGTACGGCACTTCCGTCTGTGACAACCGCTACCATATTGTGACGGCGGGTATATTTATAAGAAAGATTCACATCCTCTGATATTTTGATGCAGGGTTCTGCAACACCCGGTGTATAGCAAACAGCCAGATCTTCCGGTGTTTCCAGTTTTGCACGACTGATCACTTCGATTTTTCCAGCCCATTTTTCGTGTTCCTGTAAAGCGAATTCTTTGTTATCCATGTTTCTCCTCCTGCATATATTATTATTTCATTTTTTCCATTAGTATTTTACTTTGTTTCAAAAAAACATGCAATCAAAAACAACAGAATGAGAAAAAATGTCAGAAAAGAATCCGTCATATCGCATTTTCTTCCGCTCTACAGATAACTCTCTTTCTTATTCAACTCTTTTCTCAGATAATCTCCTAGCCCGGTAATGGCCAATAAGGTTACAACAAGAAAAGCCCCGGGAATCAGAATGATCCACCAGCCATCGGTGAGCAGTGCTTTTTCTGACAGTGACAGCATGCTTCCCCAGGAGATGATCTCCAGTGGTAACCCGATCCCCATAAAGCTCAGCGTAGATTCTTCCACAATCGCACTTCGAATATTCATAACCACCATGAACATAATAGAAGATAAAAAGTTGGGGGCAAGATGTTTCCGAAGAATATAGAAAAAGCCGCCACCCATACATCTGGCTGCAACTACATATTCATTGCTTCTTAGCTGACGCACTTCTGTTCTTACTACTTTCGCTATGCTGGTCCAGCTTGTAACTCCTATAACCAGCGACAGACTCAGCACATTTGCCTTCCCCAGAATCGCCTGCAGAAAAATAACCAAAAGCAGATTGGGAATGCTCAGCAAAATCTCTGTCATTCTCATAAGTAACATATCCAGCCATTCCGGTGCCAGACCACTGACAGTTCCAAAGATAATCGCAATACTGGTTGATATCATTGTTGCCACAAATCCTATAAACAACGACTGTCGTCCACCGTACCATATCATGGAGAAAATATCTCTCCCCATGGTATCTGTCCCAAACAGAAACTCCCTGCATGGTGCAACGGTATAATTATTCAGATCCATATAGGACGGATCTTTTGGCATGATCCATTTACAGAACAGACATCCACCAGCAATTATCAGAAGAACAATGACGGACAGCCAGGGAACTCCCTGATACCATCTGTTTTCTTTTTCCGGTGCCTGACGTTCCAGAAGTTCCGGTCTTACACCGACAATTTCAAACGGATCATTCATGTTCCCTCACCTCCTGTATATCCGGCTGTCTGCTGATGCGGATGCGCGGATCGATTCGCTCATTGAGAATCTGTGCTGCCATATTACAGACAATCACTATGATCCCGGACAGCAGACTGACCACCATCAGCAGATTATAGTCCTTATAGCGAGCACTTTCATATGCCAGCGTGCCGATTCCCGGATAGGAAAAAACAGTCTCTACCACATACGTTCCACCCATGATATGTGCTACGGAAATTGCCATAATGCTCAGATACGACGGCATAATATTTCTCAGACAATGTGTGATCATGATCCGTGATTTTTTCATTCCCTTTGCCTTCGCCAGCAGCACGTAATCCGCACGGACCTCATCCAACATTTTGTTTCGGACCATATAGCCATAATACCAGAGATGTTCTGTCACGATAACCGCTAATGGAAGAATCATATGCACGATACGATCGGAAAGATTGTTTTCCTGCCCCACCGCATATGCTCCTGAGCTTGGCAGCCATCGAAGAGAAACAGAAAACACAAGAATCAGTACCAGCGCCAGCCAGAACTCCGGTACACAGCTGATTACGGTTCCCACTTTACAGATCATACGGTCTGTCCATCCGCCTTCTTTCCATGCGCATACAATGCCCAGAAGCAACGACCCGAAAAATATGATCAAAAAACCAATGCCACCGAGGACCAGTGTATTGCCGATTCTGCTTTTGAGTACCTCCAGAACATCCATTTTATATTTATATGAAATTCCAAAATTCCCATGAAATGCCTGTCGGATCCATCTGGCATACTGTACAGATATTTTATCATTCAGACCAAGTTTCTCTTCCGCCCATTCCCTTTCTTCCGGGCTCATCTTTTCCACGCGTTCTCCATAATAAGAAACCAGTGGATCCCCAGGTGCAAGTCTGGATACATAAAATGTTACAAGAGACAGTACCCATACGCTGATTATGAAAATAAGCACCTTTTTCCCATAATATAATATCCACTCACCCCTCATAGCACTTCATCACCCTTCTGTTTCGTTCTTCCCTCGGATCCGGTACGGGAATTGCTGCCAGCAATGCTTTTGTATATTCATGTTCCGGATGTGAAAACACATCCTTTGTGGTTCCTTCTTCAACCAGTCTTCCACGATACATAACTCCGGTCCGATCGCACAAAAATTTCACCATCGAAAGATCATGTGCGATAAAAAGAAAGGAAAATCCCTGCTCTTTCTGCAATTTTCGAAACAAATTGACCATCTGTGCCTGAATAGATACATCCAGCGATGCGATTGGCTCATCTGCCACAATCAGATCCGGTTTTGCTAACAGTGCCCGCGCAATTGCCACCCGCTGTCGCTGCCCGCCGGACAGTTCATACGGATATTTTTCCAGATAACTTCCATCAAGTCCTACCATCTCCAGCTGTTTTTCAATTTCCTTTTTATTTGTACGGATCTTTCGGGACTGAATACGCAGCGGTTCCGCCACGATATCTCTGACTTTCATTCCCGGATTCAGGCTGGAAGCCGAGTCCTGGAAAATCATCTGCCGCGTCATCTGTAACATCTTCCGGTTCTTTTTAAATTCTCTGTTTTTGCAGACCGGAATTCCTTTATAATAGATTTCTCCTGCGGAAGGTTTGTATATATTCATGACACAGCGCGCCACTGTCGATTTCCCGGATCCGGATTCTCCTACCAGGCCGTAAATTTCTCCTTTTTTTATTTGAAAAGAAACATCATCCACTGCATGCACTTCCACCTTCCGATTCAGCCGAAATATGTGTGAAAGATGTTGCACATCCATTAAAATATCATTTCCCATATCTTCGCCCTCACATCGGAACCTTCACCTTCGGTGCCCGCTCATCCAGCAGCCAAGTAGCCGCATAATGGGTATCTGTAATCCGAAACATAGGAGGCTCTTTTTCATAGTCTATTCTCATTGCATATACGTTTCTCTCCGCAAATGCATCACCCTTTGGCGGATGAATCAGGGTAGGCGGCATGCCCGGCAGTGTCGGGAGCCATTCTTTTCCTTCTGACAGAACAGGAAGTGACTGTAACAGTCCCCAGGTATATGGATGCCTTGGATCATAAAAAATCTCCTCCGCCGTTCCGATTTCCACAATTTTTCCCGCATACATAACCGCCACACGGTCTGCCACTCCGGCTACAACCCCTAGATCATGGCTGATAAACACAGTTGCCATCTCCAGTTTTTTCTGGATCCGCCGGAACACATCCAGAATCTGTGCCTGAATCGTCACATCCAGCGCAGTCGTAGGCTCATCGGCAAACAGAATCTTCGGATCACCGGCAAGTGCAATTGCCATAACTGCTCTCTGACGCATACCCCCGGAAAATTCATGAGGATACTGACGGATCCTTTCTTCCGGTCTGTCTATTTCCACCAACTGCATCAGTTCTATAACTCTTTTTCTTATCTGTCCTCTCGACATTTTTTTATTATGGATCCTCACCGCCTCCCCGATCTGTTTTCCAACCGTGATCGTCGGATTCAGAGATGTCATCGGATCCTGAAAGACCATCGAAAAAAGTTCTCCACGCAGCCGTGACATATTCTTTTCCGTATAGTCCGTAATATCCGCTCCATTCACCAGTATTTTCCCGGACTTGATTTTTGCTGTTTTCGGAAGTAATTTCATAATACTTTTGCACAATGCACTCTTTCCGCACCCGGATTCTCCCACAATGGCCAGTACTTCCCCTTTTTCCACAGTAAAACTTACATCCCGAACCGCTTCCACTTCACCGGCATCCGTAAAAAAGCTTACTGACAGATGTTCTGCCTTCAGTAACTCATTCATGACTAACCTCTCAAAACTGCATAAAGAGACTGTTACCAGTCTCTTTGCATCTCTCATCTTTCTTTTTATTTCACGATTTCCCATTCCTGAATATTCCAGAAAATACCAACTCCGTGATGACCAAGTACGGTCTTTTCGGAGATTCCTTTGATATCCGAATCCGCCACATAATTGGCATCAATATAACAGATAAATGCATATGCCGGATCCTTTGCCAGCTCTTCCTGGAAAAGATCATAATATTTCGCACGGGTTTCCTGATCTTCATACTGTCTTGCCAGTGTCAGATATTCATCCACTTTTTCATTGGAATAACCGGAATAATTGGCTCCTTTATCCGTTCCGAAAACTTTGTAGGTATGATCATCTGCATCAAACGGGCTTCCCCAACCGATCAGGCAGGCCATCTGTCCTCCCCAGTCCATCTGTGCCGGAATATCTACCGTACAGTTGATGCCGATCTCCTGCAACTGCTGTGCCGCTGCCTGTGCAATATCGATTCGATCCTGTTCTCCGGACATGACGCTGATTACAAAGCCGATTTCTTCTCCATTTCTCTCGTAGAAACCATCATCGTCCATGGTACATCCCGCATTCTCAAGAATCTCTTTTGCCTTTTCCGGATTATAATCATAATGTTCCACCTTCTCATCATTGTAGATATTTCTCTGCAATGGACCATAGGCCGGCATTCCCTGACCCAGAAGCACTGCATCAATAATTGCCTGCCGGTCAATACCATAACATACTGCCGGAATAATATCTTTATTTTCCGTCCAGTAATCGTTGCCGAAATTAAACATAATACCACGATAATCCGAAGTTGTCATATCATAGCAGGTATAATCTTCTGTATCCTTAAAACTCTGTGCATTTTTCGGATCTAACAGAGCCATATCAATCTCACCGGACTGTAACTGTACTGCCTGTGTATTGTCATCCTCTACAATCTTAAAGATTACTTTATCGATTTTCGGACTGCCAAGGTAGTAATCTTCATTTTTCACCATGACAATTGACTGCCCTGCATCCCAACTTTCCAGCTTATATGGACCTGTTCCTATCGGATGACGGAAGAAATCCGACTCCTGCATATCTTCTCCATCCAGAAGATGTTTTGGCAAAATCGCCATTGTCATATATTCCAGAAATGCCACATTTGGTTCTGCCAGTTTAAAAGCAATCGTCTGGTCATCTGTGACTGTAATTTCCTGCACATCTTCATAATTTGGTGCATTCTCCGATCCGTTGTCCGGATCCATGATCGCTTCTATTGTAAATTTTACATCGTCTGCCGTAAATGGTTCCCCATCATGCCATTTAATTCCATCTCTGATGTGGAATGTATAGGTATAAGTATCTTCATCATAATCCCAGCTTTCTGCAAGCCCCGGCACTACCTGATCATCCACATCATGAGCAGTCAGTCCGTTAAATAACAGCACATTGATCTCGCAGTGCTCATCCATCGCAGGATTGATCCTTGTATAATCTCCGGATCCGTATGTCAGTGTAGATTCTTCTGTATTTTCTGCTTCTTCTGCAGGTTCATCATCTGCTGTTTCCTCATTCCCCGTCTTCACATCCGCAGTATTACCTGTTTCTGATGTACCCCCACAGGCCGCCAGCGATATCACCAAACCTGCTGCGAGCAATACCGCAACCATTTTCTTCTTCATATGTTTCCCCTTTCAGATTTCTGTAAAAAGAAAGGAAAGGAATCTTTCCCGGATTTCTTTCCTCACTTCTGACATTATTTGCTTTCCAACCCATACTGCTTTTAGATGCGGAGGAGGCAGTATGGTCTGAGCGAACTTACAACCTTCTTCTGTTGTGTGCCTATCATAACCTGTCTTTTCTCTCCTCACAAGCCCCCTGTGGGGTTATATTTTTATCCTTTTTTCAACCGATATTTTCGCACTTTTTTCTTTTTTATATCCTCATCCGGGGGATAGACAAAGCAAAAAAGGAAAGCCGTCCTCCATAGTTTTCATCCATGAAGGACAGCTCCCCTTTTATTTACCGTTCCACAATCTTCAGATCCCAGCCCCCGATTTCCAAAACCTGTCCATCAGTAACTGCAGCCTTTCCAAACAATTCCTCTCCATCAGTGCCATGATAAATCACATTCCGTACTTCCGGCGAATAGTTCAGATAATATACAACTTCTTTTCCAAGATCATTTGTCCCCTTCTTGATAATCACCGGGAACTCCACTTCCTGTTCCATACCCCACAATCCTGCATCCTTCAACACATCCGTAAGGATCTCCCGAAGCATCGCATCACCGGTCCAGCAGCCGAGATAAGTAGCCGTTCCCTTTCCATACGCATTTCTCGTCACTGCCGCATACCGCTTCCAGTTATAGTGATCATAAGAAGCAAGCACCTGTGCCCCTTCCGGGTTCACCAGTTCCATAAAATTTTTCAACTCATTATCTTCACAGTGATACGTCTCTCCTGACAGTTTTACCTGTTTCGGGAACGTAAAATGGCTGTAGGAAATACCCAGACACCGGTCCAGAATATGTGGCTGGCTGTCATGGAACACCTTCAGATTCTCATCCGTGAAACCGGTCTTGAATGTGGTAAACAGATGACCGCCTGCTGCCACATAGTCATTGATCTTCTGAAGCAGGGCTTCCGGTGCTGCGTACAGTGCCGGCACTACCAGCAGATCATACTGCGCAAAACTTTCTGTTTCCGGCCACAGGAAATCGCATTCCACATTCAGTTTATATAACTGATCATAGACATACCGGACCACATCGTTATATTTGCATCCGCCACCACCGCCTGCGGTTCCGTCAATCGGAAACCAGTCCAGCGCAGTCTGTGCTTCATTGCTCACAAGGAAACCAACTTTATTGTGTTTTTTCAGATTCACCAGATGGTTTCCCAGCTCTGCAAACTCCTTACCAATCACTTTTGCAGAACGATACGTATCGTTTTCCTTAAAGTCGTGACTCAACAGTCCTTTCCAGTATGTCTCAAAAGAATTGTGGATCGAATGCCAGTGCCAGTATTCCACCATATTTGCCCCGGAAGCCAGATGACTGAATGCCTGCAGACGAAGCTGTCCGTCGTAAGGAACCCATCCCGGGAATCCCTGTGCCTCTGTCTCCAAAACAAAATAATTATCTGCTTTCAGTGAACGGGTACTGTCTCCGCCATAGGAAATCTCTGCACCGGTCAGTTCGTCCTGTGTCGGATGATAGATATCCACCCCTGCTACTGTCAGTGCCCTTGCTGCATGTTTGTGATCTACCATCGGCTGTACTCCGTAGGAATATCCTCGCCAGTCAAAATCGAAGTTATGGGTGATGAACTGATCTTCCCTTGCATACTCTTTCACAATATCCGCCTGCCACTGCAGATAATCATCCACCAGCGTTCTCTGAAACTTCTGGAACTCCGCACCAAGACTTCCGTTAATTGTTCCACGCACATCCGGAAAATCTTCCCACGCATTGATCCGGTTGCTCCAGTAGTCCAATCCAAACGCCTGATTCATCGCATCCAGATCATCGTTAAACTTTGTCCGCAAGTATTTGACGAACTGTTCCTGCACATTTTTTCCCGCAGTGTCATAATATTTTGTCTCATTATCCAGCTGGAAGCCGATGACACATTTTCTGTGTGCAGACACCTCCATCAGTTTCCGGATCACCCGTTCCCCATAATAACGATATACCGGATGTGTGATATCCATGATCTGACGCGCCCCGTAGATGCCTGGTCCCTTCTTTGTGGTTGCCAGTACATCCGGATGAGATTTTACCATCCAGGTCGGGATCGCATAGGTCGGTGTTCCGATGATCACAGAGATGCCCGCTTCTTCCATCGCATCCAGTACCCGTATCACATGGCTGAAATCAAACACGCCCTCCTGCGGTTCACAGGTACTCCAGGTGGACTCTGCGATACGCACCAGATTGATCCCTGCTGCCTTCATCATCTCCACATCTTTGGCCAGTCGGTCACACGGCATATACTCATCATAATATGCCACCCCATACAGTAATTTGTTCATTCGATTACCCTCTCTTTTTTGTTTATTTTCCACACCCACATAGAATCTTACGGTAATTTTACCCTGTCCGTGCCTCCCCGGTCAACCGCGACCACATATATTGAGCAAAAAAATATAAAAGTCTGCGAAGGTAACTTTTCGTTACTTCCGCAGACCAATTTTTGCAATTTCTGTTTTCTTTTATAAAATACTTCCCACTAGATACACTACAAACGCAGCCACCCAGGCGATCACGCACTGTCCGATCACCACACCGACTGCCCATTTGCTTCCAAGCTCCCTCTTAATGGATGCAATTGCCGCCACACATGGTGTATACAGAAGACAGAACACCAGCAGGCTGGCTGCCGATACCGGTGTGATACATCCAAGCAGCGCCGAAGTCTGCCCGAAAAGAACGGATAACGTAGATACCACACTCTCTTTTGCCATGAATCCGGTGATCAGTGCTGTGGATATCCTCCAGTCGCCAAATCCCATCGGTGCAAAAACCGGTGCGATCACACTGGCCACCGTCGCCAGGATACTCTCCTGCGAATCACTGACGATATTCAGATGACCATCAAAGGTCTGTAAGAACCAGATCACCAGTGTTGCCATAAAGATCACAGTAAACGCACGCTGCAAAAAGTCTTTTGCCTTATCCCACAGAAGGTGTCCCACATTCTTGGCTCCCGGCATCCGGTAATTGGGCAGTTCCATCACGAACGGTACAGCATTGCCTTTAAAAAGAGTCCCACGGAATACCAGTGCCATCAGGATACCCATCAGAATACCGCCAAAATACAAAGCGATCATCACCAGTGCGCCATGCTTCGGGAAAAATGCCGCCGCAAAAAACGCATAGATGGGAAGCTTCGCCGAACAACTCATAAACGGTGTCAGAAGAATCGTCATCTTACGGTCACGTTCCGAAGGCAACGTTCTGCTCGCCATAACTCCCGGTACTGTACATCCAAAACCTACCAGCATCGGTACGATACTTCTTCCGGAAAGTCCGATCTTTCTGAGCAGCTTGTCCATCACAAAAGCCACCCTTGCCATATATCCGCTGTCTTCCAGCATAGATAAAAAGAAAAACAGTGTAACGATGATCGGCAGGAAACTCAGGACACTTCCCACGCCGGTAAAGATTCCATCCATTACCAGAGACCGAAGGACACTGTTGACATTCGCTGCCCCCATCCACTGATCCACCAGACCTCCCAGCGCATCGATACTTACTTCCAGGATATTCTGTAAAAAAGCACCGATCACTCCAAAAGTCAGGAAAAATACCAGCCCCATGATCCCGATAAAACACGGAATCGCCGTATATTTTCCGGTGAGTATCTTATCGATCTTCACACTTCGCAGATGCTCTTTACTCTCCCGTGGTTTGACCACTGTCTCATCGCAGACATTTTCAATGAAATCAAATCGCATGTGCGCAATTGCCGCCGCCCGGTCAAGACCACGCTCTGTTTCCATCTGTTTCACGATATGCTCCAGCATCTCTTTTTCATTCTGATCCAGTTTCAATGCCTCGAGAATCAGTGTATCCCCTTCTGCCAGCTTCGCCGCCGCAAAACGGACAGGTATCTGTGCTGCCTTTGCATGATCTTCGATCAGATGCATGATCGCATGCAGACATCTATGTACCGCACCACCATCTTCATTGGCATCACAGTAATCTGTCTCCCTTGGCCGTTCCTGATATTTTGCCACATGCAGAGCATGGGCTACCAGTTCATCAATACCTTCATTCTTCGCCGCCGAAATAGGAACCACAGGTATCCCCAGCATCTCTTCCATCTGGTTGACCAGAATCGATCCGCCGTTTTCCCGTACTTCATCCATCATATTCAGGGCAAGCACCATCGGAATATCCAGCTCCATCAGCTGCATGGTCAGATACAGATTCCGCTCAATATTGGTAGCATCCACAATGTTGATGATTCCTTTCGGATGTTCATTCAGCACAAAATTTCTTGTAACGATCTCCTCACTGGAATATGGGGACATGGAATAGATTCCCGGAAGATCGGTCACCAGTGTGTTTTCTTTTCCCCGGATAGTTCCATCTTTTCGGTCCACCGTTACTCCCGGAAAGTTACCCACATGCTGACTGGATCCGGTCAGCTGATTAAACAGTGTGGTTTTTCCACAGTTCTGATTCCCTGCAAGTGCAAATGTCAGCACCTCTGTATCCGGCAAAGGATGTTCCGTTTCCTTCTCATGATATTTACCACCCTCTCCAAGTCCCGGATGGGGGATTACTGTTCGTTCTTTTTTTTCCGGTTTTACCTGTCCGGCATCCCGTATATTTTCAATCTCAATTTTCTCCGCATCTGCAAGACGCAGTGTCAGTTCATAACTGTGAATCCGCAGTTCCACCGGATCTCCCATGGGAGCGTACTTTACTACTGTTACCTCTCCCTGTGGAATCAGTCCCATATCCAGAAAATGCTGACGCAGCGCCCCTTCTCCGCCTACCGAGCGAATCGTTGCTGTCTTTCCTACCGGTAAATCTCTTAATGTCATGACTGCATTCCTCTTTTCTTTATTTTCTTGCTGTCATCCGTCCGAAGGTTTCCAGAATCTCAAAATCCTCCCGACAACTATGTAGATTTTATCCTTAATGATAATATTTATCAATAGAAAACCCCAAAATATCTCCAAAAAGTATCTGAACCCTCCTTATTCTTGCTTCCTTTTTTTCTTTTCTCATGATATGATTGCATATGTTATGCTGTTTGGTATCTGTGTGTCTGTTGAACAGTTGTCTTTTACCAATATTACATATGAAGGGAAGGAATTTTATGAAAAAGACACAGCTTAAAAATTCTCTGCTTCTGCTGCTGACAGCCACCATCTGGGGTGTGGCTTTCGTAGCCCAGAGTGTTGGTATGGATCACGTGGGTCCGTTTACTTTCAACGCTGTTCGAAGCATCATCGGAGGAATCGTCCTGATTCCATGCATTTTCTTTCTGGATCACAGAAAATCTGACCAAAAAGAGGAACTGCCATCGCCTCAACAACAGGCAGAACAGACCGGTACACTGATTCTCGGCGGTGTCTGCTGCGGTATTCTTCTGGCACTTGCCAGCAGTTTTCAGCAGATGGGCATCCAGTATACAACGGTCGGACGTGCAGGATTTATCACTGCCTGCTATATTGTTATCGTTCCGATTCTTGGCCATTTCTTTCTGAGGAAAAAATGCGGCGCCACCATCTGGATCGCTGTTGCACTTGCACTGGCAGGACTGTATCTGCTTTGCATCACAGACGGTTTTTCCGTTGGAAAAGGGGATCTGCTGGTCATGGTATGTTCCCTGCTGTTTTCCTTACATATTCTGGTAATCGACTATTTTTCGCCCAAGGTTGACGGTGTGAAAATGTCCTGTATCCAGTTTTTTGTCTGCGGATTCTTATGTGCGATCCCGGCTGTCTTTACGGAATCTATCGTATTGGCAGATATCTTTGCCGCCTGGGCACCGATTCTTTATGCCGGTGTGATGTCCTGCGGTGTTGCGTACACCCTGCAGATCATCGGACAGAAAGATATGAACCCGACTGTGGCTTCTCTGATCTTAAGTCTGGAATCCTGCATCTCGGTACTGGCAGGCTGGATCCTTCTGAACCAGAAGCTTTCCGCACGGGAGTTATCAGGATGTGTGCTGATGTTTGCAGCGATCATTCTGGCACAGCTTCCCTCCGGGAAAAAAGCATAATATGTTTGTCCCACCGGATGTTTTTCTCTGTAAAATCTGAAAAGCTCCCGGTATTTTTTATGAACATGATTTTGAAGAAAACAGGTAACAATTCAGTCGGTGGCCATGTTTTTTGCCAAAATGCCATCACAGAAGGTGATTAGAAATGCATTTTGGCTCGTAACTGTGAGGGTACTGAAGAGTTACGAAATTTGTAAATCGCAGATTGAGTAATTAAATTTCAAAAAAGGGTTGACGAATCATCTGTAACCAAGTATGATTATAAACAGATTCGCACTGCAACGCGTTGAAGTGCAAAATTCTTTATTTTTTATGGAGGCTTTTGAAATTATGGAAATGGATATGGAATTCTTACGGAAACTACCAACCCCGAAGGAGTTAAAAGAACAGTTTCCGGTAAGTGAAAAAATAGCAGCAATCAAAGAGAATCGCGACAGACAGATCCGTGAAATCTTCGAGGGAAAAGATGACCGACTTCTACTGATCATCGGACCTTGTTCCGCCGACAATGAAGATGCGGTGATCGATTACATCAGCCGTCTTCGTACTGTACAGGATAAGGTGGCAGATAAGATTTTTATGATTCCGCGAATTTATACCAACAAACCGAGAACCATCGGTATGGGATACAAGGGTATGCTGCATCAGCCGGATCCGGAAAAGAAAGAAGACATGTTAAAGGGCATCATCGCGATCCGCGATCTGCACACCAGAGCGGTCAACGAGACCGGTTTTACCTGTGCAGATGAGATGCTGTATCCGGAGAACCACAGATATTTATCCGATCTGTTATCTTACGTTGCCATCGGTGCCCGTTCCGTCGAAGACCAGCAGCACCGTCTGACCGCCAGCGGCGTTGGCATCCCGGCAGGTATGAAGAACCCGACCGGCGGAGATATTTCTGTCATGATGAATTCTATCATCGCCGCACAGCATGGTCATATGTTCCTGTACCGCGGCTGGGAAGTAAAAACTCCCGGTAATCCTTACGCGCATGCGATTCTGCGTGGTTATGTGGACAAATTCGGAAGAAATATGCCGAACTATCATTACGAAGATTTGCAGAATCTCCTGGAACACTATCAGGAAGTCAACGAATCCGCTCAGACAAAGCTGGTAAATCCTGCTGTTATCATAGACACCAATCATTCCAACTCCGGAAAACGGTTTGCGGAACAGATCCGTATCAGTAAGGATGTTATGCACAGCTGTAAGGTTTCAGAAGATGTTCATAAACTGGTGAAGGGACTGATGATCGAGAGTTATATCGAGGACGGTGCTCAGAAGGTGAGCGAACACTGTTATGGAAAATCGATTACGGATCCTTGTCTGGGTTGGGAGAAAACCGAGAAATTGATTTATGAACTGGCGGAGCTTTGGTAAGAGAGACTTGATTTTTTCTAAAGCGGACGCGGAA
>OLNF01002291.1_pt1 | contig 15229 bp, 10 predicted proteins | sample 1673061 | NCBI WGS metagenome assembly OLNF01 (sample SAMEA3136751, study PRJEB25190) | human gut metagenome | reverse complement strand
AAACAGTAATTATTATCTATATAATGGTAAGTACTACTGGACGCTCTCTCCGTCTCACTTCTATTCCGGCAGCTCGCTTGCTCGCGTTTGGGCTGTGATGTCATCAGGTGGTTTGGTTCCGTGGGATGGCGTGCCTGGTTCCTTCGGTGTCCGCCCAGTTATAAATTTAAGGGCTGATACATCAATAACTAAGGGAGATGGCAGTTCTTTAAATCCATTTGTAATACGATAGGTAAGGCTATTTGGCTACCTATCTTTTAATTTACTATTATTCTTCATATTCTCAATAAAGTCATAATAATTCTTTATATTCTTTTCATAGCCAGTTGTTTTTGGATGATAATATTTCTTTCCTTTAAGTTTTTGGGGAAGATACTCTTGATAAACATAAGAATTAGGATAATCATGAGGATATAAATATTCTTTAGAGTCAGTCTTTATATGGTTAGGAACATTACCAGTATTACCTTTTTCTATATCTTCAATTGCTTCATCTAAGGCTAGGTGAGCGGTATTGCTTTTTGGTGATAAAGCCATTTCTGTGACAATAGTTCCAAGAGGAATTCTTGCTTCTGGAAGACCAACTCGCTCTGCTGCTTCTATAGCTGCTATAACTTTTGGACCAATACTAGGATTAGCTAGACCGATATCTTCATAAGCGATAACACTCATTCTACGATAAATACTATCTAAATCTCCTTCTGTTATTAATCTTGCTAGATAGTGTAGACTAGCATCAACATCGCTTCCTCTAATTGACTTTTGAAAAGCGGATAAGACATCGTAATGACCATCACCATTTTTATCACTAAAGAAAACTGGCTTAGAGTTGATTTGCTTTACTAGATTAATATCTACTTTTTGATCATTACTAGCATAGAAGGCAATCTCTAAAAGATTATAAGCGTAACGAAGATCACTTCCTGCTAAGTTAGCAATATATTTAATAGTATCATCATCAATAGTAATACCTTCAAGATAACTTGATTTAACTGCTTTATTTAATCCTTCAATAATGTCAGTAGTTTCTAACTCGTTAAGTTCAAATAACTGACATCTACTTCTAATAGCTGGATTAATAGCATGATAGGGATTAGAAGTAGTCATTCCAATAAGAGTTATTAAACCACTTTCTAACTGTGGTAAGAGTAAATCCTGTTTATCCTTATTAAGACGATGAATCTCATCCATGATAAGAATCATGCCATTATAAATTTTAGCTTCAGAAACTACGGTATCAAAATCTTTCTTATTATTAATAGTAGCATTTAAAAAACGATAAGGCATATCTAAATCATTAACAATAGCCTTAGCAATAGAGGTTTTTCCAATACCAGGTTTTCCATATAAAATCATCGAAACTAGTTTTTTCTTTTCTACTAAGTTTCTTAAAATTGCTCCTTTTCCGATTAAATGCTTTTGTCCTAAAACATCATTTAAAGATTTAGGTTCTAGTTTTTTTGCTAATGGTTCCATATTCATTGTTATCACTTCCTAGGACTTATTTTATCACGAATTTTCTTGTTCAAAAACAAAATTTTAGCTATAATAGATGGTGTTAGAAGTTGGAAGTGAAATTATGTTAAGAAACGAAGTAGATAGAACTAAGCTGAGCCCTGTAATGTTACAGTGGATGAATATAAAAGATGAAAATCCTGATGCGATTATTTTTTTTCGCTTAGGAGACTTTTATGAGATGTTTTTTGATGATGCTATTTTAGCATCTAAAGTATTGGAATTAACTTTGACTGGTAAACAAGCAGGACTAGAAGAAAAAGTTCCGATGTGTGGAATCCCTTTTAAAGCTTATGAAGGATATCTTGATAAGTTAGTTGATATGGGTTATAAAGTAGCTATTGTTGAACAAGTAGAGGATCCTAAACTTACTAAAGATATGGTTAAAAGAGAAGTTATTCAAATAGTAACTAGAGGAACTAGATTAGATAGTTCGATAGATGATACTAAGAATAACTTTTTAGCCTCAATTACTTATACAGCTAATACTTATACTTTAAGCTATGCCGATATATCTACAGGAGAGATATATGTCACTGTTTTAAATGATAGTTTACAAGAACTATTACAAGAGATTATTAGACATGGTTTTGGAGAGATAATTGTAAGTGATGAAATAGATAGAAACTTTATTAATACCCTTAGAAAGACTTATCAGTTAAATGTTACCATCTATAATATATATAATGAAGAAGAAAAGTATAAATATATTTATAAAAATTTAAAAGACTTAAGGAAAGAACAAGGTATTAAACATTTACTTGCTTATATAGTAGATACTAAAAAAGGTGATTTATCGCATTTACAAGAAGCTAAAGTAGAACTTATTAATAATCATTTATTATTAGATGAACATACTAAAAGAAATCTTGAATTAACTGAAACTTTAAGATTAAGAGAGAAAACTTATAGTCTTTTATGGTTACTTGATAAGAATCAAACTGCTATGGGTAGTAGATTACTACGAAAGAATTTAGAGTTTCCATTAGTAGATAGAAAAGAATTAGAGCGAAGATATCATTATATAGAAGTATTACAAACAGAATTTATTTTAAGAGATGATTTAAAGAAAAGTTTAAACCAAGTCTATGATATAGAAAGACTTATCGGAAGAGTTTGTTATGGTAATTTAAACGCTAGAGATTTACTACAGTTAAATTCTAGTTTAAAAGCTCTACCTACGGTTAAGAAAATATTAGAAGAGATAAAGTACGATAAAGAACTAGAAGTATTTGATGATTTAGTATCATTATTAGATAGTAGTTTAAATGAAGAACCACCTATCTCTTTAAAAGAAGGTAACTTGATAAAGAAAGGTTATAATAGTGAACTAGATGAGTTAAGAGACTTATCAAGTGGTAGTAAAGACTTCTTATTGGAGCTTGAACAAAAAGAAAAGGAAAGAACTGGTATTAAGAACTTAAAGGTTGGTTACAATAAAGTCTTTGGCTATTATATTGAGATAAGTAAAGGACAGTGTAATTTAGTAAAAGAAGAGTTTGGTTATGATAGAAGACAGACTCTATCTAATTGTGAAAGATTTACTACTAAAGAATTAAAAGAGAAAGAAAGTATTATCTTAGGAGCCGAAGAAAAGATAATTAATTTAGAATATCAGTTATTTATGCAAATAAGAGAAGTAGTTAAAAGATATGTTGTGCCCTTACAGAAGTGTGCTAATGTTTTAGCAGAGATTGATATGCTTTCTTCTTTATCATTTGTAGCAGATACTTATCATTTTGTGAAACCTACATTAAGTAATAAGAATGAAATAAAGATAGTAGAGAGTCGTCATCCAGTAGTAGAAGAAGTAATGGCTAAGAAGAATGAAAAGTATGTTGCTAATGATATTTTAATGGATCAAGATACCTCTATCTTACTTATTACAGGACCTAATATGGCTGGTAAATCAACTTATATGCGCCAGCTTGCTATTACTGTAATTATGGCTCAAATAGGTTCTTTTGTACCTGCTAAGAGTTGTACTATACCAATATTTGATAAAATATTTACAAGAATAGGGGCTAGTGATGATTTAGTTAGTGGAGAAAGTACTTTTATGGTTGAGATGAAAGAAGCTAATATGGCAATATCAAGAGCTACTAAGAACAGTTTAATCTTATTTGATGAGTTAGGAAGAGGTACTGCTACATATGACGGAATGAGTCTTGCTCAAGCGATACTTGAATATATCCATGATAATATTGGAGCTAAGACACTATTTTCTACTCATTATCATGAGCTAACACTATTATCTAGTAATTTATCACATTTAAAGAATGTTCATGTATCAGCAATTGAAGAAGATGGTAAACTAACATTTCTTCATAAGATTAAAAATGGATCAGTTGATAAGAGTTATGGTATTAATGTAGCAAGTCTTGCTAATCTTCCTAAATCTTTAATAAAAAGAGCAGAAGAAATACTTGAAGTGTATGAAAATCAAGAAAAGAGAGAAACTATTTATACGCAGACTAGTTTATTTGATTTAGAAAAAGAAGAAGAGATTAATAAAGATGATAAATACCTAGACAAAATAAAGGCAATTAATCCGTTAGAGATGAGTCCAATGGATGCTTTAAACTTCTTATATAGATTAAAAGAGGAGATGAAAAAAGAGGAATGCGAAAATCAATGATAGCTCTTTTCTTAGTAGCTAGTTTATTAATTATTACTATTATTTTTCTAGCTAATCAGAAAGTTAAAGTAGAAGTAAGTTTAAGTGATGATTTGACTTTTGATGTTTATAGTGAAGTAGAACTAGATAGTGTTATTAAATCAATTAACGGTACTTTTAAGAATAAAAAGTTAAATACTAAAAAAGTAGGAAAACACTCTTATACCCTTAACTATAAGAATGATGATAACCGTCTAGCTAGTTATACCTTTACCTATGAAGTAGTAGATAAAACTCCACCAGTTATCTCTTTAAGTAGTCTATATTATGTTGATTTAGGTTCAACAGAAGACTTTGCTAAAGAAGTATTTTGTGGGGATAACTATGATGATAATCCTACTTGTCAAGTAGTAGGTAACTATGACTTTAATACACTAGGTGATTATCCTTTAGTCTATGAAGCGATAGATTCTAGTGGTAATGTTACTAAAAAAGATTTTACTATTACAGTAAGAGAAAAGAGTGATTATCAAGGATCTAGTAATAAAGAGACAGTTGATTTTAAAGATTTTTATAATGAAAATAAGACTGATAATACCTTGATTGGTATAGATGTATCTAAGTGGCAAGGTGATATTGATTATGATAAAGTAAAAGAATCCGGTGTTGAATTTGCATTCCTTAGAATAGGGACAAGAAGTGGAATAGATGGTGAGTTTATCCTTGATCCTAAATTTAAAAGAAATATAGAAGGCTTTAAGAAAGTAGGAATTAAGACAGGAGTTTATTTCTATTCTTATGCTAAGAATAAAAAAGATGCTAAGAAGGAAGCAGAGTTTGTCTTAAAAGAATTAAATGGAAATGACCTTGCTCTACCTATAGTTTTTGATTGGGAAAACTTTTCTATCTATCAAGAGTTTAATCTATCATTTTATCATCTAGAAGAAGTAGTAAAAACATTCCTTACTACTATTGAAAAAGAAAATTATCAAGGAATGTTATATGGTAGTAAATACTACTTAGAAAATGTTTTCACTAATAATAACTATGCTACTTGGTTAGCACACTATACAGATACTACTACCTATCAGAAAGACTATAATGTTTGGCAAAAGACTGATAGAGGTAAAGTAGAGGGAATAGATACTCTAGTAGATTTAGATATACTATATAAATAGGGGTGGAATATGTTAAGTATAATTATAAAGAATAATATCTTAAGTAAAGAAGAATTAAAAGACTTATTAAAACACTATCATCAAGAAAGAAGAATAAATAAACCACTATTACTGATAAGTGAAGAAAGAATTAACTATTTAGATATCTTTAAGAGAGAATTTTCTAATCTTACTGTTTATAATAATAATATAAAGATAGAAGAGTTTGACTATATCTTTGATTTTCTAGGTAGTAGTAAATATCTAGATAAAGAGACTATAACTAGATTAAATAGGCTTGATAGAACAGTAAGTATTGATATTAATGCTTCACTTTCTAATATTAATGGACTTGGTATTGATATATTAAAATCAAGAGAAACAATAGTTTATCAGACTTATCAACCGGGACATTTTCTAAATATGGCGAAAGATTATATTGGTAAATTAATATTATATAAAAATAAAGATATTTTATCTAATACTAATCTTTTAGAAATAACTGATATAAAAGATTATTTTCCTGAAAGACTAAACTTTTCTAATAAAGGTAGTTATGGTAAGAGTTATTTAATTGGTGGTAGTATCTCTTATAGTGGAGCGATTAAACTAGCTAATTTATCTTTAAGTAGTTTACTTGCTGGTAGTGGAAGAGCAACGTTAGTTGTTGATAGAAAACTAATTGATATAGTAGCTCCTTATCTTTTAGAAAGTACTTTAATGTGTCTTGATAATATAGAACAAGTAGATACTATTATAAGTAATAGTACAGCAATACTATTTGGACCAGGTCTTGATATTAGTGAGTGGAATAAAAAGATTCTAGATTATTTACTTATCAATAGTAAGAAACCATTAGTAATAGATGCTTCTGGATTAGTAATGATAGATAAGTCTTTACTATTAAATAAAAAATGTGAAGTTGTTTTAACACCACATCCTAAAGAATTTGCAAGACTAATTGATAAGAGTGTTGAAGAAGTACTAGAAAATCCAGTAGAGCTTGCTGTTTCCTTTGCTAAAAAGTATAAAGTTATTTTACTCTTGAAAGGTACTACTACCATAGTAACAGATGGTGATAATACTTACTTTGTAAATGAAGGTCATGCTGGTATGGCAACATCAGGAAGTGGTGATGTCTTATCGGGAATATTAACTGGTCTTATTAGCTATAATAAAGTATCACCTAAATTAGTAGCTGCTGCTAGTTTTCTTGCTGGATATTCAGCTTCTCTTGCCTTAGAAACAACAAATGACATATCGTATATAGCAAGAGATACAATAAAATTTATTCCTCAAGCCATAAGTGATATTAGAAAATCATAATATAGACTTTATTCTTTCAATTTGGTAGAATATGGCTAAGGAGGCGCTATGTTAAATTTTATTGTATGTGATGATGATCAATTTTTTAGACAAGGAATGAAAAAGCAGATAGATGACTATATGATGAATACCGATATGGATTATAAAGTTTATACGTTTGCTGGTTATGATAAAGAGTTTGAAGAATTAGCCAAAAAAGAAATTGGTTTTAAAATATATTTCTTAGACATTAAAACTAATTATGGTTCTGGAATAGATGCGGCTAGATACATAAGAGAGATGTTAGAAGATTGGAATTCTATTATCATAATAGTTTCTTCCTTTAGTGAATATCGTTATGAAATAATAACTAATAGATTATTTGTGTTAGACTTTATTAGTAAACTAGATAGTTGTACTAAAAAGATGCATGAAGTATTAGATATTGTTATGAAAAGTTATCGGGGTAAAGATAGGTGTTTAACCTATCAAAGAAAATGGGTATATTCAAAAATAGAACTTAAATATATATATTATATAATAAGAGAACCAGACAGTAAGATTTGTACTGTTTATGCTTCACATGGTGAGTATGAGGTACCACTTAGTCTAAGTCAGATTAAGGAACAATTAGATGAAAGATTCTTTCAAGTATATAGAAATTGTATTATAAACTTAGATAGAGTTACGTCTGTTGATTTTAAAAAAGATATAATTAAATTTGATAATGGCTATTATCTTGAGAAGATGTCTAGATATAAAAAGCATCTATTATTAGATTTATTTAGAGGAAAGAAGGATGATGATTAATGTTATCTAAAAAGATAGAAGAAAAAATAATTGGTGAGATTAAGTCTCTTGGTCTTGATATGATAGAAGAAGCGGGAAGTGGACATCCGGGTATTGTTTTAGGAGCTGCTCCTATACTTTATACATTGTATTTAAATCATTTAAGGTTCGATGCTTCTAATCCTAACTTTTATAACCGTGATAGATTTATAATGAGTGCTGGTCATGGTTCTAGCTTACTTTATTCTATCCTTTATTTTGCTGGGTATGATTTATCACTTGATGACTTAAAAGCTTTTCGAAGACTAAACTCTAAAACGCCAGGTCATCCTGAATATAAGAAGACACCAGGGGTTGAAATGACAACTGGTCCTTTAGGACAAGGGTTTGCTACAGCCGTTGGGTATGCGATAGCTGAAAAACATACAGAAGCTTTAATTAATAAAAAAGAAAAAGTAATTGATTATAATATTTACTGTTTATGTGGTGATGGTGACTTGATGGAAGGAGTTAGCTATGAAGCGGCATCTCTTGCTGGAAGTTTAAAACTAGATAATTTAATAGTACTTTATGATTCCAATAAAACAACAATGGATGGTAAGATAGATAATGTTTTTGATGAAGATATTACTAAAAGATTTGAAAGTATGAACTGGACTGTTTTAACAACAAGTGATGAGCCACAAGATATAGATGATGCTATTATAAAAGCAAAAGAAGCAGATAAACCAACTATTATTCAAGTAACTACTACGATTGGCAAAGATTCTAGTCTAGCTGGTAGTAATAAGAGTCATTCAGGTTGTTTTGATAAGGAAGAAATGTCTAAGATAAAAACTACTCTTGGTGTTCGTGATATTCCTTTTACTATCAGTAATGAAGCAGTAGAAGAGTTTAGAAGTTATATTAAAGAAAGAAATAAAGACTTAGTAACTAACTTTGATAAGATAAAAGAAACGCTTGATGAAGAAGAGATGAGTATTTTAAATAAGTTAATTAATCCGGATAAATCTATTAAATTAACAACTCTTGATTATACAAAACCAGATGATAATGAAGAATTACTTAGAATAAGTGCTAAGAAAGTACTTAATTCATATTCTTTAATTAGTCCTTTAATAATAGGGGGTAATGCTGATACTTCATCATCAACTAAGATATATTTGAATGAATTAACACCATTTACTAAAGATAACTATATAGGTAGAAATATTAATTTTGGGGTAAGAGAACATGCCATGGCATCTATTGCTAATGGTCTCGCTCTTGCAGGGTATCGTCCTTTTGTCTCAACTTTCTTAAGTTTTAGTGACTACTTAAAACCAGCTCTTAGATTAACAGCTCTTATGGATCTTCCCGTTACTTATATCTTTACGCATGACTCTATTTCAATAGGACAAGATGGACCAACCCATCAACCAGTAGAACAATTAGTAAGTTTAAGAGCTATTCCTAATATGGAAGTGTTTAGACCAGCTGATTCAAATGAAGTGATTGGATCATTTAAAACTATTTATGAAAATAATAGTCCTAGTTCCTTAATTATTGGAAGAGACTCTATCAAGATATTAGAATCAACTTCTATTTCTGCTACTAGTAAAGGAGGATATATTGTTCATAATGAAGAGCGAAAACTAGATGGTGTTATTATTGCTACTGGCGAAGAAGTGACTTTAGCTCTTGAGGTTATGCAATTATTAAAAGAAAAAGGCTATGACTTAAGAGTAGTTAGTATGCCATCAATTGAAAGATACAATAATTTGACAAAGGAAGAAAAAGAAGAGTTATTACCTTTAGGAGTAAAGAAATTTGTTATTGAGAAAGGATCAAGTTATTCTTGGTACTCCTTTGTCTATAAAGATAGTTACTTATTTACACTTGATAAGTTTGGTGCTAGTGGCAAGACGGAAGAAGTTAATTCTTTCTATGGATTTACGAAAGAAGAAATCTCATTAAAAATAGAAGCATTACTTAAATAATTCGACAATATTTTTAAAACTTTCTTGTTATGATTACTGTGGTGATTATATGAGAGAGTTTTTTATTTTTGAAATTAAAGATGAGTTTAAAAGTTTATATCAAGATAAGCCTTCTATTTTATATCAGATTCTAGAACAGATATATTTCTTAGGAGAAGATAATGCTAAGTATGGTTATAGTCTATTTAAACAGCTAACTAAGAAGATAGATAAAGATAAGTTAGATCAACATATCTTTATTAAATATCATCAGTCTATTCCTTATAGTAAAAGAAAAGGCATTCATTATTACAATAATCCTTCCCATGAAGAGATAGGATCACTTGCTATTAAAAAAAGTTATATGCTATTAAAGACTAATTACTATCATTCTTTTTTCTTAAAAGTATTAAATGGGTTAAATAATAATTATTTTATTTGTGATTTTAAGAATCAAGACTACTTCTTCCTAGAAAATTATAATGAAGTATTATCAAGATAAAAATAAAATATACTTCCAAAACTTACTAAAACAAGATATTTTTGGAAATATTTTTCAAAAACATGATAATTGTTTAATGATTATTATGAATTATAATGAAAGGAATAATAGAAATAGTCGTTTTCTTTCCTGTTAATATTGTTAGTAAGTGATAAAAAAATTACAGTTATTTTCAAGATGTAAAAATCAAATTAAAAGATAAAATTTACTTGTCTGGATAGAAAAAATTTAGTAAAATAAACTCGAGGTGAAAAAAGATGTTACATGATATATTATTAATAGTAGTAGGACTTCTTATTGGAGCAGTAATTGGTTTTTTTATAGCAAGAAATGTTACTAAGAAGTATATGGAGAAAAATCCACCAATAAATGAAGAAATGATTAAAGCTTTGATGATGCAAATGGGTAGAAAACCTAGTCAAAAGCAAGTTAATCAAATGATGAAATCAATGCAAAAGTATATGTAGTGCTTGCTATTTTAAAAGCAGTATATTATAATACATGTAAATACATTGACTGTTGAGGAGTACATATCATTTTATTTTTAGAGAGTTAAGGGTAGGTGAGACTTAACAATAAAAGATATGGAAGGTAGCAACAAGAGTAGGATAGTTGAAATGGTAGTAGGTTATCCCGGGAGAACCGTTAAATAAATAAGGTATGTTTTCATACAAATTAAGGTGGTACCACGAACTTCTCGTCCTTTGGATAGAGAAGTTTTTATTTTTAAAAAGAAAGGATGATTTAAATGTTAGATAAGAAATATAATCACAGTGAAGTAGAAAAAGAAAAATATGACTACTGGATGAAGAAAGGCTATTTTAAGAGTGGAGATATGGCTAAAAAGCCATATTGTATTGTCCTTCCTCCTCCTAATGTTACCGGAAAGCTTCATCTAGGACATGCTTGGGATGTAACACTACAAGATATAATTATTAGATATAAAAGAATGGAAGGTTATGACTGTTTATGGCTTCCTGGAATGGATCATGCTGCTATTGCAACAGAAGCTAAAGTAGTAGCAAGACTAAAAGATAATGGCAAAAATAAATATGAAGTAGGACGTGAGGAATTCTTAGAAGAATGTTGGAAATGGACTAATGAACATGCTTCTATCATTAGAGAACAATGGGCCAAACTTGGTATTTCCCTAGACTATTCTAAAGAAAGATTTACTCTAGATAAAGGACTTAGTGCTGCTGTTAAAAAAGTCTTTGTAGATTATTATAATAAAGGATTAATCTATCGTGGTGAAAAGATTATTAACTGGGATCCTGTAGCAAAAACAGCTTTATCAAACGAAGAAGTTATCTATAAAGAAGAAAAAGGAGCTTTTTATCACTTGAAATATAAATTAGAAGATAGTGATAAATTTATAGATGTAGCAACTACTAGACCAGAGACTTTATTTGGAGATATGGCAGTAGCTGTTAATGAAAATGATGAAAGATATAAAGATTTTGTTGGTAAGAATGTAATACTACCAATAGTGGATAGAAAAATACCAGTAATAACAGATCCCCATGCTGATATGGAAAAAGGAACTGGTGCTGTTAAAATAACACCTGCTCATGATCCTAACGACTATGAAGTTGGACTAAGACATAATCTTACTAAACTAGTTATTATGAATGATGATGCTACAATGAATGAAAATTGTGGTAGTGATTATGTTGGACTTTCAAGAGAAGAAGCTCGTAAGAAAGTAATAGAAGATTTAGAAAACAGTGATTTATTATTAAAGGTTGAACCAATAACTCATGAAGTAGGACATAGTGAAAGAACTAATGCTATTATTGAACCAATGGTTAAAAAACAATGGTTTGTTAAGATGAGAGGTTTAGCTGATCAAGTACTTGCTAATCAAAAGAACAGTAAAACAAAAGTTCATTTTGTACCAACAAGATATGAAAAAACGATGAATCATTGGATGGAGATAACTTATGACTGGTGTATTTCTCGTCAATTATGGTGGGGTCATAGAATACCTGCTTGGTATAAAAATGATGAGGTTTATGTCGGTGTTAATCCTCCAAAAGAAGAAGGATGGGTTCAAGATGAAGATGTCTTAGATACTTGGTTTTCTAGTGCCCTATGGCCTTTTGCTACTCTTGGTTGGCCAGAAGATACAGAACTATTAAAGAGATATTATCCCAATAACTGTTTAGTAACAGGATATGATATCATACCTTTCTGGGTTAATAGAATGACTTTTCAAGGAGAAGAATTACTAGGTCAAAGACCATTTGAAGACTGTTTAATTCATGGTTTAATTCGTGATAAACAAGGAAGAAAATTCAGTAAAAGTCTAGGTAATGGAATAGATCCATTTGATATGATTGAAAAGTATGGAGCAGACTCATTAAGATACTATCTAGCAACAGATGTATCAGCTGGTACTGATATGCGTTTTGATGAAGATAAGATTAAAGCTACTTGGAATTATATTAATAAGATTTGGAATGCTTCAAGATTTGTTTTAACTAATATTAGTGATATAAAAGAAATCAAACTTGATAATTTAAAGCCAGAAGATAAATGGATTCTAACTAAGTTTGAAAAAATGCTTCATACTACTAAGAAGTTTATGGATAAATATCAGTTTAATAATGCATCAAGTGTTATTTATGATTTTGTTTGGACATCTTTCTGTGATAGTTATATTGAAATGGCTAAATATAGTTTGAGTGATGATGCTACTAAATCAACATTATGTTATATCTTAACTAATATTTTAAAATTACTTCATCCATTTATGCCTTATGTAACCGAAGAAATTTATCAAATGTTACCAATTAAGGAAGAAGAATCTATCATGATTAGTAACTATCCTAAGTACAGTAAAAAATATATTTTTGAATTAGAAGAAGAAGTAGTTGATGATGAGATAGAATTTATTAGAAGTTTTAGAAATGTTAGAGCAGAAAATAATATAACTAAAGATATGAAAGTTATGTTTGATACTACTGATGATAATGATTTAATAGTTAAGATGTTAAAGCTTGATGAAAACTTAGTTAAAGAACCACTTGGTATTAAGTCATATAATGTATTTTCTAAAAGAGTAAAAGCAACTATCTTCTTTGAAAAGATGGAAACAGAAGCTGATAAAGTTCTAAAAGAAACACAAATTGCTGCTTTAAAAGCTTCTATTGCAAGACGTGAAAAGTTACTTGCTAATGAAAACTATGTAGCAAAAGCTCCTAAAAATATCGTTGATATGGATAGAGAAAAACTAAAAGAAGAGAAAGAAAAATTAGCATTACTAGAGAAATAGATGGTAACCTCTTTTTCTTTTAAAAACATTTATTTAATAATTATTATTTTGGACTTGGTAATACAGAAAAAGATTATAATAAAGCTTTCAAAATTATTAAAGAATGTGCTGACAATGGTCATATTGCAGCAACTTATGATTTAGGTGCTAATTTCTATTTCAATGGCAAGGGAACAGATGTTAATTATGAATTAGCAGATTATTATTTGAATATTGCCAAAGTGAATGGTTTAAAAAAAGCTAAAAATTTATATGAGTCAAGAAGTAAAGTGAAGTAAATATTACAGGAGTGAAATAATGCCTAAAATAGATTTAAATAATTTCAAATTATTTTTCATATATCTATTTCTTTAGATATTGTTGTTTTATCTTTATTAATAAACTCATTTTAATAAGATTTGAATTGGGAACAATTTAACTGATTATAATTTTTATAATATATTTCCCACCTTATTGTAGTTATGGGTCCTGTCCCCCAACTTCTGAGGTTTATTGCTTTAGTTATCAAAAAAGAAGCTATCTTAATCATTATTGCTTCTTTTTTTGCATAACATTACTTAGTGCTCTGGTCATTTTCCAACGTTGCTATATTCTCTAAATAATGATACATATTAGATAGCGAAATATTGGAATTTTTCAGTTAATGCAATATCAAATCTATCAATTGCAGTGATTATAAGACTAACTTCCCACTAGTTATAAAGTGGGAACTTTAAGTTTTAGTTGGGTAGCAAAGGATAATTAATTGAATAATATTCTAATTGACTTGTTATACAATCAAGAATTATAATATTGGCTGTGAGAGGAGTTTTTGTATGTATAACGAAGAAATAAAATGCAAGATAATACATTTATTAGAGTACAAAACCATAAAAGAAATAGCAGAAGAATTCGATATAAGTTATTCAACTTTATACAGATGGCAAAAAAGTAAAAAAGATAGCGAATTAATAAAAAAACTTATGCTTGAAAAAAAATATGAAGAGGCATTAGTTATTGGTAAAAGTTATCCAAATAACGAAGTAATAAATGGCATCAAGCAAAACATAATAACCCACGACACAAACTCGCCTTTTAGAACGTTAAAGCTGTCATTTTTCGGAGGCGAGCCTTTTCTTCAATTTGACGCTATAAAAAATATAGCAAGCTTTGCTTCTGATTTTTGTGAAAAAAATGAGAAGTCTTTTATTTTGGATTTCACTACAAATGGTAGTTTAATCCAAAAAAGCCAACTAGAGGCCATCTCACAATATCCTTGTGTATTCCAAATAACACTAGATGGAAACAGGAAGCAACATAACAAAATAAAGTATTCCAAAGACAGGCAAACAGACAATTACCAACTTACTATTAATAATATCAAGGCAATCTTAGACACCATTGATAATAGCTTTGTGGCTATTAGGATCAATTTTGACGCACATACCCTATCCTTTTTTGATGATATTTTAGAAGATATAAAGTCCCTTGATCGGAAACGCGTTAAGATAATCTTAAAGAAAGTTTGGCAAGTCAACGAAGCATTAATAGACAAAGACATCCTCTTGGATACTATTCAAAAGCTTTTTGACCAAGACTTTATAGTGGATTATTACACTCAGGGAGGTGTTTGCTTTGCAGAAATGCTAAATGAAGTAGTTGTAAATTATGACGGAAAAGTTTTTAAATGTACAACCATTGACGATTTCTCCGATCGGAATTCCTACGGACATCTTGACACAGAAACAGGAGCAATTGTATGGAATGAGAAAATTACGACACTAGGGTATGATTTAACAAAAGATAAATGCAAGCAATGTAAAATGTATCCAAGTTGTTTAGGTCCTTGCACGCTCCATCTTATGAACGGTGACGAGACTTGCTTTCTTGAATCTCTCAATCTCTCATTGTCTGAATACATGATGTTCTTATATAAAAATGAGATGATACGAAAAAAAAGTGTATGAACAATAAATGCATGAAAATATGAAAAGGAACCTAGCGTTGTTGACAATCATACTACTGTTGCCCCTTTCCTCCTTCGCACAATACAGTCTGATTGGGCAGGTGACGGACGAGACGGGAACGTCGATCCAGGGTGCGCAACTATGTCTGTATCAAGACGGTGAG
>OLNF01002285.1_pt1 | contig 15250 bp, 9 predicted proteins | sample 1673061 | NCBI WGS metagenome assembly OLNF01 (sample SAMEA3136751, study PRJEB25190) | human gut metagenome | reverse complement strand
AAGCAGAAGAAAAGCAGAATATATCTGCCAAAAGTGCGGAAAAGAGAGCAAGGTTGCAGTTGATAAGAAGGTAATTTTGTTTTTTATTGTTGCTGTGGTAATTTCTCTTGCAATAATGGCAGGTTGGATTCTTGCAGGTCTTGTGAGCAATCCTCTCGGAATTTTACTCGTTGCGATTCCTCTCATAATTTTTACGGCAGCTTCACCGAACTTCGTTCACTATGAGCCGTACAAGAAATACCGTAAGTCTATGGAGGCAAAAAAAGCAGGTATCGCTTATTCAGACAATCTTCTTACCTCGGAACTTGACGAGGATGAAAACTATACTTTTCCGAGTATCACTCCTCAGCAGAATGATACCGATGATAATTTTGAAATTAACACGGATGTATTTAACAAAATCAGAGCCGAAAGAAATGCCGCAAGACAAAGACTTGATTCAAATGAGATTTCTTCCGATTCATCGTCTTTTGAAAAGCAGGAATATGTTTCCGTGATTAACAATACAAGTGAGAATCATGCGTCAAGCGGAGCAACACTCAAAAAGATTCACTCCGAAATGCCCCAGCACCATACGGTGAACAGAAGCAGACACTACATAAATTCCGAGGAAGCTTTGGAAAATAAAAAAACGGATGACGGCAACCGTTATTCCGTGAACAGAAAGTTTTAACGGGTGATATTGTGTTCAGACTGCCCGTATGCCCGCATTGTCACGCAATTTATCGTTACGGTGATGCAAGGAAGAGCTTAAATACAAAAATTCACACCTGCTATCACTGCAAAAAGCAGTTCAAAACCTCATTTTCGGGACTTTGGATTTTATTTTTGATTGCAGTTGTGATAGGAATTTTCGTCAATATCTTTGAAATGACGGCTTTTTCAGGCACAAATGTGATAGCGTTGATGATTACAAATATCGTACTTATACTGTTTTTTCTGCTTTTTGTGCCGTTTTTTACAAAATTCAGAAAATTCGGAGCAGACGCTCAAAAAAGCGAAAATATTCAAATATCAAAAAAGCAGCAGAAAAAACAAACGTTATCATGTAAAGCGCGATTCAGGCGCTTGCGTGAAAGTCCGCGCGGGGGAGGGACAAAATGCCCTCCGCACAAGGCGCGGCAGGGAACTTCGCGCACAAACGCGCGGAAGAAAGGAAAGGAAGCCGGATGAGCAACAGCCGTCCACCCTATGATGGCGCCGGGGACGCCGGACAGAATCCTCAGCAGCCCGGTTTTTCGCAGGGCAATTATCCGCCGGCGCAGGGCTATGCCCCGAATGGCGGCTACGCGCCCAATGATGCCTATGGTCAGGGCTACGCGCCGCAAAACGGCTATGGGCAGCCGCAATATAGTCAGCAGGGGTATGCGGATTATCAGCAGCCCTATGGTCAGCAGGGATACCAGCAGCCATACGGTCAGCAGGGATATCAGCAACCATACGGTCAGCAAGGTTATCAGCAGCCGTATGGGCAGGGCTATGAGCAGCAGGGCTATGAGCAGCCATACGCCCAGCAGCCTTATCAGCAGCAGCCGTATGACCAGCAGGGGTTTGTGCAGCCCGGCGGGTATCAGCAGCCCTACGAGCAGCAGGGGTACCAGCAGCCGAATCCGGCGTACAATCAGCAGGGGTACAGCCAGCAGAATCCGCAGGAAACGGATTTGCCGCCGGAGCAGCAGTACGCGCAGTACACCCCCGACGGTCAGCGCGTGTACCCGACGTCGGGGCGCAGCGGCTTCCGGGTGCAGCCGGCGGCGCACAGGGAAATCCCGTGGGATACGATTGCAAAAGTATTGATGTTCGGCGTGCTGCCGATTCTTTTCATCTTGAGCATGGTCTTTGCGTGGACGGCGGTGAAGTGGATCGTCCTCGTCGGCGCGGTGGCGAGCATCGCCGCGCTGTGGCTCCGCGAGCTGGTTACGCCCAACGCGCGGCTGGTGCTGTCGCTTTTGCTGGCGTCGGCGGCGGTCGTCTGCCTCGTCAGCGCACTGGCGACGAACGCGGCGGACAATCAGAACCCCGCGCAGCCGAATCAGTCCGGTCAGATGCAGCAGGGGAGTACATCGGGCAATAACCTCGATGTCAACCTGACCGCGACGGACACGCCCAATCCCTCGCCCACGCCCACCGCGACGCCTGTGGATGACTCCGAGGAGTGCTACGCGCAGCTGCATTCCTTCTTCACGCTGTGGAAGAACAACGCCATCAGCCAAATGGTCAACCTGACGGCCCCGTCGTGGCGCAGCAGTATCAAGGGTGGCACGGACGCGGTGACGCAGAAGCTCTTCGGCGAGGTGCTGACCAACCGCACGCCCGTCAGCTGGGATTTCACGGCCATCACGGGCACATCGAACGACATCGCCCGCATGGTGACGGTGCGCGCCGTCATCAACAAGAACAACACCCTGGGCGAAAGCGTCTACCTGTGGAAGGTGCGCATGGTTAAGGAGGACGGCGTGTGGTATGTTGACCCCGCGACGCTGCAAAGCAACGAGCAGGAAAGCACCGCCACCCCGACCAACGCCCTTGCCACCCAGCCCGTGCTGAACACCAGCCATCCGGACTTGATTCTCTACTACAACCAAAACGGCGGAACGTATTACCACATCGACCCGAACTGCGCGTCCATCAATCAGCGGTATCGCCCGCTGACGGCATCCTTCAAGTGGACGCAGATTGACGACGAACCGTACAAAAACCTGGAGCAGTGCAAGGTGTGCGGCGCACCCCTGCGCGAAGACAAGAGCAACTGATACTCACATATAATATTAGGAGGACAACACGATGGACACCAATGCCAAGCTGTATCAAGACATGACGAAGATTCTCGTCAAGCGTGAGGACATCCAGAAGGCCGTTGCCCAGCTGGGACGGGAAATCACCCACGACTATCAGGGACGCGATCTGGTGATGGTCTGCATTTTGAAGGGCGCGAGCGTCTTCTTCTCCGACCTCATCCGCGAAGTCGATTTGCCCGTGACGCTGGATTTCATGGCGCTTTCGAGCTATCGCAACTCCACCAAGTCCTCCGGCGTGGTCAATCTGGAGAAAGACCTGTCCGTGTCCATTAAGGGGCGCGACGTGCTGATTGTGGAGGACATTGTGGACAGCGGCAACACGCTGTTCTACCTCGGCAAGTATTTGATGGGCCGCGGCGCGTCCTCCATCCGCATTGCGACGCTGCTGGACAAGCCCGACCGCCGCAATCCCGAACACAACCTGACGGTGGATTACCACTGCTTCAAGATTCCGGATGAGTTCGTCGTCGGCTACGGGCTGGATTTCGCCGAGAAGTACCGCAATCTGCCGGACATCGGCGTGCTGGACAGCCGCGTGTACGGCGCGGCGCACGAATAAATCAGCCGATTTTTCCCCGAAAAAAGATAAAATTTTTGTAAAGATGGATTTTTCCGCACACGTCATTCGTCTATATGGGTATACGCCGCAACAGGCGGATGGCGCTGGAACGGAAGGAGGATGCTCGCATTGAAGAAGTCTCGCGGGATGTTCGGCTACGTCGCGGTTCTGCTGCTGATGGTGCTCACCATTTCGATGCTGTTCACCAACGGCTTTGGCAGCAATACCCGTGACCGCCGCATCACCTATCCCCAGCTGCTGACGATGATTGAGGAGGGGCAGGTTCGCTCCGTCGCCATCCGCGGCACGTCGCTGGTGGGCGTGACGACAACAACAACGGTCGCCGACGCGGATTTCCCTGACAAGAACTACGATTTTGAAACCATCATCGGCGCTGATTTCATCGTCACCGCGCGGCAAATGCAGGCGGCGAAGCTTAATAAGCCGCTGGACGAGGTGTCCGTCAAGGATTTGGCGTTCACCATCATCTACCGTCAGCCGCTGACCACCCCGTGGTGGTATGATTTGATTCCGCTGGCGATTTCGCTGGTGCTCTGCGGCGTGATGTTCTGGCTGATTATGCGCGCGCAGACCGGCGGCAACGGCAAGGTGATGAACTTCGGCAGAAGCCGGGCGCGCATCCATGACCCGAACAAGAACAAGGTGACGTTCGCCGACGTCGCGGGCGCGGAGGAAGAGAAGGAAGAACTCAAGGAAATGGTGGACTTCCTGCGCAACCCCAAGGAGTACATTGACATGGGCGCACGCATCCCCAAGGGCGTGCTGCTCATCGGCCCGCCCGGCACGGGCAAAACCCTGCTGGCAAAGGCGGTTGCGGGCGAGGCGGGCGTGCCGTTCTTCTCCATCTCCGGCTCGGACTTTGTGGAGATGTTCGTGGGCGTGGGCGCGAGCCGCGTCCGTGACCTGTTCGACCAAGCCAAGCGCGCTGCCCCGTCCATCATCTTTATTGATGAGATTGACGCGGTGGGTCGCCACCGCGGCGCGGGTCTGGGCGGCGGACACGACGAACGCGAGCAGACGCTGAACCAGCTGCTGGTCGAGATGGACGGCTTCGCAATCAATGAGGGCGTTATTGTCATGGCGGCGACGAACCGCCGCGACATTCTTGACCCCGCGCTGCTGCGTCCCGGCCGCTTTGACCGCACGATTCTCGTCAATTACCCCGATATGGCGGGGCGTGTTGCCATCCTGAAGGTGCACGCCAAGGGCAAGCCCATTGCGGATGATGTGGATTTGGAGAATATCGCCAAGCGCGTGCCCTTCTCCACCGGCGCGGAGCTGGAAAACATCATGAACGAAGCCGCGATTCTGGCGGCGCGCGGGCGCTTGAAGGCCATCAATCAGCAGACGCTGGTGGAGGCAATCTCCCGCGTGCAGATGGGCCCGGAGAAGCGCAGCCACAAGGTGACGCAGCGCGATAAGCGCATGGTCGCCATCCACGAGGCGGGTCACGCCATCGTCGGGCACGTCCTGCCCAACTGCGACGAGGTGCACCTGATTACCATCGTCCCGCGCGGGCAGGCGGGCGGCTACACGCTGTCCCTGCCGACGGAAGAGGACGATTTGCAGACTTACAGCCAGCTGATGGACTTCGTGGCGATGGGGCTGGGCGGTCATGCCGCGGAGCAGCTTTATCTGGGCGAGTTCACCACCGGCGCAACGAGCGACCTGAAAAAGGCGACGGAGGTCTGCCGCCGCATGGTGACGCAGTTTGGCATGAGCGAAAAGCTGGGCCCGGTCTATCTTGATGGCGATCAGGAAGTGTTCGTCGGCATGGAGTTTGGGCAGAGCCGCGGGTACAGCGAAGAAATGGCGGCGCGCATCGACGCGGAAGTCAAGCGCCTGCTGGAGGAATGCTACCAGAAGGCGGTGGATGCCCTGAGCGCCAACCGCGACCGCATGGAGAAGCTGGTGGACGCGCTGCTCAAGTACGACACCATCAGCCGCCGCGAGTTCGTCACCCTGATGGAAACGGGCGCGCTGCCGGATATTCAGGATGCCGATACCCGCACCACGGGCGATGTGATGATGCAGGATATGGCGGACGAAAAGAAGGAAGAGAATTCCGAAAAGTCTGCCGAAACGCCTGAAAAGAGCGCGGAAACGCCTGATAAGACGGCGGATGCGCCCGAAAATCACCCAACTGACCCCCATGAAGCCTGATTTGCACACCCACACCACTTCCTCCGACGGGCTGCTTACGCCCGCGGAGCTGGTGGCGCTGGCGGACAAGCACCGCGTGACGCTCCTGGCCGTGACCGACCATGACACGTTTGACGGCGCGGCGCAGCTGCTGGGAAAACCCGCGCCGATGCCGATTCTGCAAGGTGTCGAATTGTCCCTGCGCGATATGCCCGGCCTGCACCTGCTCGGCTACGGGCGCGGGATGGATACGCCCCTGCACCGCAAGGTTCGGGCACTGTCCCAAATGCGGCTCGGACGCGCGCGGCAGATGGTGGAGAAGCTGAACGCGCTGGGCTATCCGCTGGATTACGACGAAATCGCCCGCGAAGCCAAGGGCAGCGTCGGTCGGCCGCATATCGCCCGCGCGATGGTCAGCCACGGCTATGTGGTGGACACGCGCGAGGCGTTTGACCGCTTTCTGGCGGATGGCGCACCGGCGTATGTGGCGGGGGAGCGCTTGAGCATGGCGGAGGCGCTGCCGCTGATGCGGGAAAGCAGCTTCGTGCCCGTTCTGGCGCACCCGATGGAGCTGGAGAAAACCGGCGCGCTGCTGCGCCATCTGCTCGGCGTTTGGCAGGAGCAGGGCTTGCGGGGCGTTGAGGTTTACCACCCGTCCGCCGGACGCGCCACGCCCCTGCTGGATTTGACCGCGCGGCGCATGGGCTTTCTGGTCACCGGCGGCAGTGACTTCCATGGCGATGGCGACCGCCACGGCATGGTCGGCTGCACCGCGCCGATGTGGGCGAGGGCGGCCGATGATGTGGAGAAATTGCTGCAAGCAGTGGAAGCTGCTCAAATCATGTGATATAAGATGAAGAAATACCGAATTGCCATCAGAAAGGGGTGCTGAAACCATGTCCGAATTCAACGACAACAAGCAGCCGCGCCGCCGCCGCACGCAGCTGAACGCGGCGCAGTATGCCGGGCAGCAGACGCTGGACAACAGCATCCCCCTTATCCGCACGGAAGACGCGCCCATGCAGCCGACAAATCCGCCGCGCCGGAATCCGCAGCCGCCCCCGGCGCAGCAGAGCGCCAATCCGCCCATGCAGCCGATGAGCGCGGCTCAGCCGATGGGTGCGGCCCAGCCGATGCGCCCGCAGGGGATGAATCAGCCGGGGCAGGGAAGCCAATATGCGCAAAGCGGGAAAATGTGCGGCTTCCGCGGCGTGCAGGGGACACCCATGCAGCCGCAGCAGGGCTGGAACAACGGCGTGCAGCCGCTCGATGCGGCGCACCAATTGGAGCAGTTCTCGTGGGGGCAGAACCCGACAAGCATGAACACTGGGCGCAATCAGCCGATTCGCGGCGGGCAGATGATGCCCAATCAGCCGATGAATCCGCAGCGCACGCAGAATCCGCCGTATCCGCAGCAGAACTATGGCGGATGGCAGCAGCCGATGTATCCGGTGAATTTTCCGCAGTATCCGGCGAACGGCAATGGCGGAAACGGCGGCGGCAATCATCCGCCGACGGGGCTGGGGGGCTTCAACCCGGAGCATCGCGAGCCGAAGAACGAGCCTGTCCGCCGCAAGCCGTCGGGGCAAAAGCTGCTCAAGCGCATCCTGTTCTGCGCGTGCGCGGTGGCGGTAATTTGCGGGCTGGTCGCGGCGGGCGGCGCCATCAGCAATGCCATCCAGGAGCAGAACGAGCGGGAAGCGCTGGTCGCGTCGGTGACGGCGTATGACGACAAGTACGTCCCGAACGTGTATGTGGACGGCATCCACCTCGGCGGCATGACCCGCGCGGAGGCGGAAGAGGCGGTCACGGCGCACGCGAATCAGCAGCGCGACGCGTGGAAGGTGCGCCTGATGTACGCCGGTCAGCTGGTGAGGGAAATCACGAGCGCCGACCTGAACATGACCGTCGATGTGCAGGAAGCCCTCGACGCGGCGTGGCAGCCGGGGCACACAGAAGGCGGCATTGACGCGCGCAAAGCCACGATGGACGCGCTGGCGGAAAATCCCTACGAGGGCTATTCCGCCACGCCCAGCGGCGACAATGTGGTGATTGACAACATCCTGCTCAGCATCGCGCAGCAGGCGTACATCCAGCCGGTGGATGCGCATATTATCTTCGATTACAACAATTTCAACAATCCGCTGACGATTCAGCCGGAAACGGTCGGGCGCTATATGGACACGACCGAGGCGAAAAATCAGGTGTACCAGATGATGTCGTCCCTGGTCAGCGGCGAGGTGGAGCTGACGACGCGCGAGCTTCAGCCGACCACGACCAAAGCCATGCTGGAGCCGCAGATTCAGCTGCGCGCGACGGCGTACACCCCGATTTCGACCACCAGCACGGAGAACCGCAACCTGAACATTCAGGTGGCGTTCGAGCGCATCAACGGCAAGATGCTTGCAGCGGGTGAAACATTCTCCTTCAATACGGTTGTGGGCAAGCGCACGAAGGCAAACGGCTTCTATCAGGCGATTGAGTACGCGTATGGCGATCAGCGCATGGGCTACGGCGGCGGCGTGTGTCAGGCGAGCACGACGATGTACCTCGCGGCGGCGAAGGCGAACATGACGATTCTCAAGCGCGAGCCGCACTCTGACGCGGTGGGCTACACCGACTACGGCAAGGACGCGACGGTATCCGACAACCGCATTGACTTCAAGTTCCGAAACGACACGAACAGCACGATTTTCATCGTCGCGACGGTGATGAAGGACAGCCGCTACGACAAGACGCACAAGGTGTGCGTGGTGTCGATTTACGGCGAGAGCCTCGGCAAGGGCGTGAAGTACGAGCTGGAAACGGTGACGGTGCAGACCCTGCCTGCCCCGACCGAGCCGGAATACCGCAAGGACACGAACCACACCTACGCCACCTATGTTGACCAAGAGTACACCTACCGCAAGGCAACCGACGGCTGTGTGGTGGAAAGCTACCTGGTGAAGTATGTGGGCGGCGCGGAAACCGAGCGCAAGCTGATGTACACCGACACCTACAAGGCAAAGAGCGAAATCATCTACGTCGGCACGGTGGAGCGGACGGAAGAAGGGCAATGACCAGAGGCTTTGCCTCTGGACTCCACCAAAGGGTCTTCGACCCTCTGGACTCCCTTTCGCGCGATTGAGTAGACTTCTCTTTCAGGCTGCTTCCGCGTGTTAATTGGGGGAAAACCATGGGCGAATGAAACGGGATGAAATCCCTACGCTTGACCCTTTCGCGCGATTGTGTTGGCGACTTTTTCAGGCTGCTTTTGCGTGCTGATACGGCTTCATCCGCCGAAAAGGGGGATGAGGTCGTTTTTTTCTCCAAAACTTTGTGAAAGAAAATACAACTTGTGAAAAAACCCCCTTTTCTATTTCGGCAGAATGTGCTATAATAGATTCGGTGGAAACCCCTACATTATTGCATCAGGAGGGAAAATCCAATGGCGCTTGTTACGACGAAGGAAATGTTCAAGAAGGCGTATGACGGCGGCTATGCGGTCGGCGCTTTCAACGTCAACAACATGGAAATCATTCAGGGCATCACCGAGGCGGCGGGTGAGCTGAAGGCTCCCGTCATCCTGCAGGTGTCCAAGGGCGCGCGCGCGTATGCCAACCACACCTATCTGGTGAAGCTGGTGGAAGCGGCGGTTATCGAGAACCCCGATATCCCGATTGCGCTGCACCTTGACCACGGCGACAGCTTTGAGCTGTGCAAGAGCTGCATCGACGGCGGCTTCACGTCCGTCATGATTGACGCTTCCTCCAAGTCCTTTGAGGACAATATCGCCCTGACCCGCAAGGTCGTCGAGTATGCCCATGACCACGGCGTGGTCGTCGAGGCGGAACTCGGCACGCTCGCCGGCGTCGAAGACGACGTGAAGGTGGAGCATGGTCAGGAAATGTACACCCATCCGGAAGAAGTCGAAGAGTTTGTGACCCGCACGGGCTGCGACTCGCTGGCGATTGCCATCGGCACGTCCCACGGCGCGTACAAGTTCAAGCCCGGTCAGAAGCCCCAGCTGCACTTCGAGGTGCTGGAAGAATGCTCCAAGCGCCTGCCCGGCTTCCCGATCGTCCTGCACGGCGCTTCTTCTGTCCCGCAGGAGTTCGTGAAGGAAATCAACCAGTTCGGCGGCAATATGCCCGACGCAATTGGCATTCCGGAAGAGCAGCTGGCGAAGGCGGCGAAGATGGCGGTCTGCAAGATCAACATCGACTCCGACATTCGTCTGGCGATGACCGCGAGCATCCGCAAGTATTTCGCGGAACATCCGGATCACTTTGACCCCCGTCAGTACCTGAAGCCTGCCCGCGCTGCGGTGAAGGCGATGGTTGCCCACAAGATTGTGGATGTGCTGGGCTGCGCTGGCAAGGCGTAATCAAGGCACAAAAAGGCTCTGTCGTGAATGCGGCAGGGCTTTTTGGTTATGGAAATACCAAACAATTTTACGCTTTTTCGCTGCTGTTGGAGGCGAAAAAAAGGGAAGCTGCGCACGCCAATTGTATTTATGAAGTTTTTTCGGTTGACATCAGGCATTTCTCGCCTTATAATTTTTGTAAGACTGCGGTGGAAGCCGCAGAACGTGAAAGGAGCAATCCTCATGAAGAAGATGCTGGCACTGGTTCTGGCACTGGCGATGTGCCTCGGCTGCGCTGCACTGGCGGAAGAAACTGCCTTGGTGTACGCGCTTGGCGCGCCCATGCCCGATTTTACCTTTACGGACATTAACGGCGTTTCCCATACCCTCTCCGAAACCTTGAAGGAGAAGGAAATGGTGCTGATTAACCTCTGGGCAACGTGGTGCGGCCCGTGTGAATCGGAGTTCCCCTTCCTGGAGGAAGCCTATGAGCAGTACAAGGACAAGGTGGAAGTCTTTGCGCTGAGCATCGATGAAAACGATGATGATGCGAAGCTGACGGAATATGTGGCGTCGCATGGCTTGACGTTCCCGGTCGGGCATGAAACGTTCAACCTCTTTGCGGGTTTCGGGCTCAATGGCGTCCCGACCTCGATTGTGGTTGACCGCTTCGGCAATGTGGCTTTCCTCGCAACGGGTTCTCAGACCTCTACGGACGCGTTTGTCCGCCTGTTCGGTCTCTTCCTCGGCGATGAGTACACGCAGACGAATGTGCTGGCGTTCCTGCCGGGCGAAAAGCCCTCGATTCCGCCGACGGATGAAGCGGAACTGAACCGCGCGCTGAATGTGGAAGGCACGGCGGCGCCGCTGTCCTTCACCAATTCTACGGATGAATACGCCTGGCCGATGGCGGTTGCGGAAAAGGATGAACGCACGGTTCTGGTCAGCACGAACACGGGCAAGGATACTTCTTCCGCTTCCGTGCTGACTACGGTGGAAGCGAAGGCGGGCGATGTGTTCGCGTTCGACTACAAGACGTCCACCGAAGCCGGCTGCGACCTGTTCTACCTGTCTGTCAACGGGCAGACGGTGAAGGCGTTCGGCGGCGTAAAGGAATGGGCGACCTACGGCTATGAATTCCCGGCGGACGGTACTTACGAAATTGCCCTGTCTTACATCAAGGATTCCTTTCAGGCCGCGAATGAGGACATGATCTGGCTGGACAATGCGCGCGTGGTGGACGGAGAAGAAGCCGCCGCTGTGCTGGCGAACAACCCGGTCTATCCGGAAGGCACGAAGATGACGACCATCTCCTTTGTGGGCGACAACGTGAAGCAGGTTTTCTTCACCGACCCGCAATTTGCGCTGATGTCCACCTTTGGCATGACCAACTATTATGTGATTGACAACACGGAAAGCGCGACGGTGAAGGTGACGCTGGCGAAGGGGCTCGACCCGGAAATGTACGCCTTTGGCTGCGAAGCTGCCCCCGAAAACTATGCGCTGACGGACTACATGACGGAGGACGGCTACGTCATCCCGAATCAGCCGATTGACACCAATCAGGCAAGCGGCTTTCCGTATACCACCTATTTTGTGGTGAAGGCTGGCGCGGAAAACGTGGAAGCGTCCGCCATTGCAATCGCTGATGAACCCAACGCCAACGCGTTTGTCGCCATGCTGCAGCAGTATGGCATCAATGTCCCCGGCTGGAAGTACGCCGATGGCACCCTGCCTTCCACGGATGAAGTGGCGGAAGCGCCGCAGCTGCCGATGGCGGGCATGGCGAGCTACACGATCAAGTGCGTCGATCAGGACGGCAACCCCGTGACCGGCACGATGATTAACGTCTGCACGGATGAAACGTGCACGCCCATGCCTGTGGATGAGAATGGCGTGCTGGAATTCACCATGCCTGCGTACCCCTATGTGCTGCATGTGCTGATTGTGCCGGAAGGCTACGAGTTCGACAAGACGGTGGAAGAAATTGCCCCCGAAGCGGGCGGCGAAGTGGTGTTCACCTTCCAGAAGGTGTAATCCAAGGCTTCAAGGGGTGGTGTACCTGCGGGTATGCCGCCCTTTTTCGGTGGCGTATTTGGCATAAGAAACGCACCTCACCCGGCGGATTGGCTGGATGAGGTGCGTTTTGTGGCTTGAGTTTTCTATGCGGATTTGCTTGTGTGCCGCAGGGGGCGAAGGGGTGGAGGGGGCGACCGCAAAGCCCCCTCCTCGCGCCCGCAGGCGCGAAATCCCTGCATAAACACGCGCAAGCAGTATGAAAGTGTCACCAACCCAATCGCGCGAAAGGGTCAAGGGGGGGGGGACTTCGTCCCGTTTCATTCGCCCCGTTTCATTCTCCCTTGTTATTGCAGCTTCAGGTCGCCGTCCTTGATCCAGCCCCACTTGCGCAGGAAGAAGGCGAACAGCAGCGTCAGCACGGCGGGGAGAACGAAGCAAATCAGGATAAGCCCAACCCAGTCCATCGGCAGGATCGCGGTTTTCGTGCCGGCGGCAATGTCGTTCAGCCAGCCGGTGTAAACGCCAATCTGCCCGACCAAACCGCAAGTGCCCATGCCACTGGAAACCGCCGGGCCGTTCATTTCGAGGTGGAACAGGCACGTCGCAATCGGGCCGGTGATGGCGGAAGCAAGCGTCGGGGGAATCCACACGCGCGGGTTGCGGATGATGTTGGGCATTTGCAGCATTGACGTGCCCAGCCCCTGACTGACCAAGCCGCCCACGCCGTTCTCGCGGAAGGACATGACCGCGAAGCCGACCATCTGCGCGCAGCAGCCCGCAACCGCCGCGCCGCCCGCAAGCCCCGTCAGCGAGAGCGCCGCGCAAATCGCCGCGCTGGAAATCGGCAGCGTCAGCGCCATGCCGACGACGACGGACACCAGAATGCCCATCAGCAGCGGCTGGAGGTTCGTTGCCCACTTGATGAAATCGCCGACCGAGCTGGCAGCCGCGCCAATCGCGGGCGCGCACAGCACGGACAGCCCAACGCCGACAAGAATCGTGACCGCCGGGGTGACGAGAATATCCACCTTCGTCTCCTTGCTGACGATTTTGCCGCATTCGGACGCGACAATCGTGATGAAGTAGACCGCCAGCGGGCCGCCCGCGCCGCCGAGCTTATTTGCCGCCATGCCGACGGCAATCAGGCTGTACAGCACCAATTGCGGGGCAGAGAGCGCCGCACCGATGGACACCGCCATGGCCGGCCCCGCAACCTGCTGGGCGAAGTTGCCCGCGTCAATTAGGAACTGCACGTTCAGCTGCTGACCGAGCGTCTTGATGATTGTGCCAATCAGCAGCGAGGCGAACAGTCCCTGCGCCATGGCGCCCATGGCGTCTATCCCGTAGCGTTTTGCGGAAAACAGAACGTTCTTCCGCTTCAGAAACGCGCTGACCTTTCCCATGTCCTCCAAATCTCCCTTGTACGGGGAAGCCCCGCGAAATTTCCGCCGAAAAACGGTGGATTGCATTCCATTATAACATATTGACAAGAAAGAAACAAGCATATATCACAGAATGTGTGGATTGCGTGAACAAAGTGCGAAAGTTCGCGCAAAACCGATGATAACAGTCGTTTTTGTTGCAAGGCAGTCGTAACCGTGATATAATGGAGCGATTGCAAATGGCTCACGCGCTTGCAGTCAGCGCAGGAGAGGAGGCATCCGGTCAGTCAGCGCCGGAAGAGCACGGATGAGAAAGAAAAACTCCATCATCAATATGATCGTCGGGCTGGTGGGGCAGCTGCTGAACATGCTGCTTTCCTTCGGCGGACGCATGGTGTTCGTCCACTACCTGTCGCAGGAATATCTCGGCGTGAACGGCCTCTTCGGCGATGTGCTGGGAATGCTGAATCTGGCAGAATTGGGCATCGGCTCGGCGATGATTTTCAGCATGTACCGCCCGGCGGCGCAGAACGACGAGAAGCAGCTGGCGCGCCTGATGAACCTCTATCGCACGCTGTACCGCATCGTTGCGCTGGCGGTGCTGGGCATCGGGCTGGCGCTCATGCCGTTCCTGCCGCGGCTGATGAAGGGCGGCGAGGGCGTGGAGAACCTGCAGCTGATTTATCTGCTGTACCTCCTGCAAGCTGTCACGTCATACCTGCTGTCCTACAAGAACGCCATCTATCAGGCGTACCAGAAGGCATACATCCGCAAGGCGGTTGACCAAATCATCGGCATCGTGCGCGTGATTCTGCAAATCGTTGTGCTGGTAACGACGCGGAATTTCATCCTCTACCTGATTATCCAGCTTTTCATGCCGATGCTCACCAGCGCTATCATCTGGGCGCGCGCGGACAGGGAGTTCCCGTACCTCAAGCAGTACAAGGAGCTGCCCGAACCGCAGGAGCGCAAGGCGATTTTCAAGAATGTCGGCGCGCTGAGCCTGCATAAGCTGGCGACGGTTATCGTCCGCAGCACGGATAACCTGATTATGTCCGCGTTTGACGGGCTGGCTACGGTCGGCATATACTCCAACTACAAGCTCGTTTTGATGAACGTCAACAACCTGCTGGGGCATGTGACGGGCGCATTCACCGCCAGCATCGGCAACCTGAACGCGCTGGAGGGCAGAAAACGCGTCTACGAAATCTTCCGTATCCTCGATTTCGCCGCTTTCCTGCTCTACGGCTACCTTTCCGGCGGACTGGTGACGCTGATTAACTTCTTCATCCGCATGATTTTCGGCGAAGAGTACCTTTTCTCGATGACGGTCGTCGTCATCATCATGGCGGAGTTTTTCATCAGCGGCCTCCGTCAGATGGGGCTGCAGTTCCGCGAGGCGCTGGGGCTGTTCTGGCATGACCGCTACAAGGCGCTGGCGGAGGCCATCATCAACCTTGTTGTATCGCTGATTCTGGTGCGGCGCTTTGGCGTGGCGGGCATCATCGGCGGCACGATTATCTCCAGCCTGCTGACGTGTGTCTGGTTTGAACCGTATGTGCTGATGCGCTACGGCATCGAGGAAGCATGGCAGAAGAAGCTGCGCCGCTACTTCATGGATTACATCGTCCGCTGGGTGGTGGTCGCGGGGGTCAGCGCCGTGTCCTACTGGATTTTCCAGCTGATGCCGCAGACGAATTTTCTCTGGTTCATCGCCCAGGGGCTGATTTATACCGCGATTTTCGCCGCGGTCGTGCTGACGGTATACGGCAGAACGCCGGAATTCCAGTACCTGCTGGAAATGACCGTCCGCAAGCTGAAAAAGAAACTTCGGGGAGGGGAGTAAGCCGGCTTGGAATCGCGAAAAGAGGTCAAGGGACGAAGTCCCTTGCGGAGTCAAGGGGCAGCGCCCCTTGGGTTCCCTCAATAAGAACCCGTCTTCATAAGCGATGAAGCAGCACAGCGGCACCTGCAATGCGGATCA
>OLNF01002278.1_pt1 | contig 15272 bp, 10 predicted proteins | sample 1673061 | NCBI WGS metagenome assembly OLNF01 (sample SAMEA3136751, study PRJEB25190) | human gut metagenome | reverse complement strand
GGATTATCTCTGCACCATCGAACTCGGCCTAGTCAAGTACGAGGCCAAGGAGGATGGCGAGACATACAACAAATTCTTCGGCGACATCGGCTCTTTCAAGAGGAACTGGCTCAAGCAAGCCCGCAACAAGCGGATATAGCCGGCCCCGCGGCTTCGCAAGGAACGGTCAGTTCCCCTTCGGTGAGGAGGCAGACTGCCGGCGAGAAACCCCAGGCGACGAACTTCGAGCAGCGAAATCCGAAGCGCAAGCAAGAGCATCGCGGACATTAATCGGCAGCATAGCCCCGTATATAAACGCAGGCGCGGATTCGCTTAAAACCACGCCTGCTATCTGGCAATATCATTAATCGAACGTTTATTCAGCTCCTCCCACTCAATCGCCGCCGCAACAAACCCCAATCGACAGCAGCCAAATCCCAGAGCACCCCGGAGCACGCCCCTAGGGAAGCGCCCATCACTTCCTAGATATCGCGCTCCCAACGCCAATCGGCGCCAGCCTCGTTCGCGGCGATTTCGAAGTTGCACCTCACGATACCCTCGTCAATCACGTTGAGCCCGCTTTTCGGCGCATCAATGCGCACGGTTTTCCCGTCGGAAAACAGCGTGATCTTGAAATTCTGGTTATTCATCGCCGTAGGTGCCAGCTGCGCAGCCTCCATGGCCTCCGCAAACCACGCCGGCGCCTTCGCGCATTCGACGGAAGAAAGCGCCTCGACGCTCTTCGTCTTCCGTGAAAAGCCTTGCGTTTTCCCGTGGCCCACCGCAATGATCAGGCGAATTTTCTTCCCCGGCGCCACAACGGCGCGCGATCTCTTGCGCGAGCACAGCGCGCACCAGCACGTATTGAGCCCCATATCTTGCGCGGCAAGCACGATTTTCTGGCCCCAACAGCCAATGGCCTCATCAACGGCAGTCCGCCTCGCGCCGCGCATCTCGACGCAATCCGCCTCAGTCGCGCCATTCGCCGCCGCGTTCGCCCCGCTCGTCGCGTCGCGCGCCTTGGCGTCATCAACCACGAATGCGACGACATGCGTGCGGCACCCGCGAATCAAACCGAAACGCGCAATCACGTTGAAAACCTCGGGGTTGCCGCCCACAAGTTGAATATCAAGGCCGCTTTCGCGCGCGAATTCCTCCACCACGGCACCAAGCGCGTCGAACTCAGCCCGCGAAAGAGGCTTTCCGTCATATTCACGCACGGAATGGCGCTCTCGAATCGTCTCAACGGTAATCATGCGTCTGCTCCCTTTCGCTGCGCCGCCTCATTGAGCCCATTCTACGCAACTACGCACAGGGAAGCGCCCCGTTCAATCATTTCATCGAAATCGACTTCGTGGGGCACGCGCGAACGCATTCGCCACAACGCGCGAGCGTTTCACGACGCAAGTCAGCAAGCCTGCCATTCGGAAGCACTCAATCAAACCGCCGGACGCCATCAACCCGAAACGACACTCTTGCCAAACCAGGCGTCTAGCGATCGAGCCCCAACGCCTCGGCCCACGTCCCTTCCTTAAAACCGGGGATCACGAAATCGTCACCCACGAGCAGCGGACGCTTCACGAGCATGCCATCGGTCGCGAGCACATCGAAACACTCGGCGTCGGTCATGCCGGCGTCGAGCTTCGTCTTAATGCCAAGTTCGCGATACTTCATGCCGGACGTGTTGAAGAGGCGTCGCAACGGCAACCCCGAACGCGCATGCCATTCGGCAAGCTCGGTCGCCGTGGGGTTTTCGGTCGTGATGTCGCGATCAACGTATTCCACGCCATGCTCGTCAAGCCACTTCTTGGCCTTTTTGCAGGTGGAACATTTCGGGTATTCCAAAAACAGCACGCTCATGAACAGCCCTTTCTCTAACTCGAACAAGTACGCCACAGCCTATGTGTACTGGACGCAAACCGACGAACCACGCACGCAACGCAAGCTGGCGCCAAGCAGGGCTATCGACCCACGCACCACGCAGCGAGCGCGTCGGCACCACAATTCACGACGACCCGTCGCCTTGCCGAAAGCGCCGCCAATCGCCCAACTGCCCACGGCAACAAGCCAACCGAACGCCGCACCTGTCGCGCCTTACGTGCGCTGGGCACGCGGCCCGTGGGTCACGTAGCAAATCGCAGCAGCGAGCGCGTCGGCAGCATGGTCGGGATGGGGCACGTCGTCCAAGCCCAAAATCTGCTTCACCATGTACTGAACCTGGTCTTTTTCGGCGGTGCCCTCGCCCACTACCGCGAGCTTGATCTGGCGCGGCGTGAATTCGCCAACCATAAGCCCACCCTGCGCGCACGCCACGAGCGCCGCACCACGAGCCTGCCCCGTGGAAAACGCCGCCGTGATGTTTTGCCCGAACCACACGGTTTCGATGCCGACGCACGTAGGCTTAAAGCGATCAACCACGGCTCCTATTTGCTGCGCGATTTTCAGCAAGCGCTGCGAAAGCTCCATTGACGCAGGCGTCGACACGCAGCCGTACGCAAGGCATCGAAGCCGCGACCCATCCTGTTCCACAATGCCCCAGCCGGTATTGGCCAGACCGGGGTCGATGCCCAATATGATTCGATGGTCGCCTCGCACGCCCGCCCTTTCGCTTTCCGAAAACTATGCCTTGGATTCTAGCGCAGTTGCCGCCCATGCAGTTGATGCCGCGGAAGCAAAACCATTTCAACTTGAATGCCCACATGTCGAACGAAGCGGATCGCAAGCATGTCGAATTAACGCGGGGTTCTACAAATTGCACCAACGCAGAAGAATGCTGTCAGCACGATTCGCTTACCGGCAGCTTTCTGTATACTATTTTGCTATTTTGCTATTTTGCTATCAGGATAGCAACAGACAAATCAGTCGCTTCATCTGCGATAACGAACGAAAGGCATCGTCAAAACTTGCCAGTATCGAGCGACAGTGCTCGCGCATTGCCGCGCAGAAAATCCATCGTCTACGCCTCGGTCGCACGCAAAAACTAGCTGACGAACGCCTGCGCTTCCAGCACAAACGCACGGGGCGTCGAAGCGGGTTCCCACTGCTCTGCGAGCAGCACGGGGCCATTCGCGGCACCAATCTTGTCCAATCCGAATTGAAAGCATTCGGAAAAATCGGCCGAGCGCACACGGTCGCACGAATATCGCCCAGCAGGAAGGCGCACAAGCGTCATTCCCTTCTCCAGCGCAACGCGCGTTGCGGCCTCGGCATCGAAGGAATAGCTCGGTAGCATCTCCACTTGCACGTATGCGATAAGCCTGTTTTCTTCCCCTAACGAAACGCCCAAGAAAGGCGCGCCAAGCCCGCGCACAACCCCTTCCGTATACAGGGGGACAAGCCGCATGCCCGGCGCGGCTTCGTATATCGCGCTCGTCACCCGAGCATAGCGGCGCATATCGAAATCGCCGCCAAGCGGCGCGCACAGCAAAAGTCGCTCGGCAAATTTGCGCTCATAGCGCTTCTTTGATTGGAATCGTTGCGACTCGGCGATCCCGTCGGCATAGCGGTCGAGCTGCAGAAGCTGCGCCTCGGCGCGCCCGATGCGCTCCCTCGCCAGCTCGCGCCCCTTCTCGATAAGCTCGCTTTGCCCGTAGCCCAAAGCCGCGGTCGAAGCGATTTCCTTCAACGGAACACCCAGCTCAATGAAGGTAGTTACCATATCCAAATCGGAAATCTGGTTGATTGAGTAGTACCGATACCCCGATTCCTCATTCACGTAAGCCGGCTTAAGCGCACCGACACGCTCGTAATACCGAAGTGATTTCACCGAAACGCCGCGCAGCTTCGCGAATTCGCCAATCGAAAGCAGCTCTTCTTTCATGCATCCCCCATCTATCGCAAGGAGGCGCCTGACCGACTCTCCCATCATGGGATAGTCTAAGATGCGGACCCCTGGTTTTTCAAGATGCGGAATCGAGCCTTTGCATGCCGCCCCACCCCGCGAACTGCGCGAAGACCGGAAGAGGGCAAGTCCGCAAACATGGGCACCTCGACCCCGCCTCGCAAGCCACGTGATGACTCTTCACACTAAGCATCCCCATAGGGCGAGAAGCCCAATCTCCAGCACGCACAGCCCCTGTTGGATGGCCACCGCGAAAGCCCCAAGCTCAAGTTCCATGCTTCAAGTTCCAGGCAGGGCCATCAGACGCATGCGCACGACGCGCGCGTCGTGCGCGTCGTAGACCCATGTGCCCCTGGAGTCTTACACCCCGAGCGCGTTCGCAAGTCGAATCGAGAACGCCGTTACCTGGCCTTTTTCGAGATAATTGGGCAATCCCGCCTCTCGCAGCGCCTGGCAATACGTCGTTTCGGGCGCAAGCTCGCTCAAACGCAGATACGTACCAACGGCCGCGGCATAGTCGCTGCGCGATTCCGCAAACAAATCGAGCGCGGCAAGCGCAGAAGTGCCGTACGCGGCGTAGTAAAACGGCGAGGTGAACAGGTGCGACGTCGAAAGCCATTCATTCTCGTCCGCCGGCCACGAGTACTTCTCGTACACCTCAGTCCAAATGGCATCGACCTTATCGACCGTCAAATCGGGCTCGCAATAGATGCGCGTCTCCGCTTCGTTTATGGCAAACCCCCTCGCGCACCGCAACCAGCTTGTCGAACAGCACGTATTCTCGAAGCGCATCGCCATACCCAGGGCAAAGCACGTCGTAATAGTCGTAGCACAGAAGCTCCAGGCCCTGCGACATAATTTCCTGCACATCGACAACGGTATTGGGCATAAACGAATTCGCGCGCACCCGATACATGTGGTTGAAGTGGCCGAATTCATGCACGATTGCCGCGCGGTCCGCCACTTCAGTATTGGGATTCACGAAAACGCAGCCATCATTGTACGCCGCCATTTCCACGGTATAGCTGTTGCGAACCTTAGCTTCCGACGCCGATATGTCATACAAGCCGTTATCGACAAGGTGGTCAAACGATTCCCCAAGCGCAGGCGAAACACACGCCACGCATGCTCGCGCGTTCGCCATAAGCGTCTCTTCGCTTTCGTCGAGAGCATCGAAGGCGCCATCAATATCGTCGCCCATAACGTCGGCCGCATAGTTCTGATACACTGGCACGAATTCCCTCGCAACCTCATCTTGCGCCGCCTCAATTTCGGCCATCGTGTAATCGCGCCCATATTCCGTAGCGAACACGTACTCGACGTAGTTCTCGTATCCCAAGCTTCGCGCCCACGCATTGTTCGCATTGACGAGCTCAACATAGAGGCGTTTGAGCTCGACGTCGCTCGCATCCCGCGACACGAGCGCACTGTATTGGCTCGCAAGATTGTCACGCTTCGCTCGCAGCGCAGCGCTTTCCGAAGACATCGTGCTCGAATTGTCCAGAACGTTCGAGAATCCCTCGCCGATATGGGCCCTGAAAGCCTCTTCGTGCTTCGATTCAAGCGCATCCATGAATGCCTGTGCGCACTCTTGGTAATGGCTGTCATACGCCGCCTGCTTTGCCGCATACGCGCTCGCAGCAGTCTCGTCAAAGCCGGCGCACGCGCGATCGAAGTCGGCAAGCGCACGATCGCTCGACAAATCGGCGAAAAGACGCTCGAGCTTGTCGTAGGCATTCAGAAGAGCCGACGCATCGTCGCCGTCCATCGCCGCCCGGAACTCTTGAAGTGCCGCGTTATATGCCACCTCGTCGAAGGAATCACGCGAACGGTCGGGCAAAGCCACGTTCCAATGCTCGACCTCGTTTCCGTATTCGAATTCGACGGGCCCGAGGAACCTTCCCCCGTTGCGTTGCCGTCCGCTTCGCCTCCGCAGTTACCACCAGAGCCGCACGCCGAAAGCGCCAGCGCGCAGAGCACCAGAATCAGAACCGTCGCGAACCAAGAGCGCGTGCGCGCGGCGCGAAACCAAGTTGCAGCTTTGCCTTCGAGGATTGCAGAGTACATTGCAGACACCTCCCTTGATGAAGCCTCGAACATAACCATTTTCATCGTAAGAGGGAATGGCTAAAGCAGGAATCGCCTCGTGGCCAATTGGGAATGCCTGGGCACGACCACGCGTCTGATTTTGGGTTATCCGATTTCACACGCGCGAAAGCATGGGATTGTTCTTGCTTGCTAGTAGGCTAGTTTGCTAATGGGATATTCAGCTAGCTTACTATTTAATTAGATTACTATCTAACTACTCTTATCCAGGCATATTGCTGAACCGCAGGGGATCGCTGCCAGCATAGAAGCCTGAAGGGCCGAAATACGTAACCGCACGGATGCATCTCTTCGGTTGCATTTCATGGGTTCATTTCAAAGGTTACGTTTCTTAGGATGCGTCTCTCGGCTTGACCCCACGGCTTGCACCCTCTGGACGTTTGCCTCATGCGCCGATATCACAGGTCGCACCTCCCGGGCTTTCGTCTCACTGACTCATTGCATAGGTCCATTGCATAGCTCGCGCCTCGAAAGCTGATAGGCCGCTTTTCATGAAGAGCATGCACTTGCCGCATAACGACCTTATGTCTACTTATAGAAATGCTTAATCCCGGCTGTCGACACCCGAGAACTCCCCTTTTCACGCTGCTTTCGTAGGAGCATAGGGAAATAGAAGGCGGGGCAATAAACTTCAGTTTTGCCTTGCAGGAAGCATGAAAATATTATTGCAGAAACGAAGAGGGAACCCTTATCCCCCGAACGAACAAGCCGCCCTAAACTATTTAGTCCATGCCATCTAAGCGCGTCCCCTATTGGTCTCATTCGCGTACAAATCGCATCATTCGTTTGAGTCTTTTTATTGCTCTATCCAAGAGATCTATCGCATTTTCTTAGAACTCTTCAAGAGCAAATCGCCCTCGCGCGAATGCTCTCAGGACCACGAAACCAAGCACTATTCCGTTTTCTCAATAAGCGTTAAGCGCCCTTCTTCCAGTCCACCAACACTGGAATGATTAATCTCATGTCCGCATCTTCCTTTAGGAAATTTGGGACGTTATTGAGATATCCGTATCCCCCCCCTGCAACTTATTTCATCAATCTGTTTCTTGTTTTTTCATAAGACAGAACAAACTCCCTTTATTCCAAACCCGATTCTCCCCCTCTCCTTTTCCCTCTACCACTCTTGCGCATCAGGGAGCCTTGTTCCCTCTCGCCATTATTTCTTTCACGTGGTGACGATCCTGCTCATTTAAGTTTGAAAACTCGTGCGAAATCTCAACTACATTCTTATTTTATTATCCCTCCCCTTATTACGTTCTGACGTAAACTATGTACGACCCTCTCTTATTAACGAGCTTTTTCTTGCGACTTGCCAATAAGCTTTCCGCCCTTCAGCACCACCAAGTTGCGCTCTGATATAAAGGCGAAAACCATCCAGCCCTCAACCCTCTACCCTTTTATGCCGATTGTCGACAACCCTCGGATCGCGCTATAACGCTATGCCGAAACCTAAATTTCGTACTTACGCAATTTAGGGTCTAAATTCGGTATCAATCGCAGTTCTCTCATGTATTCTTTACATAGTAAATATTAACGTCATACCTGTTCATTCGATTCTCATATATTTCGACACTTTCTGCCATTAAATTCAATTGCAGGGTCCGAAGCATTGCCTATTTTCTTCCTTATTCACATCTGGAAACTGCTTCGCAGCTATCCCCTCACACACATTTTCAGCTTTGATTATTCTGCGCGTGTCCGATAAGCGTTCTCAAACGACGCAATTTGCTATCCAGTAGCCACAGAGCCCGTCTTTCCATTCGCCCCGAGATCTTATTGCTTTTTCAATATTCGTTAGCACGGTAAAATTAATGGAGCCTGTCTTCAGTTCACATTTTTATTACCCCTGGTCTCTTCTCGTATGTGTTCCGATGACGAACCAAGCTTTTCTTTAGGAAGAATTGAGTGCAGGCTTTTCCACCTGATATATCGGCTTTGGTCCATGCATGCATTAACCCTCGAAGCGCCTCTCACCACTGCGAGCAAAGAACGACTCAATGGGTTATTTTTTCAATTGAATCCGATGATCAGCCAGATTTCCCAGTCTCCTTACCTGACTTACTTCAGAAAGCTTTTGAATCTCTTGTCACCGCCCCCTCAGATTATTTCTTCGAGTCATTTCAAAATCATCAATGCCTCCTTCTGGAGCCATCGCTTTAACAAGCGATAAATAATGAGGCGTCGATTGCAAAACAAGCGCGCATCGCAGCTCCGTCCCCTGAACTCCGGAAGAAAACGCCAAGAGTTCTTATGAGGAACATGGCCCCCAACGACCAATCGCTCACTCGCTTCGCGAATGCGGCCTCTCTATTTACAACGAATTCGATATGCCGCGGTTTTCAAATCCCTGCCGCGATTCCAAATACCATCGATATGATTTCGAATTTCTCGAACAATCCCCTGTCAATAACAAGCAGGCAAACGATACATCGCTATTTATGCGCCATTCAACCAGAAGGAAACCAGAATGTAGTATTGCCGCTAAAAACGCACCTTAGGGAGCGAGCGAAAAGCCCATCGGATCTGTCCTTCAACGAGTCGCACCTCTCGACCTTGCTTGCATGCGCCCGCGGCTCGCCATCACCCCGATTCGCCCTCAATACCAACACGGAAGGATGGCGTGAGCTAAACCGGCTTAAGAATCGAACGAAGAACCTCCCATAGCGCGAAAAGAGACAGATGTGGCCAAAAAAGACCCCGTCTGAGACGCCTCCTGCGACAAGATATCCAATCAAAACGTGTGCTCGTACCTTTTTTCTCAAAATAGGGTCTTATTTTCGCCCTCAAGGCCGATTTCGACTACGTGCGTACTTTCTCCTCGGTCCTCGTTCTTTTCCGGGAGAATGCTCTATGGTTACCCCTACTCACAACATCGACTCCAACAGAAATGCGTCCTTCACTTAGAGATCACCATGGAAGCTTGGCTTTCCCACCTTTTTTTGCACCAGCTTTTTAACGCGCCGCATCTTATGATGCGCCTTTGTCGCTTCCCCGCCGCTTCCTCGTGCGTTCCCTAGCCATCCCTGCCTCTTCTTAGTTGTTTTTTGACTTCTTATCATGGGGTCATCACTAAATTAATTATGATAAATATTTTGCTATTCTGCTATCTTCCTAGCTATCTAGCTATTCTTACCTCATATTTTGCCTGCTCATAAAGCACTTCATCCGCTTAGCGGTAGACTTTCTCTGCATAACAATTCGCTTTCATCCAAAAGGAATGTTAGATAGCAGGCTATCTTACTAGTTTGCTACTCTGATATCTCACTAACTTCAATTGGCCACTCTGCGCAGCGGCTTAAGTTAATGATCTTGATTAAAGAAAGACTCTAAACAGCCCCCAAATTCTTGAGAATCAAATCCATACTCGATTGCATTTCAACCCATAACAATCCTCAGCCGCTCTGCATATGCCTTTGTTACACGTCGCTCCGCAGGCAACCGACCAAACAAATGCACTTCTTCAGAAATTAGGGATGTTCATACGCTGTTCGGAAACGTGCGAAAGAGGGCGGGAGAGTGTTTCGTTCGACATTCCTCGTGAATGAAAGGGTGTTAAAGCCTCTCTCGTAAGCCGAGCAAGACATACGAGCGATTTTCTTACAGAAGCAAAAAAAGAAGGGGAGTGATTTCCGCATTCTTAACCCCACAAGCACATACCCGCAAAATGGCGCTTCCGGCATAAGGTAGGGGAGTGGACAAAACACGAGACATGCGCAACGGAGCAACCAAATCCATTGCTCCGTTGCACCAAAGCTCAGCCAATTCGGGTATAGCTACCCTAATAGATGCTATTAGGGTAGCTTGCTATTTTGCTATCTTTAGACCACACAAACATAGCTTTCGAATCCAGTTACGAACCGATTGGGCGAAACAGCAATACTATCAATCTAGCTAAATATTTCACTACTTCATTATTCTGTTATGAGCCTATTTTTCTACTTAGCTACCTTGCTAGCTAAGTATCAGAGTAGCTAATAAGCAGGCTATCACGTTAGTATGATATCGAGTTATTTGACTATTCTGTTAGCTGGATAGCTAGTTAGTCTAATCGCTTTTTAGCTTTTTATCTTATTAGTTTCATATCTCGCTATTTTATTAGCTGATTATCTTATTAGCTGCATAGCTTAGGAGTTTCCTATTCATCTATTTTAGTAGTCTGTTATCTTGCTATCCTCATATTTCGCTACTATTCTATCTAGCTAGCTCTTTATCTTGCTACTTAGTGACTCTTCTAGTTCGCTAGCTTGCGAGTTATCTAATTCGCTATCTGCATAGCTTATTATCTCAATAGCTAGATATGCGGCTATTTAATTATCTAAATACGGGGATATTTTGTTAGTACGATAAGGTGTTAGCTGAATATCGTGATAAAATGCTATTCAGATAGATTGATACGAATTTAGTAATCCCAGGTAGAAGGTAAAAATGGGCAAAACATACTCAGTAGCAAACCGAAAAGGCGGTTGCTCAAAAACAACGACAGTAGGCGCACTTGCATCTGGCTTGAATGAGCTTGGCTGCAAAGTCCTTGTAATAGACATGGACCCCCAAGGAAATATTTCCGATTGGGCTGGCTTTAATACCGATGGTCAAAACACCACCTACGAAGTAATCACGAACCGCTGCGAAGCTTCTGAGGCGATTTACGAAACAAAACATTACGATTTAATGCCTGCAGATAACGACTTGTTTGCATCGGAAACCGAGCTTGCTAACGCAATCGATCGTTATGAACATATGCGGGATGCTTTGAAATCGGTAAAAGATGATTACGATTTCATTCTTATCGATACGCCACCAAATCTGTCGACGCTGTCAATCAATGCTTTCGTGGCATCCGATGGCGGTATCATTGTCACGACCGATACTGGTGCATTTTCAACAAAGGGCATGAACGATCTTGCTGAAACCCTTGCTATGGTGAGCAAAAAATTAAACCCTCAAGCAAAGGTAATTGGCATTCTGCTTACGCGTTTCAACCCACGCTTCAATGCGATGAAAGTCATGCGTGAAGTTACTGAGAAGTTCAGCGCATACTTCGAAGCGCCTGTTTACGACACCTTCATTCGACAATCGGTAGCCGTTATGGAATGTCAAATGGAATCGGTTGACCTCTTCGACGCACCGAAGCAATCGGCGGCCATTGCCGACTATCGCGCATTTGTCGCAGAATTCCTTCATAATGAAAGCGCCAAAGAGCAAGAGAGCGAGAAGTAAATGAGCAGGACCGGAACCGACCCCAACAAGATCCTGATGGGAGACCTGAAACCTGAACTGGCCGCAAAGGCCGACATGCTCTCGAGCAAATTTGCGCCAAAACCTAGACGCGCAGTAGAGGCCGAGGAGCCAGCCGCGCAGGCTCCTGCAAAGCAGGCCAAAGAGGCATCGGTCCCCGTTGCCAAGAAAAGAGCCAAACAGGAAAAGAAAGTTGAGGCAGCTCCCGTTGAAGAGGAGCTCACCCAAATGAACATTCGTATTCCTGTAAGCCTTAAGCGTGACATTGACAGGATCGTCTTCGAAAAGAAGTACGCAGGCGAAGATGTGAATATCAAGAGCCTTGTAAGCCAATGGATTCAGGAGAGCGTCAAGAAGGAACTGCGCAAGAATGGCTAGTCGCCTCCCGGTACGCGTCCCGCTCTATGGAGACGCGTACCAGTTCGTTCCCGCACGAACAACAATTCTCAATCCAGCGCTTAAAGGGGAAGCTACGCAGCTCTATCTTCTATGGGCCACAATAGGGGAGGGGAGCAATAAAGGCATACTTTCTGATATAACGAATGACGAAACTATTCCTATTTTTGCATGGCTAAGTGACGATGAACGTTTTCTTACAAGCGCATATCAACAAGACTACGAATTTATTGAATGTGTAAAAGAAATCGTGACGTTCAGCAACTTTCCCTCTGGGTCACAAATTGAGCTTGCAATAGCAAAGCCCCAGGTCACAAACGATGGTCCTGGCATGGTTGCACGCTTTTCCATAACAGTTTAATAGCTAAATAGATTACTAGCCTGCTATCTACTTAATAGAATAGGTAGATAGCAGGCTAGTTTTATACATCAATAGCGAGCTAGTCTTAGAAAAAGCGAAGTATCCGTAGCAATAAACTATATAGAATGGTTGCCCGATCGCGTATCATCGACATTTGCCAAATCGCATGCAGCAACCCAATATTTCAAGACGGTAGGGTAGGAAATACCCGTAACCTTGGAAACAAAGTTCTTCGACGCACCAGGATTTTCAATCAAAACACTCGCAATTGCCGCCGTTTTCTCATCGCGAGATTTTTGAGAATATGCAGGACGAGCGACCTCCTCGAGGTGAGCGACACGCGTACGACCGTTACGCTTCTCCGGCTCGCCAAATGGATCAAAACCAAGAGTGCGAACTTCGGAATTCCTCGTCTGCCAATTATCCTTCTTGTAGCCCATCAAAGCGTTATCGATATCTCGGCGGGTGAGGGGAGTGCCCATTTTCGCCCATGGGGTATTCAACAAGTCTAAATAATCGCGCTGCAATTCTTTACGCGTTTTAACAGGCTGAACCATCATGTACGCAACTCCAGCGAGCATATAAAGCGACAAATAACGCCTGCCCAAAGGTACTTTTGGCAGATTCTCATAAATTGTTTGGTACACGCCTCCCGTTTCGCCTGCAATCAAGGGGTGGGGGCGCGTCTTCCAACGGGATCGGACGGGACGCCTATTCCCAGATTCCTGTTTTTGTCCACGACGACGCACGCCCTTTTGAATAAGGATGCTCGCACCAGGAGCGTTCAACGAGGCAGCAGAATCGAACTCGGCCTGAGTCAAATTGCCTTTCTCGTATAAATCGCGAATAAAAACGAGCTGATCTTCGCTTGCGGGCTTTTCTTCAAAGGCCTTCTGGCGAGCTTCAATCTCGTCGGCGATATCCTCGAACGACTTCCACCGCACATCATCTTCGCAAAGAACCAGTTCGGAATCATATGGCAAGCGATCGAAAGAAGCCAAAACATGAGAAAGCGAAAGCGGATTCACCGTTGAATGCTTGAAAACGCGGTCAACGGGACAAAAACAGCGAACAACTTCACCGCGCTTCGTAAGCGACCCCGGAGCGCGAAACCCGTGATTAAGCGAGGTGCAATGTGTATCGAGCACGCAAGGGAGATCGAAGCAGATAAGGCCATAATACGCATAGAGCGCATCGGCCAAAGCCTTGTATTTCGTACGTCGGGGGTTATGGATTCGGAACGTTTGCAAGGGCTCATCGAAAATGTACCAGAGGTGAATCCCTCGACCAGTAAGGCAGACATACGACGGCAAAAGCCGTCCATCAATACGCTCGAAAATTCTTTCCAAAACAACGGGATCAATTGGACCATCTTCATCTTCGACGCCGTTATGCGACGGATCGATATCGACACAAATCGCATTGAGCGTTCGCTGCTGAGCGCGCTGAGTGTTAAGGGGCATACGATATGCGCCATTACGAGTCTGGAACCGCCCCGTGAAAATGAGTGCGGGCTCATTGCGAATCGAAGAAAGAAGGAATTCGATGTCGGCAAGAGAATCGCATGCGTAAAGCTTATACGTCTGCTCGCGATCGTCGTGAAGGTGTAGATAGCTTACGAGCACTTCGTTATAGGCGTGTTTCTCAGGATCACCCAAACCAAACAAGTCAAAGTAAAACTGCAAAGCAGTAGGCGGAACGGTCATTACCGGAGCAATCGGACGAATTGCAAAAGAACCGATGCTCGAATCGAAATGCGAAGTACCCGATGAAGCCAAAGCCGGCTCAACGTAGGTCAAAGCCTCATAACCCTGAAGAAGCTCATCGCGCGTTAAGTCAACGGACAGTTCAACAAATCCGTTTGATTCAAGACAGTCAGTAAGTGCCGTAGCAGATGCGTTGTAACGACGAAACTCAGCTTCAGCACGAAGGCTTTCAGCAATAGCCTCATCAAGATTGAACGTAGAGAGAGGGGAGGGTTGAGTCAAAACGAGTAACTCCAAACATCGATCTTCCAAGCCCATAAGGGTGACACTAAGAACGATAAGATTTTATAACGTGAAAGCCTAAAAGTCCATTGCGAGTAAACAAGAGCGCGGAAGTTGAGAATGGGCCGCAAGCAGAACAACAGCAAGTTCCGCATCGAATTTAAGGGGGTTTAAAGGTCTTAGGTAACAAAAAGGGAGTATTGGCATCTACCCGCATAAATTCGGGCGTTAGAAACCGCGAGAGCGGCCCCTATGGGCTCGTGAAGCGGCTCAACCTGCGCCGTCTTATGGAGTCGGCGCAGGCTCTGGAGGGAGAAATCCTCGACGCCTTCAAAAAGCGCTGCACCACAGTTAGGAAGATCGAACAATTGTCGGGCAAGCTGGTTTCGGGCGAATTTCTTCATATTTTAGACTAAGGTTATAAAATCTAATAAGTAAAGATGTCGCGTGCTATACAAAGTATACTTTCTTATAACACCAGTTCGTACCGATGGTTTTACAAGTCGTTGTCTAGAACGATGAAAACGAATAAAAGAAAGCTAGAGAGCACTGAAACCACGCTGAAAAAGGCATTCAGAATGCTCTCCTCGCTGGTAAAAATGGCAGGCTCGAAACCCCGAAGGGGACAAAAGGTCGGCAGATATCACGCCATAGGAAACCCCTTAATATAAAAATCGCCTCCCACCTCGAGGAAAACAGAGATAGAAGGCGACTAAATAGTAGGAGTAATATCCGATGAAAACCTTATAAGTAGTTATAGGTGCATATCGCTTATATCGGCACAAAGGAATTGCATCGGAAATAACGAATAGAGAGACGGATTCGTTTCTCCGAAGCGTCTAATCTAAAAGGCGTGAGATATTATTCTCGGCAGCATTCTTAATGCGATCGATGTTGTGAGCGTAAATCATCGTAGTGCTGATGTCGGCATGACGGGCCATTTGCTGAGCCTCGCGCTCACTCGCGCCGCCAAGAAGGGAAAACGTAATGGCAGTATGGCGCAAAGAATGAGCTGTATAGCGAGGGTCGTCGATACCTATTTTCCGCATCGCTTCTTTAACAATGCGAGATACAGAGCGCGTCGTAAGCCTCTCGCCAGAATTCCTTCGAGCAACCGAGGTAAAAAGGGGGGAGCTGTCACTTGAATCATCGCGCATTCCAAGGTAATCGCGAATAGGCGCTAAAGCACTTTCGGTTAGCACAACATAGTTGTCTTTACCGGGTCGACCCTTGCCCTGGATATAGAGCACATCAACGCCCGATACCGTTCGAATATCGCCGCAATCGGCGCGGACCACTTCGATATCGCGCAATCCGGTACGAAGCATGAGATTCAACAGTGCAAAATCACGCATGCCTGCTTCTG
>OLNF01002277.1_pt1 | contig 15273 bp, 15 predicted proteins | sample 1673061 | NCBI WGS metagenome assembly OLNF01 (sample SAMEA3136751, study PRJEB25190) | human gut metagenome | reverse complement strand
GTCGGCCTTTTCATAGAAGACGATTTCTCGTAGCGACTAAAGTCATAAATATAGGATAGCTTATCTCTTCTCGGGCGTCTGTCTCTTAATGAATTAAATAGTAAATTTCAAAATCTTGTGTTATAATTTTGGGTAGAAATAATAAACAAGTTGGAGGAAACTATGAAGAAGATACTATTTGCCAGTGCAGAATGTGCCCCTTTTGTAAAGACAGGAGGACTTGGAGCGGTTGTTGGCTCTCTTCCAAAGCAGTTAAATCATAAAAAATATGATGTACGAGTTGTTTTACCAGATTACCATTGTATTGATGCAAAATGGCGTGAACAGATGGAGACATTGGTAACATTTCCGATGTATTTAGGATGGAGAATGCAGACAGTTACTGTGAAGACATTAAAATATGAAGGAATCGTTTACTATTTTATTGAGAATAATTTTTATTTCTGCGGAGATTCTCCATATTATGATATGTGGGTGGATATTGAAAAGTTCAGCTACTTTTCTAAAGCAGTGTTAGAAATGCTGTCTTACTTAGAATTTGAGCCGGATATTATCCATTGTCATGATTGGCAGTCTTCTTTAGTGCCGGTATTTTTGAAAGCATTTTATTGTGCCGACCCATTTTATCGTAATATTAAAACTGTGATGACAATACATAATTTAAAGTTCCAGGGAATTACAGAAATTGAGCGTTTAAAAGATATTACGGGTCTGCCAGATGATATGTTTACTTATGATAAGTTAGAGTATAATAATTCTGCAAATCTTTTAAAAGGTGGTCTTGTATTTGCAGATAAGATTACGACAGTAAGTAAGACATATGCGGAAGAAATTAAACAGCCAGAATACGGAGAGGGATTAGATAGCGTGTTGCAGCATCGAAGTACTGATTTATGTGGAATTGTAAATGGAATTGATTACGATATTTATAATCCTTCTACTGATGAATACATTCCTTGCCATTACGATGAGAAAACATTTGATAAAGGAAAGAAAAAGAATAAAGCGGCATTACAGGCAAAGGCAGGCCTTCCGAAGAAAAGAACAGCTTTTACTTTAGGAATTGTCTCAAGACTGACAGAGCAGAAGGGATTTGCACTTTTTTCCTATATGATGGAGCGTCTGATGAAGCAGCCAATACAGCTTTATGTTCTTGGAGATGGTGAGGAGGAGTACCGCAATATGTTCCTTTCCTATCAGAAACAGTATCCAGACAAAGTTTATGTGCAGCTTAATTATACAGATGAGATGGCAAAATACATCTACGCAGGCTGCGATGCGATTTTGATGCCTTCCCGATTTGAACCATGTGGATTATGTCAGCTTATGTCCCTCCGTTACGGAGCAGTTCCGATTATAAGAAAGACAGGAGGTCTTAAAGATACCGTAAGCATCTATAATCCAAAGAGCAAAACAGGAACCGGTTTTGGATTTACAGATTATAATGCGGAAGGCTTTTTAAATGCAATTCTTGCAGCATTAGATGTCTATAAAAAGAATCCAGAAGAATGGAAAAACCTTACTGCAAAAGGAATGAGGAAAAACTATTCATGGAAAGCATCTTCCAGAAAATACGAAAAATTATATTCTGATTTGTAGTTTAGGAACATGGAATATACCAGAAGGATATGACTTTCCGGGAAATTAATTTCTAAAGAACTGACATTCAAATTGTTGTATATACTTGGAATTTAGTTATATAAAGAGTTCTATTTCTTCTATTTGACTTTCTTCTGCGATAGAACTTTCTTCTGGACATTTCCATTTGAATAGAAAGTGTGGACTTTTGGGGAGTCCCCATTCTCACCAACTGTGGATTTAGAGCAGTCAGAAAAAAGAAAAAATACCCTATCCCAGATGCGGTTTCGGAGCGTATTTAAGATGCGGATGAGCATCTTAAATACAGCGACTACAGAGCAGATGGGATAGGGTATTCTTTCTTTTTTCATCTACACCAAATCTACAGATCAGAAATTTCTTTGATACCGCTGATATCCGGATCAATGAGCATGGAGTAATTCGTATGATAAATTACATATCCCGGCTTTGCCTGTGGTGGTTTTTTTAGATTACGGCGTTCGGTGTAATCGACCTCAACTTTTGGAGCATTTTTCCCTTTAGAGTAGTGAGCGGCAAGTCTTGCGGCCTCTTCGTAGGTACGGTCAGGAAGTTCATTTGCAGTTCCGAGCTTTACGATGACGTGAGAACCTGCCATTTTCTTAGCATGAAACCACATATCTTTTCCGTTAGCGAATTTAAAAGATAATTCGTCGTTCTGGAAGTTATTTTTTCCGACATACATATGGAATCCGTCAGAAGAAATATAGTGAAGCGGTTTACTTTTGCCTTGACGTTTTTTTTGATTTCTGCCATGACGTTTCATGTAACCGCACTCGATTAATTCTTCTTTGATCATAGCAAGATCATTTTCATCGCGGGCGATTTCTAAAGCGTTACTTACAGATTCCAAATGTGATAGTTCGGCAAAGGTTTCTTTTGTAAGAGTACTTAATGCTTCGTAAGTACGTTTTAACTTTCCATAGCGGTCAAAATATTTTTTAGCATTTTCCATCGCATTTAAGTCAGGGTCAAGTGGGATCGTGATTTCTTTGCCATCATAATAGTTTATACATTTTAATTCTTTTTGATGAGGGGCTGCTTCATAGCCGTAAGTGTGAAGAAGCTCTCCGTATATTTTATATTTTTCTTTTTTGTCCGTATCTTTTAACTGTTTTAGCTGCAGGTCATATTTTTTCGCAGTACGCTCTAACGCATTTTGCACGATATGGCGTAGGTCAACGGACTTTTGGCGGATACGGGTCACAACTTCTTTTTGTGCGTAAAAGGTTTCTAATACTTCAGAGATGGAAGGATATTCTTCCGTAGTTAAATCACTGAACATGGAAAATGTAACCGCACCGAATTCTTTTGGAGCTTTTCCTTCGTAAATAATATTTGGAAAAAAAGCGTGTGTTTCTATCTGGTTTTTCAGACGGACGAGTTCACCGTAAAGGGAACTTTGCTGCACTGGGGTAAGAGAAGCAACAGCAGAATCTCCATCGATGTCGGCGCGGTAGCAGATTTCATTGGCAAGCACAGGACTGATACCGGAAATACTGCCATAGACTGCTTTTTGCACAGAAACTGGTTTGACAAGCAGTGTATTGTCCATCCATTCAACAGATAGATCATTAAGAGAAATCTTACCCTTTCCTGGAGGGGCGATATAAGTTCTTCCTGGTAGAACTTCTCTTACAGAACTTACCTGATTGGAAATATGTTTGATACTGTCGATAATCATGTTTTTTTCATCAATAAAAATAATATTACTGTGTTTTCCCATGATTTCGATAACCATTTTTTTACGGCAGGTATCACCAAGTTCATTTAAATGTTCGATTGTGATCTCAACGATTCGTTCCATACCAGGTTGTGTGATTTCGATAATTCTTCCGTTACTAATATATTTTCGAAGCAGCATACAGAAGTTTGGGGCGGTCATAGGATTTGCCTTTGTCTTTGTAGTAAAATAGATAAGTGGAAGACTTGCTCCAGCAGAAATCAGTAGTCGATAGGTTTCTTTATTATTTTTTACAACAAGAAGCAGTTCGTCCGCTTCCGGCTGATAGATTTTGTAGATGCGTCCGCCAGTAAGCAGGCGGTTCATATCATATACAATATTGGCTATTACAACGCCATCAAAAGCCATAGTAAAATTCCTCCTGAAATAATATTTATACTTTTAAATAATCCATGCAAAAGAAATGTATCTGCTTTGCATGAAAAATATAAAAGTATAGAATGATATTGCAGCAAAAATATCTGAAAAACAGTAGGATTTGCAGCCTTTTCATGATACCATAGATAAGAAGGGAATGTCAAAACGTCAGGCATACTTGCATGGAAAATGAGAATGTGATATGTTGGATAAAAGAACGAAAATATAGAAGGAGGCATATTATGGGAAAAGCAGAAAATGGAGAAATCAGAGAAGTTACAGCAAATATCTGGGAGGACAGAAAGCATCATTTATGGTTCCCGATTAGTTTTACAAAATATACAGTGGGGAATGGAAGATTATATGTAAATAGCGGATTTCTTTCTTCAAGAGAAGATGAGTGTCTGTTATATCGTATTACAGATATTACATTATACCGCAGTCTTCCACAGCGTATTTTTGGAACAGGAACGATTGAGCTTCACACAAAAGACCGTTCCACCCCAGTTATCCGTCTGGAGAATATTGCGAAGTCTGCGCAGGTAAAGAGAGTGCTGAGTGATCTTATTGAGAAGGAAAGAGAAGATAAAAAGGTAGTAGGAAGAGATATGTATGGGGCGGTAAGTCACATTGATCCTGTTGAATTTGATGGGGATGGAGATATGGATGACCATAATTTCAATTAATTTTACAGGAATCAATTAGAAAAAGTTCTGTTCTCTGGTTGACAAAATGGGCGGTCACGAGTATAATCATAAACAGTTTTAATGCGTTACCACTTTATTGTGACAGAGTATTTAAAGGGCAAGAAGATTGTCACAAAAGAGTCTGTGAATGCAGGCTCTTTCTTTTATAGATTTTTATAAATTAAAAGAGAAAACAGGTAATATAATTATTTTTTTATGAGAATAGCTCAGACAATTTTATAAAAGTGGTGAATGAGATTTTAATTTAGGAGGATAACATTAATGAAAGAAAAACTGCTCCACACTCCAGAGGGAGTAAGAGATATTTATAACTCAGAATGTAAGAGAAAGTCAGCGGTGGAGAAGCGGATTCATCATATATTAGAGCTTTACGGCTATCAGGATATTGAGACACCAACATTTGAATTTTTTGATATATTTAACAGTGATACAGGAACTGTAAGTTCTGTAGAGATGTTTAAGTTCTTTGATAGAAATAATAATACATTAGTTCTCCGCCCGGATATGACGCCTTCTATTGCAAGAAGTGTGGCAAAGTATTATAGTGCCTGTGAATTTCCACTTCGTCTTTCTTACCGCGGGAATACATTTTTAAATAACAGAAGTTATCAAGGTAAGCTTACCGAGAAGACAGAGATGGGAGCAGAGCTTATTAATGATGATAGTCCGGAAGCAGATGCAGAGGGAATCATCATGATGATTGACTGTTTCCTTGCGGCAGGTCTTACGGATTTTCGTATAGATATCGGGCAGGCAGAGTTTTATAAAGGAATTATGGATGCGTTAGAAGCTTCTGAGGAAGTTAAGGAGCAGATTCACGAATATATCGAGAATAAGAATGCTCTTGGAATGGAAATTCTTTTATCGGATTTATCTATGAAAGATTGTTATCGTAACATTCTGCTTGAGTATAATGATTTATATGGTGATGTTACCATGCTTGAAAAGGCAAAGAAGCTTACGATAAATCCTCGTTGTCAGGCAGCAATTGCCAGACTAGAGGAAGTGTATGAAGTGTTAAAGCTTTACGGTTACGAAAAATATGTAAGTTTTGATCTTGGCATGGTGAACCATTTTGATTATTATACAGGAATTATTTTCCGGGGATATACTTATGGAACTGGAGATGCGATCGGAAAAGGTGGACGTTATGATAACCTTTTAGCGCAGTTTGGTAAGGAAGCAAGTGCCTGTGGATTTACCATTTTGATTGATGATGTACTATCTGCATTAAGCCGTCAGAATATCAGCATTTCCTTAAAAGAATATGCCTATTCGTTACTTCTTTATAAATCAGAGGACAGACAGAATGCGATTCCGTTAGTTGTAAAGTTAAGAGATGCCGGAGTGCGGACGGAACTCGTTTCCATGACAGAAGGAAAGACGTTAGAAGAATATCTGGCTTTTGGAAAGAATCAGGGAGCAGAAGGAATCCTCTATTTAGATGGGGAGAATGTCACTGTTTATGATATGGCTTCCGGCGAACAGGAGACAAAGACATTACAGGAATTCAGGGAGGAATATTAAGATGCGCTATTTAACATTTGCTCTGGCAAAGGGAAGACTTGCCAATAAAACAATGGATATGTTTGAAAAACTTGGTATTACCTGTGATTCCATTCGTGATAAAGAGACAAGAAAGCTTATTTTTGTCAATGAAGATTTAAAGCTTAAGTTTTTCTTAGCGAAGGCTTCTGACGTTCCTACTTATGTAGAGTACGGTGCAGCGGATATCGGTATCGTAGGAGAAGATACGATTCTTGAAGAGGGAAGAAACCTTTACGAAGTAATGGATCTGGGTTTTGGAAAGTGTAAGATGTGTGTCTGTGGACCGGAAAGTGCAAGAGAAAAGTTACAGCATGGTGAGCTGATTCGTGTTGCTTCCAAATATCCAAGCATTGCCAAAGACTATTTTTACAATAAAAAGTTCCAGACCGTAGAGATTATCAAGTTAAACGGTTCGGTAGAGTTAGCTCCGATTGTCGGGCTTTCCGAAGTTATCGTCGATATCGTAGAGACTGGCTCTACATTAAAGGCAAACGGGCTTACAGTCTTAGAGGAAATTTGTGATCTCTCTGCCCGTATGGTAGTAAATCAGGTAAGTCTTAAGATGGAACAGGAGAGAATTCGTAAACTGATTTATGACCTGCGTAAGCTGAAACAGCAATAGGCTAATGACTTTAGATAAGTATCAAATTGATAGAGATAAATATTAGTAGGGGATAGTAAGTAAAAGCCAGTAAATAATATAAGCTAGTTTAGTTATTGCATCGCTTTATTATATTTATATTAAATGAGTTGATGTAGCAGAATAAACAGATTATTATACTATTTAGTATGAGATATATTGGCATAAATAATATTAGATATTAAAAAATCAATTACTGATAATGATTGGTGATATTTCCAAGAAAAGATAAAAACAAAAATAGAAAAATTCCAGAGGAAAAGAAAATGAGAGTTTTAAAGGTAAATAAAGAAAATACAAAAAATATTTTAAGTGATTTATTAAAAAGAAGCCCTAATAATTACGACCAGTATGCCGGAACCGTGCAGGGCATTTTAGACGAGATTAAGGAAAAAGGAGACGAAGCTCTTTTTGCTTACACAGAAAAGTTTGATAAATGTAAGCTGACAAAAGATACGATTCAGGTAACAGAGGAAGAAATCAAGGCAGCATATGAAAAAGTAGATGATTCTTTAGTAGAAGTTATCCGCAAATCTCTTGTAAATATCCGTGAGTATCATGAGAAACAGAAGAGAAACAGCTGGTTTGATGCCAAACCGGACGGAACAATTCTTGGACAGAAAATGACAGCGTTAGCTTCAGTTGGTGTGTATGTACCAGGTGGAAAAGCTGCTTATCCATCCTCTGTACTTATGAATATTGTACCTGCAAAGGTTGCAGGTGTAGAGAAAATCGTGATGGTAACCCCTCCAAATAAGGAGGGAGAAGTAACACCAGCTACTTTAGTTGCCGCAAATGAAGCTGGTGCAACTCATATTTATAAAGTCGGTGGAGCACAGGCAATCGGTGCATTAGCTTATGGAACAGAGTCTATTGAAAAGGTTGACAAGATTGTAGGCCCTGGAAACATTTATGTTGCCCTTGCGAAAAAGGCGGTATACGGACATGTAAGTATTGATTCTATTGCCGGACCAAGCGAGATTCTTGTTCTTGCAGACGATACTGCAAATCCGCATTTCGTAGCGGCAGACTTACTTTCCCAGGCAGAGCATGACGAACTTGCCAGTGCGATTTTAGTGACAACAAGTAAGACACTTGGCGAAAAAGTACAAGAAGAAATTGAAGGATACTTAAAGAAGTTATCAAGAGCAGAGATTATCGAGAAATCCCTTGAAAACTTTGGTTATATTTTAGAGGCAGAGACTTTAGATGAAGCATTAGAAGTAGTAAATGCGATTGCGTCCGAACATCTTGAAATCGTAACGGCCAATCCATTTGAAGTAATGACAAAGGTAAGAAATGCCGGAGCTATCTTTATCGGAGAGTACAGTTCTGAACCACTTGGAGATTATTTTGCAGGACCAAACCATGTTCTTCCTACAAATGGAACTGCGAAGTTCTTCTCCCCATTAAATGTCGATGACTTTGTAAAGAAATCAAGCATCATCTACTATTCAAAAGATGCTTTAAAAGCAATTCACAAAGATATTGAGACATTTGCACAGGCAGAGGGACTGACTGCACACGCAAACTCCATCGCTGTTCGTTTTGAGGAGGAGTAAAAATGGCAGAAAGAAAAGCACATGTAGAGAGAAATACAAGTGAGACAAAGATTATTGTTGACCTGAATTTAGACGGCAGCAGCAAATATGATATTGATACCGGAATCGGTTTCTTTGACCATATGTTAAATAGCTTTGCCAAACACGGCTTTTTTGACCTGACCTGTAAAGTGGATGGGGACTTAGAGGTAGACTGCCATCACACGATTGAAGATACTGGAATCGTACTGGGACAGGCTATCCGTGAAGCGGTGGGAGATAAAAAGGGAATTCGCCGTTTCGGAAACTTCCTTCTTCCAATGGACGAGACTCTTGTACTTGGTGCGGTAGATTTATCCGGAAGACCATATTGCGTGTGTGATTTGACATTTACCGTAGAAAAAGTCGGTGGGTTTGATACAGAAATGGTACAGGAATTCTTCTATGCAGTTTCTTACAGTGCAGCAATGAATCTGCATTTAAAATTAATACATGGAAGTAACAATCATCATATTATGGAGGCCGCGTTTAAAGCGTTTGCAAAAGCTTTAGATGAAGCTTCTTCCTATGATCCAAGAATTACAGATGTACTTTCTACGAAAGGAGCACTATAAATGAAAAGCACCATTTCTTTTGACGAATTCAAATTAAACAGTGATGGAATGATTCCGGTTATTACACAGGATTATAAGACAAATGAAGTATTGATGCTTGCCTATATGACAAAAGAATCCTTTGAAAAAACATTGGAAACAGGAAAAATGACTTATTTTAGCCGCAGCCGTCAGGAACTTTGGACAAAGGGAGATACTTCCGGACATTATCAGTATGTGAAGTCTTTAGATATCGACTGTGATAAAGATACGATTTTAGCAAAAGTAGAGCAGATCGGAGCAGCCTGTCATACAGGAAACCGTACCTGTTTCTTTACAAGACTTGCGCAAGAGGAGTAAAAAAATACAAACAAGGGAAACATAGAAATTATAAGAAATATAGAAAAAACAGATAGAGATTAAGATAAAAATTAAGATAAAAGGAAAGAAGCTGAAAAAGAAGATATGAGCGATTTAGAAGTAAAATATCAGAAATTACTGGATTATTTAAAAGGACTTGAATCAGTAGCAGTTGCTTTTTCCGGAGGAGTAGATTCCACCTTTCTTCTGGCAGCGGCAAAAGAAGCATTGGGGGATAATGTGATTGCGTTAACGGCAAAGTCCTGTCTTTTTCCGGAAAGCGAATCCGGGGAAGCACAACAATTTTGTAAAAATATTGGCGTAAAACAGATTGTGCTTGATCTTGGAGATACGGAACTTCCATCATTTCAGCATAATCCGCCAAACCGATGTTACATTTGTAAGAAAGGATTATTTCAGAAGTTTTTAGAAAAAGCGAAAGAAAACCAGATGGTCTGCGTAGCAGAAGGTTCTAACATGGACGATCTTGGAGATTACCGTCCAGGAATGCAGGCAATCACCGAACTTGGCATTAAAAGTCCTCTTAGAGCGGCAGAACTTACCAAAGCAGAAATTAGGGAACTTTCCAAACAGATGAATCTTCCAACATGGAGTAAACCATCCTTTGCCTGCTTAGCCTCCCGTTTTGTTTATGGTGAGACAATAACAAAAGAAAAACTTGCCATGGTAGAACGGGCTGAAGACCTTCTTAGAGAACAGGGATTTCGTCAGTTCCGGGTTCGTATTCATGGAACAAATGCCCGCATCGAACTCCTGCCGGAAGATATTCCAAGAATGTTGGATGAGAATCTTAGAAAAGAAATCGTAGATAAATTAAAAAGATATGGATTTACTTACATTACAATCGACCTGGAAGGATATCGAACCGGGAGTATGAACGAAGTACTTGTTTAAGTAACAATTTAATTCATTAGGCAAAACAGACGAACCGTGAAAAAGTCCAATATAGAAAATATAAAAGTCGTCGCGGACGCAGAAAATGCTCAGTCGCATTTTTGCTGCTCCCATATTATATTTTCTATATTGGACTTTTTCACGGTTCTGTTTTTTGGCTGTAGAAGAAAGGGCTTAAATTGTTAGTTAATGAATTAAATTGTTATTTGTGATAGAATATGAAAAATAATGTTGAGGGGTTTATATATATGCTTATCTATTTAATGTCGCTTGATACAGAAAAGGAGAGAATAAAATTCGTTAAAATTTACGATACCTATAGAAATCGAATGCATTATACAGCGAATATGATTTTAAAAGACGAGTTAAATGCAGAAGATATGGTCCATGATACCTTTCTTACTTTGACTGATTATTTAGACAGGATTAACGAGGAAGATCCTGTTGGAACATGGAATTATATCGTCACGATATTAAAAAATAAATGCTACAATTTTATAAAGAAAAATAAGAAGCTAAGTCTGGTAGAAAGTGAGCAGGTATTCGAACAATCCTCAGAGATATGTAATTTGTTAGAAAGTCAGTTAATAAAGGAAGAAGCGGGTGCATTTCTAAACACGTTGATCAGAGGCTTAAAGTATCCATATAAGGAAGTGATATATTTACAGTATTATGATGGATTAAATAGCCGTGAGATTGCAGAAATTTTAGGAATCAGTCCGGCAAATGTAAGAAAAATATCCAGCCGGGCAAGGGGCAGTTAAGAGAAAAGATGCTAAAAAAAGGATATACTTATGAATATGGATTTTGAACAATTATTGAAGCAGGAAGTGCAGAAAGCCGCCCGGCAGGATTATGAAGAGATAACAGCGAAAGCTCAGGATTATCCATATAAATTTTCTAAAGAATTCAACGAGAAGATGAAGGGGATAATTCGCGAGGAAAAAAAGAAAGCAAAGAAAAAAAGACGAGTGCATATTTTGCTGGTTGCAGCGATTCTTCTGATACTGAATGCCGGCATCGTTCTGGCAAATGATGATTTACGGGAAAAAGTAGGAACACTTATCATTCATTTTTTTGAGGACAACATCTATATCCATGATTCCGGGGAAACAGAGGATTCCAAAAAAACATTTCAACAGCTACAACTGACCTATATACCGGAAGGCTATCATTTATTATATGAAACAGAGAATCCGGTAACGATGTATAATGCCTATTATGAAGGCTCAAACGATAGTTACATTAGTTTTACCCAGGGATTTAAAGAAAATGTAGATATTCATGTGACGTATGATGGAACAGGAAAAAAGAAGATTCAAGTAAATGGAAAAGATGTTTATATTGTGAAAGACAAAAATATTACTTCCTGCTACTATGAAGACAAAGGCTGTATCATAAGCCTGTCTAGTACAGAAAAAGAGTCGGAATTCATAAAAATACTAAAAAATATAAAATAAAATGTCACACCTGGACTCCTTTGGTTGTGTCTTATGTAGATACAATCGGAGGAGGTTTTTTGGTGAAAAATGGTATATATAGAAATGAATTTGTTTTTCGATAACGATTTTGATGTATATAAAATCGAAAAAGAATTAAATATAAAGCCTTCGGATTGTAAAAGAAGAAATGAAACGAGAATGTCACCATTTGATAAAAATAAGCATTTAGAGGCATACTGGTCGTTGGTTACAAACACATTTGAGGAATTAGATATAAAACCAGCAATTGATGATTTATTAAAAATGTTGGAAGGAAAATTGCAGATAATTAAAAAAATATGCGAAGAAAATAATGGAGAAGTTTGCTTTGAGATAGTTTCAATTTTTGAGAGAGATAATTTGCCGGCAATTTATTTTGAGAAAAGATTTCTAAGCATTGTGAACTATTTGGATGCAGTTATTGACATTGATATGTATTTAAATTAAATCTCTAATTTTAATATTGTATATTTGAAAAGGGAGAGAAGGTTGAAAAATAGGGTTTGTCAAGTTTTTTCTGTAAATTCTTTCTCATTCTGAGTGGAAAATGGAATTACTTCTACTTTTCTAACAAATGAATCAGATTTTCGGCATTGCTATAACAGGCCCCTTCTATGGCGATATCATTCTCAGAATATTCTCCTGCTGCTACTTTTATATGATACGTATCTCCATCTGAAGTGTAAGCAATTGCTGTAAGGTTAGAATCGTGAAACTCATCCTGTCTTTTGTCTAGTTTTTTCAGTGCTTTTACAAATTTTTTTGTTGTATCGTCTGAAAGATCATATTCTTCTTCATTATATTTTACAGTAATTCTTTTAATTTTATCAAAATCTGTTGCGGACAGCACTCTGTAACCGGCATGTTTTGTGATAAATTTTACAAGTTCCTCATTTGGACCTATACGGTAATCTTCTCTGGAAGTGTCATAAAAATGCAGAATATTTCCTTTAAAAGTATTCAACCACACATTCTGTAAATCTCCATGACTGTTTTCGTATACAATACAAAGTTTTGCATATTTTTCCTGCGTATTATCGTTTATACCATAGTTACTGAGAGAATCACCATCTTTTAAAATAGGACTATTCTCAATCAAATCTATTAATTTGAGAATTTCTTTTTTGTTTAGAGATAGAAATGTAGAATCTTCAGAAAAGGTACTGTATGATACAGAGAGTATCCGACATTTTGGAAAAAGAAATTTTTGATTCTTTTTTATTATAGAAAGAGAATCTCTTTTTCCATTTAATTCTACGTTATCAGAATATTTCCCAAGGGTCAATAAACTTTTAATTTCATCAGGAATACTATTTGTAGATTCGGTAGAGTTGCTTGTTTTATTCATTGAATTAAAATTTGATTCTTTTTTTTGACAGGCAGAAAGAAGAAATACTATTAAAATTATCGCGATATAACTATGTGTTTTTCTGATTTTTATTCTCTGATCCTCCCCTATCCGTTCGCTGTAATAATTAATTACTAAATCCTTGTAATTGAATACCGATTCTATATCTGAACTATTTTCCTACATAATTTGGCCAATACACAGAAAAATAAAAAATACAACCATAAGAAATATGATATTGGAATAACAAAAATGTTGGGACGCATTTTTTGTATAGCGACTACTTTCACATTTCCTATGGTTGTATTTGTCGTTTGTTGAAAAAATCATTATTTAATGAATTAAATTATTTTGCTGTGCGAGTATTTGCTTTTAAAATATTGTTTCTATTAGCAGATGTATTCTTCACAAAATTGATAGAAGATGTCACTGTTTTGTAAGAGTCTCTATATTTATTATACTTTGCTGCATTTAAATAACCAAGATTTTTAATAATTTTTTTATCCTTTTTAAAAACAGATTGACTTGTCCGATCTGTCCCTTTTGCGCTGTGACAGTTGAAATATTCATGAGTGATAACTTTTCCTTTGTTTATAGTGTATAAAGAAGAAAAATCAGAGCAACCGTTACAGAGATAATATTTCTCATTTTTTTCTTTTAAGCTGATAAATCTTCCACCATAATTTTTGAAAGGTTTCATCGCTTTAATCTGTCTGTTTGAAAATGTATATACTTTGCAATTATTAAAATATGTTTTGCCCTTAACAGCTTCTTTTTTTCCTGAACCAATGATTAAGACAGGAGCATTTTTATTTCCGATATTTACAATCTGAAAATATTTCTTTTTCCCAACTTTTTTATGTAGAAATTGCTGATACGCTTTCTTGGATGTCAAAGGTTTATTTTGAGCAGCGTGTGTTGGGAAAGCACTAAAAAATAATAGTGCCAGGATAAATGTAAAGAATGGTAGAACTTTTTTAAATTTCATAATAATCTCCTTCTCAAAAGAATGTTAAAAAACTCTATTTTACTTGTAGCTGCTATTTATTCAGATATCTGATACCTATATGTTATAATAGAAATTATATATTGTCAATAATATATTTGAATAAAATATATTGAAAACAAATATAACATATGCTAATGTGTAATTGTATTTAAAACGAAAGGGAAATTTAGATGGCCAAAAGAAACTCTTTTAAAAAAGGAACAATAGAATTATTAACATTAGCTATTTTGCAAGATGGAGATTGCTATGGATACCAGATTACACAGAGTATATGCGATAAATCCAATGGTATTATTACGGTTACGGAAGGGGCATTATATCCGATCTTGTATCGCTTAGTGGATAAAGGATATTTGACAGATTATAAAAAGCCGGCAGGAAAACGGTTAATGCGGGTCTACTATCACTTAGAGGAAGCAGGAGTAATATATTTCCATGAATTGCTTGAAGAGTATAACCAGGTAAAATTAGGTGTTGAATTAATTTTGTCCCAGGACCAGTCTTCATCGGAAATAGCAACGGGAGGAGAGAATATTGAACAGAAAAATTGAAAGACAGTATATCAGGAAGGTTCGACAAAGCCTTCCTGTATATGGTTGCAAAGAAAGAGCCTATATAAAAAAATTAGAGGAGCATTTGCAAGATTATTGTGATGAATATCCGGGTGTTACAGAAGAAGATATTGTAAAAGAATTTGGAACACCAACATCTGTTGTGTCTGATTATTTTTGTGAAATAGATGAAGACTATTTGTTTCGAAAGCTAAGGATACGAAATCATGTACGAATATCTATTTTTGTGATTACAGCATGTATAATTATTTTAAATATTTTTTGCGGTTATTTCTACTATAAAGAATATCAGGCAACTAGAAATTCAAATATTACAAAAGAAGAAACGATTACCGTCATAAAAGAGGAGAGGTAAAATGTTAAAAAAATTTTTTAAAAATTAAGTATGTTAATTCACACTGGGAAGTTAGTTCCAAATTATTTCAGAAAAATGGCTCGACAGCAACAGGAACTGCAACGGTAAAGAAGTTAATGAATGGTAAAGTTGTCAAAACAACAAAAAAGATTTCAATTCATTGTAGCCCGACGGGAAAAATCTCATAATGGAATTAGATTATATGAAATACGGATACTGTAAAAATGAGATGATAAAAGGAAATTATACTCGTGGTTTTGGCTACTATTATCTCTATCCAACCATTTTGCGGGTATAGTAGGTGCAGGTACTAGATAGCACGCAGTGCAACTAAAAAATTGACCACTAATCTGAAAATCTTCCTTTGTTAGACATCTTCTCTTGCTCCTTTTGTTCTTAAAATTATCTCTGGCCATATTGCTATATATATTTACACAACCAGTTACATCTGCATCATAGTTATATTGTAGTCCCGTTTTTCAGATT
>OLNF01002263.1_pt1 | contig 15331 bp, 8 predicted proteins | sample 1673061 | NCBI WGS metagenome assembly OLNF01 (sample SAMEA3136751, study PRJEB25190) | human gut metagenome | reverse complement strand
CGTTGGGGATGCTCTGGTTTGCTGAGACGAAATGCGACATCGTGGTGCTGGAGGTGGGCCTGGGCGGCACGCTGGATTCCACCAATGTCATTGATGCCCCGGAATGCGCAGTCATCACGGCACTGGGCATGGATCATGTGAAGGAGCTTGGCCCCACTCTTGCGGACATTGCCGCCGCCAAGGCGGGGATCATCAAGGAAGGCTGTCCGGTGGTGAGCTACGGTGGTGTGCCGGAAGCAGACGCTGTGATCCGCCGCGTGGCAGCGGAAAAGCACGCCGAGCTGACCGAGGTGGATTTCAGCAGGCTGAAATACGAGGGCGGCAGCCTTGACGCCGTGGAGTTCGACTTTGACGGCCTGACCGATGTGCACCTGCCCCTGATCGGCAGCTACCAGCCCCGGAATGCGGCGCTGGCGGTCACGGCTCTGCGGGTGATGCGCACCTATGGCTGGAACATTCCGGAAAGCGCCATCCGCACCGGTCTGGAAACGGTCAGCTGGCCGGGCCGGTTCGAGCTGCTGCGGCACGCGCCCGCCTTCCTGCTGGACGGCAGCCACAATGCCCATGGAATGCGGGCCACGGTGCAGAGCCTGAAAGACCGTTTCCCGGGGCAGAAGTTTGTTTTTCTGGTCAGCATCATGGCAGACAAGGATGTGGACCAGATGCTGAGCCTGCTGGCTCCGCTGGCCGTGCGGTTCGTCACGGTGACGGCCCACACGCCCCGGGCAATGCCTGCCGAGGTGCTGGCAGAACACATCCGGGCCTATGGCTGCAGGGCAGAAGCGGCCGACTCCATCGAAGCGGGCGTGGCCCGGGCGGTGGAGCTGGGCGGTGAAGGCCCGGTGTGCGCGCTGGGAACGCTGTATTTCTCCGGCGATGTGCGGAAAGCATTTGCGGAACTTGTGAAGGACTGACGATTTAAAATGGCTCCGCGTGCGCTGCGCCATAATTAGAGGAAATATTATTTTTTATTGCAACTCCGGAAAATCTGCGGATTTTCCGGAGTTGCCTTTTCACCAGAGGGGTCATGGCGGGGAGTGGCATCTGATACCGGAATGACATCGCACCGGGAGGGACGTTACGGGATTCCTTTCCGCAAAACGCGAGTTCTCCTTCTGCGCTTTGGCCGCAGGCCAACAGCAGCCGATGCCACTTCCCGTAACGCCCTCTCCCGTGAAAAAGCAAATCCGGCGGGGCCGCAGCCCTGCCGGATTTGCAAAATCTAAAATAATTTTTCTGCTATTTATGCCCAGAGCAACGCGGAGGGCATTCTAAATCGTTTGCCTTCCAGAGAACAGGCCACTTTCCTTAACGCCCATCCGTGAAAAAACAATCCCGGAAAATCCGCAGATTTTCCGGGATTGCATATCTTTAAAAATAATTTTCCGCTGATATTGCCAGAGCAAAGCGGAGGCAATTCCAAATCGTCCTGCTTACTCCGTGATCCGCCCTGCCGCGCTGGTCTCCAAGACCGGGTAACCGGTGCGGGTGCAGCGCACGGCACAGCGGGCGCGGCCGCCGGTGGTGCAGGTGAACAGGGTCAGGTCCCAGGCGTCCTCGTCGCTGGCCGTGATCATCTTGTCGATATCCGTGGGCTGGATGGTCTCCACATTGGACACCTCATAGCTCCAGCGCTGGCCGTCCATGTCGGTAAAGTACACCTCGCTGCCCAGGGCCAGCCACTTGATGGGGCTGAAATGCTTGGCGTAGTTGTGGGCGCAGACCACCATGTTGTCGGCGTAGGTGGAGCCGGAGTAGCGGCCCGGGGCCACCTTGAGGCCCGCATAGCTCCACTCGCTCATCACGGGCAGTTCCAGCCCGATGGACGGGACGGACAGGTAGCCGATGTAGCCCCAGCCGTCGATGTCGGTGACGGTCATCTCCTGCTCCGGGTCCAGCTCCGGCTGGACCACCGGCTCTTCGTCCTTCGTCTTGTCCTCAATGGTCTCGGTCAGGGTCTCTTCCAGCTTGCCCAGGGCGTCCTGCGAAGCCTTGTCGGCGCGGTTGGCGTCCCACTGGTTATAGCCCAGCAGGGCCAGCGCGCCCAGAATGAGCAGGATGCCCACGATCATGCAGGCGCGGCCGATCTTCTGCTTTGTGTTCATGCCAGCGTCTCCTTCCGGTCCAGCACCCAGCCGACGGCAAACAGCAGCACGCCGCTGCAGGCCATGAACGGGATGGGCCAGTTCAGCTGGCCGCTCTGGGGCAGTGCATTGCCGTCCGGGCGGCCCGGAGCCACCGGGTTGTCCGGGTTGCCGGGGGCCACGGGGTTGTCCGGGTTGCCGGGGTTCACCGGGTTATCCGGCGTACCGGGCGACACCGGGCGGTTGGGGTCGTTGGGGTCCACCGGCATGTCCGGGTTGTCCGGCTCATCCGGGGTGCCGGGCTGGGTGGGCTTGTCCGGTTCCGAAGGCTTCTCCGGCTCGGACGGTTTGCCCGGTTCGGGCGGGGTCACCTCCTGCGTGGGCGCGCCCACCTTGGGGGTGGCGTCCACGGTGTAGCGCCAGCCGCTTTCGTCCGCCATGGGCAGCGACACCAGGAAGGAATTGATGGCCTCGTAGCCCTTGGAGTTCTCGGTCTGCACCACGAGGTACAGGCCCAGCGGCAGCGCGTCAAAGGAGACGGTGCCCTGCTCGCTGATCTTATGGGTGGTGCCGGCGGCGCGGGCGGGCAGCTTGGCTTCCAGCCTGGAAGCCAGTGTGCTGTCCGTCAGGTCGCCCAGCGCGATGCCGCAGCCCGTAAAGTCGGCGGTGTACACAAAGTGCAGGTCGCCGTTGGTGCGGGCCACGTCCGCCATCTTGTACACGGTGAGTGCGCCGCCCCGCAGGGGGACGTCGTTCTGGTGGTCGTACAGGGTCACGTCCATGCTGCCGGTGCGGCTCAGGTCGATGTTGGCGCTGGCCGCGGGGGCTGCCAGCGCGGGCAGTGCACAGCACACGGCCATGCACAGCGCCAGCAGAAGAGCGGCAAACCGGTTGTTTTTGTTTTGTTTCATGGCTGCTCACTCCTCCTCGTCCTGTTTCCGTTTGCGGACCAGCAGCAGGGCTGCTGCAGCGGCCAGTGCGCCGCCCAGCACCCCGAAGGGTGCCGTGCCCATGCCGCCGGTGGACGGCAGCTCGTAGCCGGTGTAGACATAGTTCTGCACCGTGATATTGCCGGTCTGGACTCCATTGTTGTCAATGTACACGTTCCAGTTGCCGGTGGTCTCTTCCTCCACCAGGTAGTGGTACGCCTTGCCGTTCTTGTCCTTCAGGGGCAGCTTGTCCCCCGACTCGGACCAGGTCCAGTTGTTATCTGCGGTCAGGTCGGCTTCGGCAAACAACGTTCTGTCCTTGTCATTGTCGGTGTACTGCCAAACCTTGATGTGGATGCTGTCCACCGCCGGTTCCACCGGCTTTTTGGTATCCTGGTCCAGCCAGAGCTTGCTGACGGTCAGGTTGCTGTACACGTTGCTGTACTCAGCAGTGGTGGTGCCGGCGTCGCTGCCCACCTGCACATTGCTGTTCAGGTCCACCGTCTCGTCATTCACGGTCAAGATGGTGGTGCCTTCAGCCACGCCTGTGGCATTTGCAAAGGCCTTCTGCTCATTCTCCGCGGTGGCGTTATTGCGGAACAGCAGGTAGTGCGGGGTGGCATCCAGCTGATAGTCCGTGGGTGCTTTAGTCTCCACGAGCTTATACAACACGTCCGGTTTCAGGCAGCTTGCAGTCTCACTATTCAGCACAGCCAGACTGGCCTGACCGTTTTCGTCCGTGGTCAGGGTGCCCGTGCCGTTGCCGGTCCACGGGACGAACTGCCCGCTTACCGTATCGTACTGGTAAATGGTGAACTCCGCGCCCTTCAGCGACACGCCGGAGTAGCTGTCCTTCTTGCGCAGCACGAACTGTGCGGTGGTGGCCGTTGCATCCGCCTTGACCTGGTAGGTGATGCCGCTGTCGCTGGATTTGCTGCCGTTGCTCAGGGTCACGGTGTTGCTCACCTGGTAGCTGGCGGCAGCGCTGCCATCCTTCACATTGCAGTCATACACAAGGATCAGGGCCGCCATATTGGGGATCTCCATATGGAGCCAGCCGTTCTTGTCCGCTTCCAGGATGCGGTACATGTTGCGCGGCACCTCTTTGCCGGTGGTCACGCCGACTGTTTCGTCGTAATCGTAAAAATACAACTTGACCGAGTTGACATCGCCGGTGGCGATGGCACCATTGGTGGTGCTGATGTTATCCCACAGCTCGATTTTCTCCGCTCTGGTCTGCCCGGCCGACAGATCCTCGTGGGCCGGGTTGATGACCACCTGATAGTGCAGCTTCCGGTCGTTGCCGGTGTCCTGCCAGCCGGTCTTTTTCACCTGCTCCACATCGCGGGTGACGGTGGTGGTGGTGGTCTCGGTCCGCTCGCCCCAGGTGGCGGTGTTGGTGTAGATCAGCTTGCCCACCGAGGGGTTCTTCCACGCAAACTGCGTATCTGTTCCCACATCCACCTCGTACCGGATGCGGATGCGGTGCGGCTTGTTGGCACCCGGGTTATAGTCCTTGATATTGACGGTAAGCTGCCGCGTGGCCGGGTCATAGGCTGCCGTGGCCTTGGCCGTGGTCAGCTTATCAGGCTTTACAAAGGCGTCCTCGTCCAGCGAGATCTCCACACTGCTGGTCTTGAAGTCCACATTTTCCGGCAGGATATCGGTGACTTCGATGGCCTCCGCATCGTCCTGATCGGTCTGCAGTACCAGCTGGTAGCGCAGCTTGTGGCCGCCGAGGTCGTTCTTTTCAAAGGTGTTGCTGCCGGTCAGATAACCGGTCTCGTCGCCGCTGCTCGTTGCAGCCACGCCCTTTTCAAACTTCTTGTAGCTGCGGTAGGTATCGGTGTCCGAGGCCTTGCCGCTCACGCCTTGGATATGGATGGTGTTCTTATAGGTCCACACCTCACCGGTGGGCACGTCGTCGCGCTCCTCGTGGGTGGGGATGCCGGTCACCGAGATGCTGCGCACGGGGTTCTGGTCGTCCCCGGCTTTCACATGGATGGTAAAGCTGCGCACACGGATGGACGAGTTACCTGCGTTTACCTGTGTTGTGCCGTCTCTGTCGGCGTAGTAGGTCATCTCGATGGTGTTGCCCGCCTCGACAGCCTGCGCATAGGTCAGCTTTGTGTTGTCGTGCATGGTCAGGGTCAGATTGGCCTTGATGGCGTCATCCAGCTCTTTTGCAATGGCATAGTGGGTGTCCTTTTTTTCCTCTCCTTGGTCGTTCTTAGCGTCGGCCAGCACATCCCACAGGGTAAACTCCGCTTCACCGGCCTTGTTGGTGGCCGAGAGGTTCCAGGTGGGCGTCTCGCCCCTGGTGGCAATGGATTTGCTCAGGCTCCAATCGCCCTTCCCGATGTTCACAGTATCCGAGGCCTCAAAGGTATGGTTGCTCTTGGTCAGGATCTGTGCCGTGTTGGTCACCGAGCCGCCGCCGATGGGGGTGGTGGTCTCAAAGGTGATCTTCAGCTCTGTTCCATCATAACCCGCCGGGATGGTATAGCCGTTTTTCTGGAATTCCTCTGCCGATATCGTATCTTTGCCTACCTTTACATCCCCTACGATTTTCACACCGTCTGGCAAGTCATCTGTGATCTTGCAGCCCTGCAGGAGATAGGACCCCAGGAAAGAATGGGGTACCTTTACAGTGATCGTCCACTGGATGCGGCCTGTTTTGGGGTCGTACTGGCCCTTCTTCTCAATGCGAGAGGTTTTACATGTGTACCATGCGTCAACCGCATCTTTTACATTGCGCCCTGCCTCGGCTTTCGCCGTGTTGTTGATGATAGCGACGCCGTTGGGCATCTTGTCAAAGTCCGCATAGTTCCGCTGAACGTCGTAGTTCCAGATGTACTTCTCTCCGGCCTCCAATGCAGGCAGCGGAGCAAGGACCACCTGGGGGTTGCCGTTGCCGTCGGTTTTCAGCTCATACAAAGGGAAGGAAATCTCTGTTTCTTTGCCCGAGGCATCCACCTTGCAGAGTTTAAAGCTATTTGTCAGGTATGTGCCGCCCTTCAGGTAGTCGCTACGGTTTTCGCCATTCCTATTCGTGTTCAGGGTATCCGTAAGGATCACCGGGTCTTTGGTGCCGTTGGTGGTCTCCACCGTCACCTTGTAATTATTTACAAAGGTGCCGTCCTTACGGTCCGTAATCAGCGGAGACCCACTCCCTTTGCTGATCTTTATATCTGCCGTTTTCTTCTTGATGGTCAGGATGCAGTCGTCCTTGAATTTGATCTCCTTCTCGTCCTCAAAGTTGTCGGCGCTCGCCGTAACGGCGGCCTTGAAGGTACCGGTGAATGGCAGGCCGCCCTTGTCGTCGGTGCCGATGAACTTTTCGTCCGTAAAGGTCAGGGTCACAGTGCCGTCGGTGTCAACGGTAAAGCTGCCCACGACCTTTGCATTGCCGGCCTTGTCCTTGTCGGACTCATCCACGATGTTGCCCGTCGTCACATCCGGCATAGGCAGGCCTTTGGGCAGCTGGTAGGTCAGGGTATTGTTGGTGGGCGTCAGCACACCGGCATTCACGGTATACTTCAGGTTCACGCGGACGTGGGTGCCGCTGTCCACGGTCACGCTGCCCGCGCCGATAGACGTCCATGTTTTCCCGTCGGTCGTCTTTTCATAATTGACATCCGTGATCCAGGTGTTCAGATCATGGTCGTCCCCGGCAGCCAGCAGGGCGATGCCGCAGGGGTCGGCGTCACCCACCCAGTCCACGGTAGCCCCAAAGCCATCCTCATCTTCCAGCAGTGCATAGCTGCCGTCCAGCTCCTCCTGGGAGCCTGCCGGGTCCTCCGGGGCCGCAGCGGTGGTCTCGGCGGCATAGGCGCCGGTCACCGAGATGACACTGGTCACGTCGGACATGGCAACGGGCACCTCGGCCACCTTGCCGTCCACGTTGCCGGAGATCACGGTCAGGGTCCCGGCGTCGGGGTCCACGGCGGACACGACGCCCACCGTCTCGGTGGTCACGGTGCGGGTGTCCACCTGCGGCTCGGAAGCCGTGAGCTGGGCGGCGGTGTCGGGGTCCTCGTCCAGGTCCAGCAGGGCGATGCCATAGGAGCTCTCGTCCACGGCCACCTGCTCGGTGGTGAGGGTGTTGTAGATGACGATATCGCCGGGCCTTGCGGTGGAGCCGTCGGCGTCGGTGAGCCACTGGGAGCCGCGCAGGTCACTGTGCAGGGCCATCACGCCTGCACGCTGGGGCACCACCGTCTGGGGCACACCCGCAAAGTGCAGGCAGTAGGACAGGAACATCACGTCCCAGGCGCCGTAGGGGTTGCCGTACCAGGCACCATAGCGGGAGTAGCCGCGCAGCACCTGCTGGTCCTCCACATCCAGCTTGAAGTTCTTGTCGCTCTGCTGGTAGTCCAGCTGGGACTTTGCCACGGTGAGCAGGTCCTCGGCCCAGTTGCCGTTCAGGGCCACGTTGGCCGCGGCCTGCCATTCCTCGGCAGTCTCCACGTCGGCCTGGGTATCGGCCAGGCACTCCACGGTGTGGTGGTGCTCCGGGATGGTGCACACCAGCTCCTCGGTGTAGCAGGCGTCGGTGTGGTGATGCAGCACCGGCTCGTCCGGGGTGGTCTCGGCCGGCTCAGTGGGCAGGTCCACCACGGGGCGGCTGGCAGGCATTTCCTGATAGGCGGGGTTGGGCTCCTCCACCAGTTCGCCCTCGTCCAGGCCGCACACCAGCTCATACTCGGTGGTGTAGCAGCTGTCGTCGTGGATATGCTCGAACTCGCCGCAGATGAGCGCACCGTACTCGTCAAAGCAGTCGTCGGTGTGCTCGTGCTCTTCCTGACAGCAGGTCAGCACCCGGTGCTCCTCGTAGCAGGCATCGGTGTGCTCATGGGGCACCCAGATGGTCTCCGGCTCGGTCTGCACCGGCTCTTCCAGCTCTTCCGGCTCGGCCGCGCTGTAGGCAGACACCGGATCGGCGCTGCTGTCCGAAGAGGTGACGGGCGTTTCCGGCTCGCCCTCCTCGTAACCGCAGGTGAGCACTTTTTCGTAGCAGGCCGCCGTGTGCTGGTGCTCCTCGTAGCCGCAGTGGTAGTCGGCAGTCATGGAGATGCCCACCCCATGGAGCTGCCAGTTGACGAACAGGGTGGTGAGCAGGGCCAGCACCAGCATCATGGCCACATAGCGCCGGGCCTGTACATGCTGCCTGCGGAACCGCTCGATCAACCCGTTGATGATATCCTTCATAGTAAACACGTCCTCTTGGTTCGCTCTGTGCCCTGGCAGCCGCACACCGCTGCAGGCCCACAGAAGGGTCCGTTTATCATTTGTGCAACAAAAGCGTCACAAAATTTGTTCGATACATTGTCATTATACCATTTTAAGGCGTTCATTTCAACTCAGGGGGGCGTGCTTTTCCGGCAAAAGAATGCACACGATGCGCACCATGCAAGGGGTCAGGGGCAGCCACAGCACCGTGCAGCCCAGATTGAACAGGGTGTGGGCGTTGGCGATCTGCCGGGCCAGCACGGCGCTCTCCGGCCCGTGGGGCGAGACCAGCCGCACCAGCGCGGTGAACTGGGGCAGCAGCAGCCAGCACACCGCCGCCCCGGACAGGTTGAACAGGGCGTGGGCCGCCGCCAGACGCTTGGCGTCCCGGCTCTGCCCCACCGATGCCAGCACCGCCGTGACGGTGGTGCCGATGTTGTCCCCCAACAGCACCGGGATGGCTCCCGCAAGGCCCAGCAGGCACCCGCCGTCCGGCCCGGGGCGGGCGGCCGCCCGCTGCAGCACCGCAATGGTGGCGGAGCTGCTCTGCACGGCAAGGGTCATGCCCAGCCCTGCCAGCAGGCCCAGGCCGGGGCGGTGCCGCACCTGGGCCATCCACTGCCGGAACACCGGCCCCGCTGCCAATGGCTCCATGGCCTCGGCCATGACCGCGATGCCCTCAAACAGCAGGCCGAACGCAAACAGCGCCTGCCCGGCTGCGTGCAGACGCCCGCGCCCCGCGAACCAGAGCAGCAGCCCCGCCACCAGCAGCAGATACCGGGCATCCTCCAGCCGGAAGGCCAGCAATTGCGCGGTGACCGTGGTGCCGATGTTGGCTCCGAACACCACCGGCACGGCCCGCTGCAGGGTCAGCAGCCCGGCCCCCACAAGGCCCAGCACCAGCACCGTGACCGCCGAGCTGCTCTGCACCACCGCCGTGACCGCCGCCCCCGTGAGCACCCCGGCCAGCGGGTGGGCCGTGAGCCGGGCAAGGGCCTGCCGCAGGGTGTCCCCCGCCGCCTGCTGCAAAGCGTCCGTGAGGGTGTCCATACTGTATAAGAAAAGTGCCGCCCCGCCGAACACTTGCAGGATCATCCACAAACGCTGTTCCATGCCCGATGCCCCCTTTGCTTTATGTGTATGCGGGACACAAACGTTTGTGAACTTTTGTGAAACAATCCCTGCAGGGGGTTGCAATCCGGCCTGCAAAAGCCTATTATTATCAAGCGTTAACAGTTAACAGCTGTTAAGCAATTTTTGAGAGGAGGGATCGCGTGTCTGAGGAATCCACGTTGAGTTTCCGTGGGCTTTGCCGCTACATCCACCGGCTGAGCAAAGCATCCAAGGCCGGCATGAAGGCCGCTCTGGCCGACTGCCCCAAGTGCCACTTCCCCATGCTGGAAGGGCTGCTGGGCTGCATTCGGCTCCATGGACAGGACGGTGCCGTTTATATCTCCGACCTTGTTCAGGAGCTTCATCAACCGCTTCCTGCCATTTCCCGCACGGTGCGGCAGATGGAGCAGGACGGCCTTGTGGAACGCTTTGCCGACCCTGCCGACCGCCGCAAGACGCTGGTGCGTTTCACGCCCAAGGGATACGAGGCCTGCCGACAGTGCGAGGCTGCTCTTGGGGACTACTTTTCCAGTGTCATGGCCCGGCTGGAGCCGGAACAGCTGGCCCAGATGGAAGCGCTGCGCGGCGCGCTGATGGAAGCCATTCTTGCGGAAAATGCTGCGCGTACCACCAAACCGAAGGGAGAACCAAACCATGACAAAGATCTTTAAGCAGCTGGCCCGTCACTGGGCCGTCTGCCTCGTGGTGTTCGCACTGCTGTTCGTGCAGGCGTACTGCGATCTGTCGCTGCCGGACTACACCAGCAAGATCGTGGACACCGGCATCCAGCAGGGCGGCATCGAAAGCCCCCTGCCCGACACCGTGCGGCAGAGCACGCTGGATGCCCTCTCGCTGCTGATGCGCGAGGAGGACGCCGCTGCCTTCCAGAACGCCTACACCGCCGACGGCGATGTGCTGCGCCTGCGCACCGACCTGACCGCCGACGAGCGCACTGCGCTGGAAGATGCTGTGACCACGCCGGACATCGTGCTGTATCTGGCGGCCGCCCAGGCAGCCAACACCCCCGCCGGGCAGACCGGCATGGGCATGACCGGCCTTGCGGACCTGCAGGCCTCCGGTGCCGACCGCAATCCCGACACGGAAACCGAGACTGTGGCCCCCACGGCGGAGGACCTGGACACCGTGTGCGGCCAGTTTGCCGCCATGAGCCAGATGCCCGGCTTCAGCCGCGACGCCGTGCAGCAGCAGCTGACCGGTGCCATCGGCCAGCTGGACGACACCATGGTGGAGAACCTGAAGAGCCAGGCTCTGCTGCTGGTGGGGCTGGAATACGAGGCCCAGGGCATTGCCCACGATGTGCAGATGCACTATTTATATAAGGTAGGCGGCCAGATGCTGGCCCTGACCCTGCTGATGGTGGCCGTGTCCATCGCGGTGGGCTTCCTGGCCTCCCGGGTGTCCGCCGCCATCGGCCGCGACCTGCGCCGCGAGACCTTCTCCAGCGTCATCCACTTCTCCCATGCGGAGATCGAGAACTTCTCCACCGCGTCCCTCATCACCCGCACCACCAACGACATCCAGCAGGTGCAGTTTGTCTGCGTCATGCTGCTGCGCATGGTGGCCTATGCGCCCATTCTGGGCATCGGCGGTGTGCTGCACGTCATCGGCAGCTCTTCGGGCCTGTCCTGGATCGTGGTGCTGGACGTGGCTTTGCTGCTGCTGCTCATCCTCTTCCTGATGAGCGTGGCCATGCCCAAGTTCAAGATCATGCAGACGCTGGTGGACCGGCTGAACCTCGTCAGCCGCGAGGTCCTGACCGGCATCATGCCGGTGCGTGCCTTCAGCCGCGAACAGTTTGAGGAACAGCGCTTCGACAAGGCCAACAAGGACCTGATGGGCACCCAGCTGTTCACCAACCGCGCCATGGTGGCCATGATGCCCTTTATGACCCTGATCATGAACGGCACCAGCCTGCTCATCGTCTGGTTCGGCGGCAAGGCCATGGACAACGGCACCATGCAGGTGGGCGAGATGATCGCCTTCATCACCTACACCATGCAGATCGTCATGTCCTTCCTGATGCTGGCCATGGTGGCCGTCATGCTGCCCCGTGCCGGTGTGGCCGCAGACCGCATCGACGAGGTCATCCGCACCAAGGCCACCATCCACGACCCGGACGAAGCCGACGCCAAGGCCGCAAAGGAACACAAGAACTGGCAGGGCGTGGTGGAGTTCCACGACGTGAGCTTCCGCTTCCCCGGTGCCGACAGCGACGCACTGGAGCACATCAGCTTTACCGCAAAGCCCGGCGAGACCACTGCCATCATCGGCTCCACCGGCTGCGGCAAGAGCACCCTGCTCAACCTGATCCCCCGCTTCTACGACGTGACCGGCGGCAGCGTGACCGTGGACGGCATCGACGTGCGCCAGATGCCCCAGGCACAGCTGCACGACCTGCTGGGCTATGTGCCCCAGAAGGGCGTGCTGTTCAGCGGCACCATCGACAGCAACCTGAAGTTTGGCGGGGACCACATCACCGACGCCGCCGTGAAAAAGGCCGCTGCCATCGCACAGGCCACCGAGTTCATCGACGCAAAGCCGGAGGGCTACGCAAGCCCCATCGCCCAGGGCGGTTCCAACGTGTCCGGCGGCCAGAAACAGCGCCTGTCCATTGCCCGTGCCATTGCCAAGGACCCGAAAATTTATCTGTTCGACGACAGTTTCTCGGCCCTGGACTACAAGACCGACGTGGCCCTGCGCCGCGCCCTGAAGGCCCAGACCGACAACGCCACGGTCATCATCGTGGCACAGCGCATCTCCACCGTGCTGCACGCAAACCAGATCCTGGTGCTGGACGAGGGCCGTCTGGTGGGCAAGGGCACCCATGCCCAGCTCATGGCCAGCTGCCCGGAGTATCAGGAGATCGCCCGCAGCCAGCTGAGCCAGAAGGAACTGGACCTTGAACCACTGAATACGGAAAAGGAGGGTGTGTGATATGCCAAGACCCGGACGCATGACCACCGAGCGCGCCAAGGACTTCAAGGGCACGCTGCGGCAGCTGATCGGCACCATGGGGCACTACAAGCTGCCGCTCATCACGGCCATTGTCTTTGCCATTCTGTCCACCATCTTCAACATTGCCGGACCCAAGGTGCTGGCCAAAGCCACCACGGCCCTTGCCACCGGCTGGATCGCCAAGCTGCGCGGCACCGGCAGCATCGACTTTGTTTATATCGGCCGAGTGCTGCTGTTTTTGCTGGGCATGTACCTGCTGAGCAGCGCCTTCAGCTTTATCCAGGGCTGGCTGATGACCGGCCTTTCCCAGAAAGCCTGCTACGACTTCCGCCGCCAGATCAGCCAGAAGATCAACCGCCTGCCCCTGGCCTACTTTGAAAAGCGCACCGTAGGCGAGGTGCTGTCCCGCATCACCAACGATGTGGACACCCTGGGCCAGAGCCTGAACCAGAGCATCACCCAGCTGATCACCAGCGTGACCACCATGATCGGCGTGCTGATCATGATGCTGTCCATCAGCCCCCGCATGACCATGATCGCCCTGCTGATCCTGCCGGTGTCCCTGGCACTGGTGCTGCTGGTGGTCAGGTTCAGCCAGAAGTACTTCAAGGCCCAGCAGGCCACCCTGGGCGTGGTGAACGGCCAGGTGGAAGAGATCTACTCCGGCCACAACGTGGTCAAGGCCTTCAACCGCGAGGCCGTGGTGCTGAACGACTTCAACGCCGCCAACGACAAGCTGTACGAATCCGCCTGGAAGAGCCAGTTCCTCTCGGGCCTGATGATGCCCATCATGAACTTTGTGGGCAACCTGGGCTATGTGGCGGTGGCCATCGTGGGCAGCATCTTTGCCGCCAACGGCACCATCACCATCGGCGACATCCAGGCCTTCATCCAGTACGTCAAGAACTTCACCCAGCCCATCCAGCAGCTGTCGCAGGTGTCCAACATGCTGCAGAGCATGGCCGCTGCCGCCGAGCGGGTGTTCGAGTTCCTGAACGAGCCGGAAGAGGACCAGACCGCCGACCCGGCCCGCCGGGCAGACCCCGCCTGCATCGACGGTCAGGTGACCTTCGACCACGTCAAATTCGGCTACACCCCGGACAAGACCATCATCCACGACTTCAGCTGTACGGTGAAGCCCGGCCAGAAGGTGGCCATCGTCGGCCCCACCGGCGCGGGCAAGACCACCATGGTCAAGCTGCTCATGCGCTTCTACGATGTGGACGCCGGCTCCATCACCCTGAACGGCCACGACGTGCGCGACTTTGACCGCAGCGCTCTGCGCGAGGGCTTTGGCATGGTGCTGCAGGACACCTGGCTGTTCAAGGGCACCATCATGGAGAACATCCGCTACGGCCGTCTGGACGCCACCGACGAGGAGGTCATTGCCGCCGCCAAGGCTGCCAACGCCGACCACTTCATCCGCACCCTGCCCGGCGGCTACCAGATGGAGCTGAACGAGGACGCCTCCAACGTGAGCCAGGGCCAGAAGCAGCTGCTGACCATCGCCCGCACCATCCTGGCCGACAACCGCATCCTCATTCTGGATGAGGCCACCAGCAGTGTGGACACCCGCACCGAGCAGCGCATCCAGACCGCCATGGACCGGCTGATGGAGGGCCGCACCAGCTTTGTCATCGCCCACCGCCTGTCCACCATCAAGGACGCTGACCTGATCCTGGTGATGCGGGACGGCGACATCGTGGAGCAGGGCACCCACGACCAGCTGCTGGACGCCGGCGGCTTCTATGCCGACCTGTACAACAGCCAGTTCGAGGATGTGGTGGAGTAAAGCACCTGTCATCGCGTTATAACTGCAAAAAGAGCACCTGCTGCCTTTTCAGGGCAATAGGTGCTCTTTTTTTATTCCTCCACCGGTTCCAGCTTCATGCCGAACAATTTTTCAGAGAGCAGGGGCAGCAGGTGCTGTAACTGACGCACATATTCTTCCACCACCGGATCAGGCTCCGCTTTTGTAACGATACCAAACCGCATTCCCTTGTTCCAATCCAGAACAAACACCTGCTCAAGATTCGGTCTGCGGTAGTACACCGCCGGGGTCAGCATCAGGCTTGGCAGCTTATACTGCACACTTTTTACGCCGCGGATGATCTCTGCCCGCCGCCTCGAAGCCTCGTGCAGCAATGCCGTCTCGTACAGGGATTGCTCCGGTGTTCCAGCAAACATCCACCGATATTTTACCGCCTGCTCCAATGGAATGTGTCCGCGGGGCACCTCTGGCGGCGTATGGAACGGGATGCCGATCTCCGGCATATAAACTGCCGGGTAAAAATGCAGACCTCCTGCTGCGATTTCCGCACACTCGATCTGCAGCGAAAGATCGATCTCACCGTTTAGCAGTGCACGCCCGATATCCTTTCGGTTGGCACAGCTGTACATCAAGGGGGAAAAGCGGGTGCTCAGCTCTTCTGTGGCGGCAAACAGGTCAAATCCCAGCATCTGCAGCGGCATATTCTGATGCCCGATCAGCAGATGCCGTTTGGGCGGGTTTGCATTCCGTTCCGCTGCCTGCGCACAGTTTACTGCATCATCGTATAATTCCAGCAGTTGCTTTGCCTTTGGATAAAATTCCCATCCTGCCGGAGTCAGCACCACCCGGCGCTGCGCGTGCTGAAACAGCTGGACTTTCAGCTGTGCCTCCAACACACGGATCTGCTGAGACAGCGCAGATTGTGACAAAAACAGCGCATCTGCCGCCTCCGAAAAACTATCCAGTTCCACGATTCTCACAAATCCCTGCAATGCCTTCAAGCTCATGGTGTTGCTCCTTTTGCAATAAATAAGTTTTACTTCATTATAATATAATTTATTTGAATTGTAAAATCCCTCCGTCATCGCTATAATTGTTAAAGATTCCGCAATCCTTGTGCATTGCGGAAGGACAAAGAAGAATTCAAACAATGAAGAGAAAGAGAGCATACCTATGAACAAGATCTCCCGCAAAGGCTTTCTGAAGATCGCCGCTGCCGCCGCCAT
>OLNF01002261.1_pt1 | contig 15348 bp, 6 predicted proteins | sample 1673061 | NCBI WGS metagenome assembly OLNF01 (sample SAMEA3136751, study PRJEB25190) | human gut metagenome | reverse complement strand
ATGGTATATTCGCTGAATAAGATTACCCAAAGCAACAATTTTCTTAAATTGAGCGAAGAATATAAAGAACTTGGGAAAAGCAAGGAAATCAATCACGCATTAGAGGAACTTAAGAAAGGTTATGGAATTTTAGATATCCCAGAAGATTTGTGCTGGTTATATGGGGATGCTTTAAATGATTATCTTCATGATATAGAGATATGTCAGAAGTATGCGATGAGAAATAGAGAACTAATAGCCAGTATGATAATGGAAAAGGCATCTCTTACAGAAATCGACTCCTTTCATACCATTCATAACTACATAGATATCAATGAGATGATATTAAGAAAAGGGGCTATACGAGCAGTGAAAGGTGAGAAGGTTCTTATTCCTATGAATATGAAGGATGGATCTATTATAGGTATAGGTAAAGGAAATAGGGAGTGGAACTATTCAGCACCTCATGGTGCGGGAAGAATATTATCGCGTAAGCAAGCAAAAGAAATGTTGGATATCAAGGAATATAAGAAGTCTATGGAAGGAATCTATACAACTTCTATTTCTCTAGATACATTGGATGAAGCACCACAGGCTTATAAATCAGTGGAAGATATACTAGACGTTGTTGGAGAAACAGTAGATGTCATAGAGGTGTTAAAGCCTGTATATAACTATAAGGAACATGGAAATGAGAAAAGAAATTATTAATAAGCTCAAGGAGATTGAGAAGAGAGAACATGTTAAGATTATATATGCGATAGAGTCAGGAAGTCGTGCCTGGGGGTTTGAGTCTATTGATAGTGATTATGATGTACGTTTTATCTATGTAAGAGAAAAAGAAGATTATCTTTGCCTGGATGAAAAATCAGATGTAATAGAACTGCCAATAGATGAAGTATTTGATATAAGTGGATGGGATATCAAGAAGGCTTTAAAGCTTCTTTATAAGTCTAATCCATCACTGCTTGAATGGTTTGCATCACCTATTGTGTATAAGGAAACAAAGGAAGCCTCTTATATTAGGGAAGTGATTCCTCTCTATTTTTCACAGAAGAAACTCTATTGTCATTACAAAAGAATGGCAAAAACACATTTGAAGTATATGAATATAGAGAAAGTACCTGTGAAGAAGTATCTTTATATTCTTCGCTGCATATTATCTAGTCAATATATTATACATAACAAAAAGCAGCCTCCTATAGAAATAGAGAGACTGATAGAATGTGAACTTCCTAATGAATTAAGAGAAGATATAAACCAGCTATTAATGATTAAGAAGAGTAGTAATGAGAAGAAGTATGTGGATCATATTTCCTCTTTAGATGAGTTTATACTCACTAGTTTAGAAGAAAGTGATGTATCTTCTCTTATGGATGGTGAAGAGTCATGGGAACCGCTCAATGAGGTGTTTAGAAAGGTAATAGAAAAGAATAGTGACGATATGTTTTAAAAACATTTGTTAAAAAAACGACTATATATCAATACAAATTCACTTTACATAAATTATATAATGAAAAAAAATCACGAATGTAATTTTGTTGCAATTTGTAAGCGATTTCTGTTGACTTGTTTGTGTCGAGTCATGTATACTGATGTCGAAGGATTGTTACTTTAAGTAGGCAAGACCGTCATTCACACGCCCTTTTTAGGGTACAGTGAATGCGGTCTTTTTTTTGTTTCAATCTATCAAATTTAAGAGTGGAGGTGAAATCTGTAGTCTTATCAACAAAGAAAGAGGTGAAATAATGAAAGGGAAAAAAATTGTTGAAGTAGGCTTAGCTGCAATTATTGCGCTATCGGGAGTTGCTTCTGCAGCTGCACCAGCTTTTGCGGCACCTAATGTGATTTATCCGAATGTACAAAGCTACACAAAGGATTCAGACACATTTACATTGCCAAAGAAAAGCCGTTTACTTGTGGTTTCAAATGAAAAGACACTTAATAATGAAGTTTTGTTACGTGATTTGAAACGTGCAAGTTCGCAGTTGCTAGACAGAGGTGTTTTATCAGAAGCACCACAGATTGTTTTTGGTACATTAGAAAATGCTGCAGACAATGACATCATTGTAAAAATGGGAACTAATCCAGATTTAACTGGTAAAAATGATGCTTATGCAGTAGATATTAAAAATAATATTACTATTTCTGCAGAAGATGAAACAGGAATCTATTATGGTTTAACATCTGTGATTCAGATGTTAATTGAAGGTGACAATGTTTTAACTAAGGGAAATATTGTTGACTATTCTGATGTTGAAGACCGCTCATTCCATTTGGACTGTGCAAGAAAGTTCTTCACAAAGGATTGGATCATTTCATTAATTAAAGATTTATCTTGGCAGAAATACAATTCAATTCAGCTTCATTTCTCTGAAAACGAAGGTTTCAGATTACAGAGTGATACTCTTGAAGCAATTGATGGCTTCCAGTATGTAAACAACCAGTATCTCACTAAACAGGATATGTTAGAAATTATTCAGGTTGCAAATGAATATCATATCGAAGTTATCCCATCTTTAGACTCTCCAGGTCATCTTGGTGCAGTTCTAAGATATTTACCATCTGACTATAGCTGTGCAAGCTTATTCCCATCTGATGGTAGAAGAGCACAGTGCTTCAATATCTTTACAAATGACGAAGCACGCGGTTTCTTAATCGATTTAATGACTGAATTTATCGATTTCTTCTCAGAAGCTGGATGTAAGAGATTTAACATTGGTGGAGATGAATTCTTAGAAAAATTCTCTAACTTCTCTAATGAACAGTATGTACAGATCATGGAATACTTCAATGAAGTATCTGCAATCGCTAAGTCAAAGGGTATGACTCCTAGAACTTGGAACGATGGTGTGATGTATGGAAACTATACTGGATATAAATTAGATCCAGATATCGAAATCTGTTATTGGGCTGCTCCACAGAACTGTGCAAGTATCGAAAAGTTTGTGTCAAATGGTAATAAAGTTATCAACTTCTCTGATATTTACATGTATTATGTATTATCTTCTTGGTGGTTACAGAATGCATGTCCTGAAGGAGATAGAATTTATAGAGAATGGAATCCAGGTAAGTTCTCTACATTACAGGGTGGTATTCCACAGACTTATAAGAAACCATACGCAAACTTTGTAAAAGGTGGTTCTTATGCTGTTTGGTGTGACGTTCCAGGTTATATGACACAGGATTCAGTGGCAAATAACATCTTCTATAGAACACGTGCCACTGCTTATAAGATGTGGAACACATCAGATTCAATGCCTGAATATGCTGATGTAAAGAAGGCATTTGATAAGATTGGACGCGTTCCTGGTTATAAGAGCGTCTTACCAGAACCAGGTCAGGTTCTTTATGAAGGACAGTCTGTTGCACTTACAATTGAATATAAGAATGAATTTGGACAGACAATTGAACCTACAGAAACTTTATATGGCTTAAAGGACAATGAATACACTATTGAACCTAAGGAACTTTATGGTTATAAGTTCGAAAAGGCAAGTGAATCATTAACAGGCGTATATAAAGAAAATAAAACAATCACTTTAACTTATAAGACATTTACTGATAAGGAAGCATTAATCAACGAAGTGAATAATGCATTAGTGATTAAAGATTATATTCCTGAAACAGTGAAGGAATATACGGAAGCTTTAGACGTTGCAAAAGACGTTAAAGAAGATCCTTCAGCAGGACAGAAGAAAGTTGATGAAACATTAGCTGCACTTCGTACTGCAAAAGAAAAAGCTGTAAAGGCTAAATTCTATAAGTTATATGTAGAAGCTTATTATCCAGTAAGTGATGCGGCTTATGCATCTGGATATCAGGCTTATATGAATGCCGTTAATAACGGAAAGAACACTCTTAAAGATGAAAACTTAGATGTTGAAACAGCTGAAGCTGCTTATAACAACATCATGAATGCAAAGAAAGCATTAATTAAGAAAGCTGCAGACAAGCCTACTATTTCTGCAACTAAAGGATATTATGGCTGGTACTCATACAACAACATGATTGACGGTAACCGTAATTCTAAGTGTTGGTTTGGTGCTGACCAGACAGCTGGTGATGAAGTATTATTCACATTCCCAGGTAAAGTAAAATTATCAGGTGTGAATGTTGTACAGGCAGACAAGGGTGATATCTTACGTGATGCTGAAGTTCAGATTTCTGCTGATAAAGTAAATTGGACAACAGTAGGTACATTAAAGGGTACAGATCCATTAGAAAAGAGATTTGACTTTGATGCACAGGAAGTTAAGTATGTAAGAATCTACATCAATTCTGGACATGGAGCTTGGTATCAGATTTCTGAAGTTGAGTTCGTATTAGAAGCCGTTGGTGAAGATACTACATTAAAAGATTTAATTGAAAAAGCTAAGGAAGAAGATTTAGAAGGCAAGACAATTGCATCTAGAGATGAATTCTTAGAAGCACTTATTGAAGCTCAGAAAGCATTAGTGGCTGAAGATATCAAGAATGAAGCAGTTATTAACCGCTTAAAGAAGGCTATCGAAGGCTTAGTTGATGCACCTGTAGTGAATACAGATGCTCTTGATGAAGCAATTGCGAAGGCGGATGCTTTAACTGAAGAAGAAGTAAATAAAGCAATTAAAAAGAACGTTGAAGTATTCAACAAAGCATTAGCTGATGCTAAGGCTGTTCTTGCTAAAGATGCTTCTCAGGAAGAAGTCAATGAAGCTGCTAAGGCATTAAATGATGCATTAGATGGATTAAAGATTCTTAGAGGTAATCCAGAAGCTTTAAATGCAGCTCTTGAAGCTGTTAGTAAGAAAGATGAAAGCAAATATACTGCTGAATCTTGGGCAGCATTAATGGCTGTAGTTGAAGAAGTAAAGGCTATTGACTTAGAAAATGCAACTCAGAAAGAAATTGATGCAGCTGTAGCTAAGTTAAATAAAGCAGTAGATGCATTAGAAGAAAAGGTTGTTATTGAACCAGAAAAACCAACTGTTCCAGAAAAACCATCAGAAAAGCCATCTGAAAAACCTACTGAAAAGCCAACAGAAAAACCAGCTGAAAAACCAACTACAAAACCAGAAGATAAGAAGGATGATACTGTTAAGACAGGTGATTCTACTATGATCTTTACTATGGTTGCATTAATGGCTGCTTCAGCTATCGTTTATATCTCATTAAAGAGAAAAAAAGCTTAATTAAAACAAAATAGAGGCAGCTCGTCTGCCTCTTATTTGATAAAGGAAATGAAAATGAAAAAAAATAATATGAAGCGTTTGTTGATGAGTGTTATGCTCGTTTCATCAATGACTCTTTCAAGTGCAGCAGTTGTTCATGCAACAAATGCTGCACCTTCAATTGTTGAAAGAGCAATGACAAACGAACAGCTTGTTGCAACAACTACTCCAATCTTACAGTCATATACTAAAGATTCTTCAGATAAGACTTGGGTAATGACTAAGGATTCTAAATTCGTTATCGTCGCAAATGAAAACAACCTAAAGAATGATAGACTTGCAGAAATTGTTAAGTTAGTTAACTCTGAATTCATGGCTAAGAAGATTATTTCAGAAAATCCTCAGGCTATGCTTTATAACCAGGATGGAACACCTACTGATATCACTATCGATATCAAGCCTGTATCAGAAATTACTGACAAGACTACAAGCAAAGAAGCTTATAAGATTACAATCGATGACACTGGTATTCATTTAACTGGTGCAAGTGAAACGGCTGTATTATATGGTTTACGTACTATTGAACAGATCACTAGCGTAAATGGTGCATTAGCTTATGGTGAAATCGTTGACTATCCTAATGTTGCTGAACGTCGTATCCATGTAGATATGGCTCGTAAGTACATTTCTAAAGACTGGTTCATTAGACAGATCAGAGAAATGTCTTACTTCAAGATGAATGCTATCCAGATGCATTTCTCAGAAAACTTAGGTTTTCGTATTGAATGTGAAACAGATCCATCAATCGTATCTGAACAGCATTTAACAAAAGCCGACGTAAGAGAAATTCTTGCAGAAGCAAAGAAATATGGTGTGAAAGTTATTCCATCATTTGACTCTCCAGGCCATGTTGACCAGATTTTAAGAGCACATCCAGAATATGGACAGGTAAGTTCTAATGGTTCACACTATAAATCAGGTTTAGATATCACTAATCCTGAAGCTATTAAATATATTTATAGCTTATATGATGAATACATGGAATTATTTAAAGAATGTACTGATTTCCATATTGGTGGCGATGAATACATGGAATTTGACCGTGCGCCATTCACTACTCAGTACAAGTCAGTATTAGACAACTATGCTAAGAAAACTATTGATCCTAATGCAACTTGGAAGGATACAGTGGCTAAATATATCAATGACTTAGCAGAACATGTACATGAAAAAGGATTTACTCCTCGTGTATGGAATGATGGTATGTACTATGGAGAAGGCTCTTCTTGGGAACCTAAGCAGATGATCGAAATGCATAAGTACATCGGTATCGATTTCTGGAGCCAGATGTCTTGGAACTACAGCATTGCGAAGCTTCAGACTTTCTTAGATAAGGGTCATGATACAATCTATAATGTAAATGCAAGTTTCTTCTATTATGTATTAAGACCATCAATGCCAAATGATGGACGTAAACAGCATTCATTCGATAACTTAAATTCTGATAAGTTAATCTTCGACCAGTGGACACCAGGTAAATTCCAGGCAAACACTATTGCAGATGATAACCCATCTATCAAGGGTGCTTCACTTGCAATCTGGTGTGATAAGGCTGATATATGTGATGAAGATACAATCACAGAAGATATCGCAAATGAAATGCGTGCACTTGCCACTAAGTCATGGAATACAAGATCTAATAGCATCATTTCACATGATCAGTTCAAGGCTAACTATGCTAAACTTGGACATGTTGCAGCATTTGAAAAGGGTTCTACTTTACCAGATTCTGGTTCAATCTTACCAGCAGATTCTTTAGGTAAGGTTACAATCAATTACATCGATAAAGATGGTAATGAATTAATGAGTCCAGTCACTCGTTATGGTAATATCGGTGATGATTATAGCTTCGCGGCTGAAAAGATTTATGGTTATCGCTTAATCTCTAATAAAGATTCAGCAACTGGTACTTATAGTAAGAAGGGTGATACTTTCACTTTCGTTTATGAAATCTATACTGATAAGGCTGATTTAAAAGATGCTCTCGATCATCCATTAAATGAAGAAGAATATATCACTGAAACATTCAAGGGTTATAAGAAAGAATTAGATGCTGCTAAGAAACTTTATGAAGATGAAAAAGCACTTCAGAAAGATGTTGATGCAGGTCTTGCAAAATTAAATGCAGCTAAGAATAAGGCTGTAAAGCGTGCTTACTATCCATTATGGATGGAAACTAAGCATCCAATGGAAGATAACGGATATATTTCTGGATATGATGCATATTTAGAAAAGGTTGAAGAAGGTAAGAAAGTTCTTTATGGTGGAGAAGCGACTGATGAAGCTGTAAAGACTGCTTATGATGAATTAGTGGCTGCAAGAGAAGCTCTTATGAAGAGCAGTGGTGTAGCTCCTAGTGTTGAAGCAACAGATAATTATTATACTTTCATTTATTTAAGACCAGCTGATAAGTTCAGCTATGACAAGATGTTTGACGGTGATAAGAGCACATATGCTTGGTTTGGTAATGACCAGATTGCTGGCAAACATATCACAATGACATTTGCTTCTCCGGTGAAGATGTCAGGTATTACTATCACAGCACCAGATGATGCAGGTGATGATACAATCAGAAATGCAGACGTTATGGTTTCTGCAGATAAAGAAAACTGGACTACAGTTGGAAATATGAAGATGGATGCTGATCATTTAGAACATACATTCAACTTCGAAAAACAGCCTGTAAAATATGTGAAGATCGTCTTAAAAGAAAATGCTAAGGCATGGTATAAGATTGCTGAAATCGCATTTAACTTTGAACAGACTGCTGAAACAACTGAACTTAAGGATCTATTAAAAGAAGCTTATGGTCAGGATTTAACTGATAAGACAACTGATTCTGTTGATGCATTCTTGGATGCATTAAAGGATGCTCAGAAGGCTTATGCTAGAGAAGATTTAGAAAACAAAGAAGTAATGGATGCATTACGTACAGCTATGAAGAACTTAAAGGTAGTTTCTAAGGTGAATAAGGTTGAACTTGAAGGAACAGTGACTAAAGCAGAAGAAATTACTGAAGATACTTTAAATAAGGCTGTGAAGAAAGCACGTGATGCATTTGCTAAAGCATTAGAAGATGCTAAAGCAGTATTAGAAAATGCGGATGCCTCTCAGGAAGAAGTCAATGAAGCTGCTAAGAAATTAGAAGAAACTATTAAGGGCTTAGATGTTCTTAAGGGTGATACAACTGTCTTAGATGCTAAACTTGCTGAAATCGAAAAATTAGATGAAGACAAGTATACTACTGAATCTTGGGCTGCATTAATGGCTAAGGTTGAGGAAACTAAGGGTCTTGATAGAGAAAACGCTACTCAGGAAGATGTTGATCAGGTTGTTGCAGAATTAGAAAAGGCTGTTAAAGCTCTTGAAGAAAAAGTAGTAATCGATCCAGATCAGCCAGTAGGACCTACTGATCCAGAAAAACCAACTGAAAAACCTACAGAAAAACCAGCTGAAAAGCCAACTACAAAACCAGAAGATAAGAAAGATGAGACTGTTAAGACAGGTGATTCTACTATGATTGCTGGTGTGTTCGCTCTCATGACTGCATCAGCTGTTGTTTATATCTCTTTAAAAAGAAAAAAAGCTTAATAAATAAAACAAGAGGCAGCAATGCCTGCCTCTTACTTGATAGGGAAAAATGAAAATGAAAAAAAATAATATGAAACGTATGTTAATGAGCGTTATGCTCGTTTCTTCTATGACTCTTTCAAGTGGCGCTATAGTTGCACAGGCATACAATGGTACGCCTGCAATTGCTGAAAGAACAATGACTAGTGAACAGCTCGTTGCTGCAACTACACCAATCTTACAGTCATATACTAAAGATGCTTCTGATAAGACTTGGGTAATGACTAAGGATTCTAAATTCGTAATCGTTGCGAATGAAGCCAACTTAAAGAATAATAGACTTGCAGAAATCGTTAAATTAGTTAACTCTGAATTCATGGCTAAGAAGATTATTTCTAGTGATGCTCAGGCTATGCTTTATAATCAGGATGGTGCACCAACTGATATCACTATTGATATCAAACCTGTATCAGAAATCACTGATAAGACTACAAGTAAGGAAGCTTATAAGATTACAATCGATGACACTGGTATCCATTTAACTGGTGCAAGTGAAACAGCTGTTTTATATGGTTTACGTACTATTGAACAGCTTACAATTGCGAATAATAGCACTTTAGCTTATGGTGAAATCGTTGACTATCCTAATGTTGCTGAACGTCGTATCCATGTAGATATGGCTCGTAAGTACATTTCTAAAGACTGGTTCATTAGACAGATCAGAGAAATGTCTTACTTCAAGATGAATGCTATCCAGATGCATTTCTCAGAAAACTTAGGTTTTCGTATTGAATGTGAAACAGATCCATCAATCGTATCTGAACAGCATTTAACAAAAGCCGACGTAAGAGAAATTCTTGCGGAAGCAAAGAAATATGGCGTTAAAGTCATTCCATCATTTGACTCTCCAGGCCATGTTGACCAGATTTTAAGAGCTCATCCAGAATATGGACAGAAAGATAAATATGGTAATCATTATAAATCAGGTTTAGATGTTACTAATCCTGAAGCGATTAAGTATATTTATAGCTTATATGATGAATATATGGAATTATTTAAAGGATGTACAGATTTCCATATCGGTGGCGATGAATATATGGAATTTGACCGTGCACCTTTCACTACTCAGTACAAGTCTGTATTAGATAATTATGCAAGAGAAAACATTGATCCTAATGCAACTTGGAAAGATGTTATTGCGAAATATATCAATGACTTAGCAGAACATGTACATGAAAAAGGATTTACTCCACGTATTTGGAACGATGGTATCTATTATGGAGAAAATTCCTGGGGACAGAATAAACAGATGATCAAAATGCATAAGTATATTGGTATTGATTTCTGGAGCCAGATGTCATGGAATGGAAGCATTGCTAGATTACAGACTTTCTTAGATAAGGGTCATGATACTATTTATAACGTAAACGCAAGTTTCTTCTATTATGTATTAAGACCATCAATGCCAAATGATGGACGTAAACAGCATTCATTTGATAACTTGAATTCTGATAAGTTAATCTTTGATGAATGGACTCCAGGTAAATTCCAGGCTAACACTATTGCAGATGATAACCCAGCTATTAAGGGTGCATCACTTGCTATCTGGTGTGATAAGGCTGATGTATGTGATGAAGATACTATTACTGAAGATATCGCAAATGAAATGCGTGCACTTGCTAGTAAGGCATGGAATACAAAGTCTAATAGTATTATTTCTCATAACCAGTTTAAGGCTAATTATGCAAAGCTTGGACATGTTGCAGCATTTGAAAAGGGTTCTACTTTACCAGATTCTGGATCAATCTTACCAGCTGATTCATTAGGTAAAGTTACTATCAATTATGTTGATAAAGATGGTAAGGAAATCAAGAGTCCAGTGACTCGTTATGGTAATATCGGTGATGAATATAACTTCACTGCAGAAAAGATTTACGGTTATCGTTTAGTGTCTAATAAAGACAGTGCAACTGGTACATATAGTAAGAAGGGTGATACTTTCACTTTCACTTATGAAATTTACACAGACAAGACTGACTTAAAGGATGCATTAGATAATGCTTTAGATGAAAATGAATATATTGGTGCAACACTAGGTGAATATAAAGCTGCATTAGATGAAGCACAGAAACTTTATGATGATAAGAATGCATTACAGAAGGATGTAGATGACGTTCTTGTAGTATTAAATAGCGCTAAGAAGAAAGCTATTAAACGTGCTTACTATCCATTATGGGTAGAAGTAGAAAACCCATTAGAAGATAATGGTTATGCTTCTGGTTATGCTGAATACTTAGAAGCTGTAAAGAATGGCAAGAAGGTTCTTTATAGTGAAGAAGTAACTGATGAAGCAGTGAAGGAAGCATATGAAGCTTTAGTTACTGCAAGAGAAGCTATTATGAAGCGTGATGGAAATGTTCCTAGTGTTCAGGCATCTGATGGTTATTGGTCATTAGGTGTTTCTCCAAACGATAAGTATAGCTATGACAAGATGTTCGATGGTAATAGAGATACATTTGCTTGGTTCAATGATGCACAGAAAGTCGGTAAACATATCACATTTACATTCGCAAATAAAGTGAATATGAGTGGTATTAAGATTTCAGCTCCTGAAAGACCAGGTTCAGATATTATCAAGAATGCAGATATCATGGTATCTGAAGATAAAGAAAACTGGACTAGAGTGGCTAACTTAAAGATGGATGCGAATAATCTTGAACAGACATTCACATTCGATAAACAGCCAGTGAAGTATGTTAAACTTGAAATGAAAGAAGCAAGCGATAGCTGGTATAAAATTGCAGAAGTACAGTTTACTTATGAACAGGTGGCTGAAAATACTGAACTTAAGGACCTATTAAAAGAAGCTTATGGTCAGGATTTAACTGATAAGACTGCTGATTCTGTTGATACATTCTTAGACGCATTAATTGAAGCTCAGAAGGCTTATGCAAAAGAAGATTTAAATAATGAAGAAGTAATGAATACATTACGTGATGCAATGAAGAATTTAAAGGTAGCTCCAAAAGTGAATAAGGCTGAACTTGAAGAAACAGTGACTAAGGCTGAAGCTATCTCTGAAGAAACATTAAATAAGGCTGTTAAGAAAGCACGTGATGCATTTGTGAAAGCATTAGAAGATGCTAAGGCTGTTGTTGAAAACAAAGATGCTTCTCAGGAAGAAGTCAATGAAGCTGCTAAGAAATTAGAAGAAGCTATTAAGGGCTTAGATGTTGTTAAGGGTGATACAACTGCATTAGATGCTAAACTTGCTGAAATTAAGGAATTAGATGAAAAGAAATATACTGCAGATTCTTGGGCTGCATTAATGGCTGCCGTTGAAGAAGCTAAGGGTCTTGACGCAGAAAATGCAACTCAGGTAGAAGTAGATGAAGTTGTGGCTAAGTTAACTAAGGCAGTAGACGCTTTAGAAGAAAAGGTTGTTATTGAACCAGAAAAACCAACTGTTCCAGAAAAACCATCTGAAAAACCTGAAACTAAGCCAGAAACAAAACCAGAAGTAAAACCAGAAATAAAACCTGAAGAAAAACCTACTACTAAACCAGAAGATAAGAAGGATGATACTGTTAAGACAGGTGATCCAACTTCATTATTTGGATTAGTATCAGCGATGGCTTTATCTTTAGCTGGTTATGTTTCTGTAAAGAAGAAGAAAGACTAAAGATTCATCTTTTTTAGGGAAGGGATAGTGTAATGCTATCTCTTCTTTTTTCTTACAAAAGAAGTGAACTGTTTAAATTATATTGCAAAGTGAATATGATATCATAGATGTAAGAGAGGGGTGAGCATAATGAAGGATGCTTATATCAATGGAAAAATAATAGATGGGACTAAGGAGATGCATGTTAAGGAAGGATATGCGATTCTTGTAGAACAGGGGAAGATTAAGGATATTGTTTTACAGAAAGAAGCTGATTTTACAGGGTATAACGTAGTGGATTTAGAAGGAAACTATATTATGCCTGGTCTTATTAATATGCATGTACACTTAGCAGGAAATGGTAAACCACAAAAGAAACAGAGAGATAATGCGAAACTAGTGAATTTCTTAATGAGTAATCCACTTACGCGTGCTATTGCCCATAATATGGTGAGTGGGTTTGCGGAAATGGAGTTACTCAGTGGTGTCACTACTATTAGAACAGTAGGTGGTATTAGAGATTTTGATACACGTGTTCGTGATGAAATTAATTGTGGGAAGAAGAATGGTCCACGTATTTTAGCAGGTAATGAAGGTATTTCAGTCCCTCATGGTCATATGGCAGGGAGTGTAGCAATTGCAGCTGAAACAATTGATGATGCACTTTTACAGGTAAGTAAAGCAAAGGAACAGAATGTCGATTTAATTAAATTAATGATTACTGGTGGTGTTCTAGATGCTAAGGAAAAGGGTGTTCCTGGAGAATTAAAGATGCCTCCTGAAATGGTTAAAGCGGTTTGTGATAAAGCACATGAATTAGGCTTTAAAGTGGCTGCGCATGTAGAATCATCGGATGGCGTAAGAGTGGCTTTGGAGAATGGTGTAGATTCTATAGAACATGGGGCAAAACTCGATGATCATATGATTCAATTATTTAAAGATAATAATGCATTCTTATGTACTACATTATCACCAGCCTTACCATATGCTTTATTTGATCGTTCTATTACTAACGCATCAGAAGTCGAACAATTCAATGGTAAAGTCGTATTTGATGGAATTATAGAATGTGCGAAACAGGCATTAGAAAATGATATTCCTACTGTATTAGGTAATGACGTAGGATGCCCTTGGATTACACAGTATGACTTCTGGAGAGAACTATATTACTTCCATAAGTATGTAGGTGTAAGTAATGCATATGCCATTTATTGTGCGACACTACAGGCAGCTAGAATGGCTGGTATTGATGATGAAACTGGTTCTATTGAAGTAGGTAAGTCAGCTGATATGATTGTCACAAAGGATAATCCATTAGATGATTTACTGGCATTAAGACATATTGAATCTGTCATCATGAGAGGTCATAGAATTGATCATCCTACTAATAAGATTAATGAACAGGTAAAAACTGAATTGGATAAGTTCTTATAATGAATCCCTTCTTTGAGGGATTTTTTAATTAGTTATATTTATAAGTCTTAAATAAAATTAATTTTATGTACATATTTATGAATGATATTCAAGTATATATATGGTAATGCTAGAAAAGAGATTTTTCAACTTGATATAATATGAAAAAGGGAGGGAAATCTCATGAAAAAATTAATTGCATGTCTTGTGAGTATTGCGTTATGTTTATTTCCATCTATGACATCAAGTTATGCTCAAGAAAACTGGGTAGGCTCTTGGTCTACAAGTCCTGTAGAATTTAGTATACAGAAATTTTTTGGGAATCATTTTAAGAATTTTGGTTTGCATCACTTAACATTTAGAACTGTAATTAAACCTACATTGGCAGGTGAAACAGTACGTCTTACATTCTCTAATACTTATGGTACAGGTCCTATGACTATTGATGCTGTGACTATAGCGAAAACAATAAGTAAACAGCGTATTAAACTTCCTACAAAGAAGACTGTAACTTTTAATAGATGTAAGAAAGTAACACTAGAAAAAGGAGAAACTGTTTATTCAGATCCATTAGACTACCATGTAGATGCATTAGAACCAGTCACTGTTTCTATGTATATGAAAAATACAGATCAGTTAAAAACATTTGGTTTAATTGGTGGTAAAACATATATTAGTTCAGGTAATCAGGTCAATCTTCCTGCAACTACAGGTGTACCAATGATATTAAATGGAAGCTTTGGTGAATATGATGTGATCCCATTATTGACAGGTTTAGATGTCAATCGTTCCGATGCGCATTCTATAGTTATTATTGGTGATTCTACACTTGCGAATGATATACCAACACTATTCTCTACTAAACTGCATTTAGCTAATATTCATAATGTAGGTGTCTTACAGCAGGCTATTAAGGGGAATCGACTATGTGCTGATGGAGCAGGTAGACTTGGTATGGCTTATGGTGAATCTATGTTGAAGAGATTTGAAAGAGATGCTTTAAATCAGACAGGTGTAAAGACTGTTATTATCAAGGTAGGATGTAATGATATTATTCACCCTAATTGTAAGAGTATGATGGGTATTGCACCTAAGGTGACTACAGAACAGATGATTAGTGCTTATAAAACACTTATTAGTAAAGCACATGAAAGAAATATTAAAGTCTATTTAGTTACACGTTCTGCTTGGAAAGGTTATACACGTAATATATTAAATAAAGGTGATGACATTGAGTGGACACCTGAAATAGATCAGATGAGAAAAGATATTAATGCATGGATTAAGACAAATCCTGCAGATGGATATATTGATCTAGATGATTTATGTCAGGATGAAGATCATACACAATTGAGAAGTGAATATGTGACTGATGGGGTTCATTTCACATTAGAAGGACAAAAAGCAGTGGTAGATAAATTACCAGTAACATTATAAAAAAGAGGATTGACTCTGTATAAAATGGACCCTGTAAAAAGGACACGATAAAAAAGGATATTTATTTCGTGACCC
>OLNF01002259.1_pt1 | contig 15356 bp, 26 predicted proteins | sample 1673061 | NCBI WGS metagenome assembly OLNF01 (sample SAMEA3136751, study PRJEB25190) | human gut metagenome | reverse complement strand
GAAGGAAAAGCAGGTGATGTGGTAGTGCTGACGAGACTGCTATTGAAGGTTTCCAAGCGCTTCGATAAGAAGTTGCTTGAGCTGGGGCTTGAAAAAGAGCGAGGTAACCCAGCCGAACGAAATTCGTACGCTTGGTATCTACAGAGGAGGAACCTAAATGACAAGTGAACTGAAAGTATTTGAGAACCCGACCTTTGGTCAGGCGAGAACTGTTGAGATCGACAACGAACCGTGGTTTGTTGGCAAGGACGTGGCCGAGGCATTGGGGTACAAAAACACGAAAGATGCCCTTGGTAAACACGTTGACCCCGAAGATAAAAGGGGGTCGCGTTTCACGACCCCCGGCGGCAAGCAGGAAGTTACCATCATCAACGAGTCCGGCCTATACAGCCTGATCCTGTCCAGCAAGCTGCCGGGCGCAAAGGAGTTCAAGCGCTGGGTCACCAGCGAGGTCATCCCGTCCATCCGCAAGACTGGAGCCTACATGACGCAAGAGACGTTGGAGGCGGCCATTCTCAACCCGGACTACCTGCTCCAAGTGGTGACCGCCTTGAAGGAAGAAACGGATAAGCGCAAGGCACTGGAGGTCGTCAACGCCACTCTGACGGTAGACAAAGCAATCATGCAGCCTAAGGCGGACTACTTTGACGAGCTGGTTGAACGTGGCCTGCTGACCAATTTCAGAGAGACGGCAAAACAGCTGGGTATCCCGCCCAAGAAGTTTGTCAACTGGCTCATCGAGCACAAGTACCTGTACCGGGATAAGAAGGGCAAACTGCTGGCCTACGAGAACAAGAACAACGGCCTGTTCGAGCTGAAAGAGTGCGTCAACGAAAGAACCCAGTGGGCAGGCGTCCAGACCCTGGTCACGCCGAAGGGCAGAGAGACCTTCCGCCTGCTGTGCCAGGGGTTGGCGAGCTAACGGACGCATCAAAGAGGAGGTGAGAGGTAATGAATGTGGAAGAAAACATCGCCGTCCGACCTAGGGGAACAGACAGCGCAAAGTTAATGGTGGTTATCGTAACGGAAAGTCTGAAAGGCTGTGGGGCAGAGGACGACCCTGTAAGTGTCGTGAAACAGTATTGGAGTATCGACGGAGAATTACTTGCAACCGGAGAAAGGAGGTGAAAAGATGCGCAAAGCAGGAATGTATGTGCTGGGGGCTAGCCTGGGAGTAATCCTTGCAAAAATCGTATCAGCGCTGATCCGTGCTCTACTAGCATAGAGATCACAAAGCTGGTCAGGACGCCCAGCCAGAAGTATTTTCTGTCGTCCTTTGAACGGGTGACTGCTTCTTCTTTGAGGTGCGTCTCAATGCCAGCCTGCACATCTGCCTGGCGCTTGAGTTCTTCAACCTGACGGTTCAGGGAGTCTGTCTGCTCTTTCAAGGCAGAGACGATGTCTAAGAGAGATTCATCCGTGATTCCGCTTCCGTAAATGCAGTCCTCTGGAAGCTCATAGTCCTGGCCGGGCAATACCCTCATTTCGTTATTGATGCGCTGGAGATTCTCGAGGGCGGTCATGCGAATGTGGGGTCTAGTAGATTCAAAATCCATATCAGTTCCTCCTTTTATTGCATTTTACCATGCGAGATAAAGGACGGGCAATATCGAAAAGAAGGTGAACACCATGGGAATCCCGAGGATGAGGATCGCGACCGACGTCCTGGCCGAAATCAAGGCGCTGGATCCGGACACGCGGATTACCCTGCATTACATCCGGAGCATCATCAACCAGGGCAAGGTGCCTGTCCGCAAGGCTGGCACCAAGAAGCTGGTCGATTTGGACAAGGTGCTGGAGTACCTGGCTCGCGGAGACGAAGATGAAAAGACACCAACCGGAGGAATCCGGAGAGTGGAGCTGTGAAAGCGGCTTATGTCAGCACCTGCCCCAAATGCGAAAAATGCCGCCTATACATCCGGCGCCGCTGCAAGGGTCTGCTGGACTACCAGCGGCGGTGGTGCCCGGAGTGGATTACATACGGGATGCTGGCGGACGCTTGGGGGAGACGGGTGCAGACGAGACAATTGAGGCAACGAGACAAATGAGGAGGCACACATGATCAAAGTATCGACGAAGTCCGTCAAGATCGAGGCAGACCTGACCAAGGAACAGGAAACAGCCCTGCTGGCCATGATTGCCAAGCTGGCAATTGGAAACATGGGGGATGGAGCGCTGGAACAGCTCCAGGTGACAGCCCCCACGACACCGAAATACGCACCAGATGCCTGGCACGGATACATCCTCGCCGAGTGCAGGGAGTGCGGGAACACGTTTTGGTTTAGAGAGCGCGGCGAAGCGCAAGAGATCGTCTGCAAAGAATGCGGACACACCACAAAGCTGGAAGAGCAGGCCAAAGCGAAGCTGACTTGTCCGGAATGCGGCAAGGTGTGGAAGTACAAGACAAACGCCATGGGGCTGACAGTGAACATCGGTTGTCCCGCTTGCAAGGCCGAGATGAAAGGCAAGTGGGATAAGGAGCGGCAGATGTATGTGAACGAAGAAGCCGAAGCTGTCGAAGAGGCAGCGACTGAGGAGGTATGACAAATGATGACCATCGATGACGCTCTGGCTGCGGCCACGGAGCGTGCCAACGAGGCGCAGGCAGAACAACTGTGGGACGACGACCGCTGTCTGTTTGTACGCAACCTGGGTTGGCTGCTGAGCCAGACTCGGTGCGGTGTGGTGTCCTGCGAACTGTACGGAGACCAGGACCGCGAGTATGTGATCGCACGGTACGACCACGGCGGCAAGCGGGAGATCGACGTCACTGCGGACAGCTATCTGGCGATTATCAAGGACGTAACCAAGCGGGTATAAGGAGGGATAACAATGGACTACGCGAAAACAGCTTTAAGGCTCCATGACGCGGGGCAGGAAGAAGAGGCGCTCAAAGTTTTTATCAGAGGATTCAAACACTATTTGCACGAGGTGCAGAGCCTGTTTAATGGCGCGTCGGATTTCGACAAGGCCGTTTTGATCGTTGCGGCAGAGCGGGTTTGTAAATCCCTGCGTAGCGTGAGTGATTCTATCAACGGACAAGCGAATGCGTTTGATGAGTCATTTGGCGAGTGGGTGTCCGAATCCATCATCACAATGGTAATCGCCGGAGGGGAGGAAGAACGATGCTGGGAGTAAAACACACTTGCCAGTTTACGGTGGGGTTTGTGTCCAGTCTGATGGCCTTGGGAGCCGGGGTATCCGGCCTGACCATGGCGATGGAGGGCAACCACTGGCCTGGCGTTGCGATGATGGTGGCGACGGCGCTGCTGCTGAGCGTAGCAGAGGACGCCTTCGGGCGGATGCGGCAGCGAGGTGACTATCGTGGTGCGTAAACCCTGCGCCCACTGCCAGCGCCTGTGGAGCACCCAGACCCTGGTGACAGTCGGTGCAGCGGAGCTGTGCCCGATCTGCTACAAGCAGCGGAGATGGACACGGGGATGGTGGCCGTGCAGAGACTGTACGTTGGAGACGGACAGAACGTTGGTCTGCCACGACAAGTGCCCGCGGTATGCAATGCACCGCGCCCTCATTTGGGCGGGTAAGCCCAGCAAGGGTGACCGGGCGGCAGCAGAGGTGACGCTGGAGGGTAAATTGCGGAGCATCCGTCATCGCGGCACCAACAAGGCCGCCCAAAGATAAAAGCCGCCGCCGGAGGGGCAACTCCGACGACGGCAAAGGTAAAATACCAACTGCATTGTATCACAAGGAGGCAGAAAATGAAACTCCAAACACTCGCCCTGAGCAATTTTCAGGGGATGAAACGATTCACGTTGCCCGTGTATGGCCGGAACGCCAGTGTGTATGGCGAGAACGCCACGGGCAAGACCACCATTGCAAACGCCTTTGCCTGGCTCCTGACTGGGAAGTCCAGCACCGGTTCCAAAGGGTTCACCCCAAAGACCAACGACAATACCGGCGGGGAAGTCCACAACCTGGATCACTGCGCGGAAGCGGAGCTGACCCTGGATGATGGGGGCACGGTCACACTCAAGAAGGTTTTCCACGAGGTCTACAAGAAGAAGCGTGGCCACGCTGAATCGGAGTTCAGCGGCAACACCATCGACTACTACATCAACGGCGTCCCGACCAAGGAGAAGGACTATACCCAGTTCATCCAGGAGGCCCTGGGCGGGGAAGAGCGTATGAAGATGCTGACCATGCCAGGCTACTTCCTCAGAGACTTGGATCACAAGAAACGTCGGGAGGTCTTGACGGAGATCTTCGGGGAAGAGGATGACCAGGCGGTCATCGACAGTATGGCGGAACTGGCTGACCTGCCGGAGTTTTTGAGGATCCCCGGCTCTGACCAGCGCTATAGCGTGGACGAGTACCGCAAGATTGCGTCAGCGCAGAAACGGGACATCAACAGAAAGCTGGACAAGCTGCCGGAGCGTATCGACGAGGCGGCCAATGCCATCCCGGAAGGGGCGGAGACCCTGTCGGAGGAGACGATCCAGAACGAGATCATCGAGATAGACACTCACATCGAAAAGCTGGAAAGCCGCCGAAAGGCTTTGGAGACCAGCGACACGGCGGCCACAGCGGAAGTGGACGCAGAGCTGATGCGGCTGGCGGTGGAGCTGACCAAAGCGGAAGGGGAACATCTCCAGGCAGAGAATGACCGGCTGGCAGATCAGTATCAGGCGGCTCGCACCCTGCTGGCACAGGCGGCAGAGCACAAAAAGGAAGCTGCTCAGACGGCCTTGGAAGCGGATAAGCTGACTGCCCAGCACGCCGCCATGGAACAGACCAGGGAAAAGCTGATCCAGTGTTGGAACCAGACCTTCGAGTTGGTTTGGGACGCGAAGGCCGAAGTCTGCCCCTGCTGCGGCCAGCGCCTTCCGGCGGAGAAGATCGCTCAGCTGCGGGGAGATTTCAACCAGCAGCGAAGTCAGATGCTGGCGGAGATCACAGAGCGCGGCAAGAAGGAGGCCAGCCAGGAGATGCTGGCGACGCTGCAAGAGCAAATCCAGCAAGTGAGGGCGAAACAGCAAGCCTGCACCATAGAAGCGGAACAGCTGACCGAGCAGGCGGAACAGGCCCAGAACGCCATCCAGAAGCAGCCGTTTGAAGCGACAAACATTTACCACACCCTGAATGACAAACGGGCTGCCCTCCAGGCGAAAAAGGCAGAGTTGGCAGCGAAGGGAACGCAGGACGAGGTGGAAAAGGTCTCTATCGCCATCCGAGACTGGACAGACCGGAAACGGGACTTGCAGACCCAGCTAGTCCACCTGCACACGGCGCAGACCCAGCGGAAGCGCATTCTGGCGCTGGAGCAGGAGGAACGGACGCTGGTCGCTGAATTTGAACGCATCGAACACGGTTTGTATCTGTGTGAACTGTTCGTCCGTCGGAAGACGGAGCTGATGTCCGACCGGATCAACGGGCAGTTCAAAACCCTGCGGTTCCAGCTGTTCCGAGAGCAGAACAACGGTGGCTTAGCAGACTGCTGCGAAGCGCTGGTGCCCTCCGAAACGGGCGCCTTGGTGCCGTATCCGGACGCGAACAAGGCGGCACAGATCAACAGCGGTCTGGAAGTCATCGACGTGCTGTCCAGACACTTCGGCGTCACAGCGCCTATCATCGTGGACAACGCCGAATCGGTGACCCACCTCCAGACGGTGGATACCCAGGTCATCCGACTGGTGGTCTCCAAGCCGGATAAGAAGCTGAGAGTCGAAATTGATTATCCTGGCGAGGAACCGACGGAGGGTCAAGTGGACTTATTCGAACAGGAAAGTGAGGTAGTATCATGAATCAGAATGGATTGGCAAGAGTGGATGCGTTCAAGGGCATCCTGAACAATGGCGGCTTTCGGAACCAGGTGAAAGCCTGCATGGGGGAAGCGGCAGGGGGCTTTATCAGCTCCATGCTGGACTTGTACTCCGGCGACCGCTACCTGCAGGGCTGCGACCCCAACGCAGTGGCGGCGGAATGCCTCAAGGCAGCTTCCCTCGGCCTGCCCATCGTCAAAGCGCTGGGCTATGGCTACGTTGTGGCCTACAAGAACGTCCCGACCTTTATTCCCGGCTGGAAAGGGCTGGTGCAGCTGGCGCAGAACTCCGGCAAGTATCTGCGGTTCAATGATGGCTGCGTTTACGAGGGGGAGACCGTAGTGCGAGACCGGCTCACCGGTCAGGTGGAGATCACCGGGACGCCGACCGGTGATAAGGCAATCGGGTACTTTGCCTACTTCAAGCTGCTCAACGGCTTTGAAAAGACCGTGTACATGTCCAGGGAGGAGGCGGAAGCCCATGGGCGAAAGTATTCCAAAGCGTATAACAACGGCCCGTGGAAGACGGATTTTGACGCGATGGCCAGAAAGACCGTCATCCGGAAGCTGCTCAAGTATGGCCCGATGTCCACTAAGATGCAGCAGGCGGAACGGTACGAGGTGGAGGCTGCCCAGGCGGCGGCTCAGGCGACCGTAGAGGAAAACGCCAATGCGGCGGGGCTGGACCTGCCTGACCTGCCGGTGGTGGATGAGAACGGCGTGGTGATGGAGCCCGACCCGACGCCTGCCGCACCTGGCTTCTGATGGACATCACGGTTTTGGCGTCCGGCAGCACGGGGAATTGCTATCACATCAGCGACGGCAAGACCCGCCTGCTGCTGGACGCGGGGATTCCCATCCGGAGGATCCGCGTGGGCTGCAAGTTCCAGCTGCACCAGGTGTCTGGGTGCCTGGTCACCCATTGCCACGGCGACCACAGCAAGGCGGTCAAGGATCTGCTGTGTGCTTGTGTGCCGGTATACCTCCCAGAGGGGGAAGCGCAGGCGTTGTCCCTGACCGCCGCTGGCAGGCCGCTGCATTGCCTGCGGAAAGAGGCAGACGGATACGGCGCGTTTCCCATCGGCACGTTCCGCATCCTGCCCTTCCGGGGGGAGCACGACACGCCGGAGCCGGTGGGCTATCTCATCGGCTCTGTGGCCACCGGGGAAAAGCTGCTGTACTTTACCGATACCTTTTACCTGCGGTATCGCTTCACCGGCCTGACTCATATCATCGGCGAGTGCAACTATGATGACGAGACATTATGGGAGCAGTACGGCGCGGGGGATACCCCAGCAGTCCGGGCAAAGCGGCTGTTCTCCAGCCACATGAGTTTGAAAAATTTCCTGACTTTTCTGGACAACACGGACACCGACCGCTTGCGACAGATCTACATCTGTCATATGAGCGACAGCCACGGGAACGAAGCGCGGATCCGTGAACAGATACAGAGAAAGACGGGGGCAGAGGTGTACATATGCTGATGCCGGTGCGTGGACACACTGGCATGAAGGAAGAAAAAGAAATGAACGTGAAATACATGAATGAACTCCCTGCGGGCTTAAAAGAACGTAGGGAGACCAAGACCAGCAAGCTGCTGGCAGTGATGCAGGATTTTATGGCGAGGCCTGAGCCCATTATGGAGGTGGCTTGGGAGGAATCCTACGGCAGCGTAACTTCCGCGGCCGCCTCCGCACGCAGCGCGATCCGGTCGAATAAACTTGCGCTGCGCGTGACCCGCTGCCAGAACTGGCTGTTCATCCAGAAGGAGGCCGCCGATGCTGAATAAGGTATTCCTCCAGGGTCGCCTGGTAGCAGACCCTGAATTACGCCACACCCAGCAGGGGACGCCAGTGGCATCCTATCGCTTGGCTGTGGATCGGGGTTACAAGAGCAAAGACCCCAATGCCCAGAATGCAGACTTTATCAACGTCGTGTCCTGGCGCAATACAGCGGAGTTTGTCTCCCGCTACTTTACCAAAGGCCGCATGATGCTGGTGGAAGGCCGCCTGCAGATGCGTGACTACACGGACAAGGACGGTAATCGTCGGGTGGCAGCAGAGGTCGTGACGGATAACGTCTACTTCTGCGATTCACGCAAGGATGAGAGCGGGACAAGCTCCGGCGGCGGCTACGGACCGCCCAGCGGCTCCGGGATGCCCGGTGACGGCGGCTTCGCGGAGCTGAGCGACAATGACGGCGAGCTGCCGTTCTGAGAGGAAAATACAACATGGCGAGAAATTACGCTGCGCTGAAGCATGACTACCTGCTGGAGATGGAGGAGCTCACTGACGCTGAGTTTGGTAGGCTTTGCCGGGAGTTGCTGAGATACAGCATAGACGGCACGGAGAGCCAAATGAAGGGCAATGAGCGGTTTTTCTGGAACCGGGTGAAGATGCAGGAAAAGCGAGCCAAAGAGAGCTATGAAGAGCTCTGCCAGACACGCTCGGAATCCGGGAAAAAGGGTGGCCGTCCCCGAAAGCAGAAGGAAGCAAGCGAAAGCAAAGAAAAGCGAAAAAACCAAATGGTTTCTGAAAAAAGCAAAGGAAACCAAACCCAAGCAAACGAAAGCAAAAAAAGCCAATACGAAAAGGAATACGAATACGAAAACAATAGTCTACCCCCTATCGGGGGAGGACTATACGCGCACGCGCGCGAAGGCACCCCCCGCCAGTCAGAAGCAGTGGCCTATTACTGCCAGCATATCAACCCAACACCGTCTGGGTACTCACTGCAGGCGCTGGAACGCTTTGAGGGTATCTTGGGGGCAGAGGTGACCATCCACGCTATCCAGATTGCTCAGGACGAGCGCAAGCAGAGCTGGAATTACATCAAGGCCATCCTGGAGCGCTATGAGCGTGAGGGAGTCCGGTCTCTGGCGGACATCCAGGCATCAGAGCAGCAGCGCCAGGCGGCAAGACAGCAACGGGGCTGGAAGAAGCCTGCAAAAGCGCCCGTGCCGGAAGCGGACAGGCAGCCGGAAGACCAGGCGGAGTTTGCAGCTAGAATCGCGGAACAGGACGCCTGGATGCGAGACTTTTTGGAGAGCCAACGGGAGGAGGGAGGATGATGGCGCGACGAAAGAAAACGCTCCAGGAGCAGATTAGCGCAGAAGCAAACGAAATCAGGCGCGGAATCGCGCACTGGTGCTATATGCGGGAATACGGATGCAGCGACCCAAGTTGGCCGGATGGGGCCAACATGAACCTGGCGCGGAACCATGTCATCTATGGCAAACGGCGGTTGGAGGAGCTTTGTGCCGAGGCAGGAGTTGACCTGCCGGAAGAGTATTACCTACCCACTCCGCCGGAGGCGCCGAAGTGGTACATGGCAGATATAACGAGCGACAGAGCAAAGCGGTTGATGCGCATGCATCCGGTTTTGACCATCAGAAAGCCGGAAAGCTATCCGGAACAGGGGGCGATGTTTTGAAACGCATGACGAGCAAATACCGAAACCAGAAGGTCGTGACACCGCACGGGAGCTTCGACTCTCGGCGGGAGTATCGGCGTTATCAGGAGCTGATGATCTTGCAGCGGGCGGGGAAAATCAGCGAGCTGCGGCGGCAGGTCAAGTACGAGCTGCTGCCCAGCCAACGCATGGACGGGAAGTGTGTAGAACGGCCGCTGCATTACATCGCCGATTTTGTCTACACCCAGGACGGGGAGACCGTCGTGGAAGACGTGAAAGGCTACCGGGATCCCGCGTCCGCTGGCTGTGCCAAGTACGTCATCAAGCGCAAGCTGATGCTGTACCGGTACGGGATCAGAGTGAGGGAGGTGGGATGAATGAACTATGCAGAACTGAAACGGCGCTGCGACATTTTGAAAGCGAATGTGAAGCATCTCGACCGAGAGAACGAAATACTAAAAGCAAACCTGGAAGCGACCAAAGACATCCTGCTGGAGACGGAGAGCGAATTGAATCTGGCGACCGGGAAGATCGAAGGCTATCAGGAGTGTTTGCGGATACTGAGGGGGCATGACGATGACAAAGCGTAACCTATGCGACACCTGCTTGCACCGCACGGTATGCAGGCATGGGATCGCCCAGCAGTGGGGGCGGATGGCACACTGCGTCTATTACGAGCGTCTGGTTCTGATGGGACACACGCCTGGGCTGCTGCCCTTGTGGATCAGGACGGCGACACCGCCGGTGGAGGATGAGGCATGACAGGGCAAGACATCAGGGCATTTAGGCAGCGGGAGCGCCTCAGCCAGGAGGCACTCGGCGGAGTGCTTGGGGTAATACACTCATCAATCAGCAACTGGGAGCGCGGGAGACACATCCCGGCAAGCCACGAGGCAAAACTACAGGAGCTCATGGGAGCGAGCCCGGAGGGACTGGCGGAGCTGTTGGATGGCGTGCCAAGAAAGGCGGAAGAACGGCGCAAACGGCAGTGCGCAAACCCTGTGAAGCCGCAAAAACCAGCAAAAGGGAAACCGCCAAGATCTGTAGCTGCACGAGCCGCCAACCCGTGCAAGGGCTGTCCCCACTGGCAGCACATGGACGCAGTGAAAAGCAAAACCATGTACTGCGCCTGCATCCAGGAGACCGGCCATGTCCGGACTTGCGGCGTGGAGCGTACATACCAGCGGTACAGGACGCTCAGTCCGCTGTCCTTGGATGCTGCCAGGGCGGCGGAGCTGGGGTTGAGCTATGGGCAGTACAAGGCAAGAGAGGTGGTGCGATGAATCGACAACAACGACGGGCGAAGGCGAGGCGGAAGCCGGACAAGCCGAAGCCTGCGTCACGGGCAGACATGGTCAATCTGGCCTACGATGTAGTCTTGCTGTTTGCCATGACCACGCTGCACGACAAGTATGGGTTTGGCAAGGCCAGACTTGCAGACTTTAGACGCCACATCCAGGGTCTGATGGACACGGTCATTGGGAACTTTGCCAGCGTAATTGACCTGAACGAGACGTTGCATGATGAGACTGGCCTTTGGGTCATTGAGCCGGAGCAGTATAAGAGGCGGGTGAACCGATGAGCAAACGGGGGCACTGGTGGTGGGGCGCTATACAGGCGGCGCTCCGCCTGTATCCGGAGCTGAGGCAGCGATATGGCACGCCTGATAAACGGCTGACGGCGCAATATACCGCCCAGACGTCCTGTGGCGGCGCAGGACGGCCAGTGGAGCAGTTGGCTATGGAACGACTCTCTGACGGAGATTGCGCCGTTTACATGGTGATTTCGGACGCCGTGCGGGAGACAGCCAGGATGGGGACGGGCGACGTAAGGCTGGCAATCATCGACCTGGTATACTGGCGGCGGACGCGGACGCTGCAAGGCGCAGCGCTGGATGTGGGGTATAGCTATGACCGGGTGCGGGAATTCCATCAAGAGTTCATCCGATTGGTCGCATTCTACATGGGCTATTTGCCCAGGCATGAGGTGCGCAAAAGGAAGTGGACGAAAAAGTTCACTCCACAGAGCCCAAAACCTGTGCGAAAATAGTATCATCCCAAAGTGGCAAGCGGTGAACAGTGCCACCAAGGGACACCTCCTGGTATATGGGGCGGCAGGGAGACATCCGCCCCAACAGGATGCAGGATAACCCCTTTTTCTTTCTTCTCACCCTTTCCGAGGTGGCGGCGGAGCGTATGTTCTGCCGCCATTTTGGCGGGGAGACACACTCCTGTAGCTCAGCAGCTAGAGTGTGCGGCCATATCGCAAGGTCGTGGGTGCAAATCCCACCAGGAGCAGATGAGACGGCATATGGGACTATCTGACTGCTGGAAAGACAGCCCCGGACCGGCGGGTTATCCGGCACCAATTGCACCGCCCGCACCTCTCCACGATGTGTCCCAGGGCGGATATAAAAAAGGAAATTAGCGGCAAAGATAAGAGACCAGCCCCCGGATTACTCCGAGGGCTGGCTGGCAGTATCGTTTAATTCCTTGACGGCGAGCTTGATCATTTCAGTCATGGACAGGCCGAGTTTCTGGGCGCATGACTCAAAAATCAGTAGGTCTGATTCCGATAGCCTAAAATGGATCTGCTTCGTTTTCGGGTCGCTGGTAGGGCGGCCTAGTTTGGGTTGTTTCACGTCTATCACCTGACCATTGCAAAAAATATTGTGGCATGCTAAAATGATGGTGTCAGAGGGGAAGCGGCGGTCAGTACCGCTTCCCATGACTGCTGTTTTTTAGGGAGCTTGCTTAGTTTTTAAGTAGGCTCTCTACTTTTTCAATCGCTTCATCCAGATTTGTGCTGGATTTCAGGATTTCGAGAATCTTTCTGGTCTGATTCTCTTCGGAAGTTGCCCTCAACAGTTCTCCGAGGTTCATTTCTTCGTCCATTGTTTCTCCTTTCTGACACTGCCATCGAACTCGGTCAGGTTATCCCCAACCTGTGATTATATTATACATTATGTGTACACAAAAGTCAAGAGAAATATCAAAAAAGTTTGCGTAAATTCTGATTTTTTTCAGGTTTGCGCTATTTTTATGCACAAATGGAGGTGAGTCTGGGTGACAGAAAAACAGAAACGATTTTGCGACGAATATCTGATTGACTGCAATGCCACTCGGGCTTACAAAGCGGTTTACCGAAACATTAAGAGCGATGTCGTCGCAGCAACCAATGGAGGGCGATTGCTCAGAAATGCTGAGGTTCAAAAGTATATTTCTGACCAGGCGGAAAAGCTTCACAGCGAAAAAACCGCAGATGCCCAAGAGGTTATGGAATACCTGACAAGTGTTATGCGCGGCGAATCTCAGTCAAGCGTACTGTGCTTGATAGGCGATGGGATGCAGGAAACAATAGAAAAACGTCCTGATGAAAAGGAACGGCTGAAGGCTGCTGAATTGCTTGGCAAACGATATGGCTTGTATACGGATAAGGTAGACATAGATGCTGACATGGAATTGAATATCAGCATTGACTACGGTGACGATACAGGATGAACGTTGTAATACAGGCAAATGCATGCTTTCGTAATGCCGATCAGAGCTGCAAGAGATACATCGTGATGAAAGGTTCGGCGGGATCGGGAAAATCTGTAGATACTGCGCAACACTATATCTTGCGCTTGATGCAGGACAAAGGACGCAATCTATTGTGCATTCGGAAATCAGACGTCACAAATAGAGATAGCACTTTCGCGGAATTACAGAGTGCTATTTTTCGTATGTTCGGAGAGCAATACAAGAAATACTGGTACATAAACAGCTCAAACATGTTGCTGGAGTGTAAGTCAAACCATAATCAAGTGATTTTCCGCGGCGTAAATGATGATAAACAGCGAGAAAAGCTGAAATCTATTACATTTAAGCGCGGCAAGCTAACGGATGTTTGGATTGAAGAAGCAACAGAGATCACGCAGTCAGACTTTGAAATTATTGATGACCGCCTGCGAGGAGAACTGCCAGCAGGGCAGTTTTATCAAATCCGGTTAACGTTCAATCCGGTCAGCTCGCAGCACTGGATTAAGCGGGTGTTCTTCGATATCCAGGATCCCAACGTCTTGACTCATCACAGCACCTACCTGCACAACCGCTTCATTGACGATGCCTACCGGCAGCGCATGGAGCGGCGCAAGCTGGTGGATCCAGACGGCTACCGCATCTACGGCCTAGGTGAGTGGGGCGAGGTGGGCGGCCTGATCCTGACCAACTACCTCATCGAGGATTTTGACCGGTCGCCGGAGCGTTTTGACTACATGGTCAACGCCCAGGACTTCGGTTTTAATCACGCCAACTGCATCGGTGAGGTGGGGTTCAAAGATGGCGAGCTCTATCTCTGTCAGGAGCTGTACGTGTTCGGCAAAGATACGGATGAGATCATCCGCCTGGCGGAGGGACGGTTCCAGAAGCGCCTGACCATGTACTGCGACAGCGCCGAGCCGGATCGCATCCGAATGTGGCGCAAGGCCGGATACCGGGCGGCGCCGGTCAAGAAGGAGCCGGGCAGCGTTCGCGCCCAGATCGACCACCTGAAGCAGCACAAGATTCACCTCCATCCCAGCTGCGTAAACACCATCAAGGAGATCCAGCAGTGGAAATGGCGCAGGGACGAAAAGAGCGGCCAGTACCTGGACGAGCCGGTGAACTTCTTTGACGACGCCATGGCCATGCTGCGGTACTCCATCGAGCAGGAGCGCCGGGGCAAGGTGAAGATAAAGACCTTCAAGGGAGGGATTTGACATGAGAAAGAGACGACCATACAAGCTGCCGGAACCGTTGCAGTGCAGTGCGGACAAGCCGATTACATTGACGCTGGCGGAGGGGTACATCCGTCAGCACGAGGAGCGGTTCCCACGCTACATCTACCTGGAGAACCTGTACAAGGGATTCCACGACGTATACAAGCAGCCGGAGAAGCCCGACTGGAAGCCGGACAACCGGCTGGCGGTCAACTTCCCCCGGTACATCACGGACACCTTCCTGGGCTTCGGTTATGGGGTGCCCATCAAGAAAAGCCACCCGGATGATACCATTGCCCAAGCAATCAACGATTTTGAGCGGGAGAACGAGATTACCGACCATGAATACGAGCTGGCACGGAAGTGCTGCATTTACGGCCACGCCTTTGAGTACCTGTATCAGGACGAGGAGGCCAAGACCAAGATGACCATCTGCACGCCCATGGAGCTGTTCGTGGTTTATGACGACACGGTGAAGAATCGAGCGCTGTTTGCGGTGCGGTACGGGTACCACAGCACAGAGACCGAGCAACCGGGACAGCGTTATGGCGAGATTTTGACCAGGGAGGAGATCATCCCCTTTGAAGGCTCCACCGCCGGGGAACCGATGGAAAACCCCTATGGGCGGCTCCCTTGTGTGGAGTGGACGCTCAATGAGGACCGCATGGGGCTGTACGAAGGGGTCTCCGGCCTGGTGGAGGCGTACAACCACACCCTAGGTGAAAAGGCCAACGACGTGGACGCTTTCGCGGAGGCCTATCTGGCAGTGCTGGGCGCAGAACTGGACGAGGACGGCATCTATAAGATTCGAGACAACCGAGTCATCAACCTGTACGGCACCGATGACGCCAAGGACATCCTGGTGCAATTCCTCCAAAAGCCCACGGCAGATGGCACCCAGGAGAACCTGCTCAACCGCCTGGAAACGCTGATCTATCAGACCTCCATGGTGGCCAATATCTCCGACGAGTCCTTTGGCAGCGCCGCATCTGGTGTTGCGCTGGCGTACAAGCTCCAGGCCATGAGCAATCTGGCGCTGACCTTCGACCGCAAAATTGAAAAGTCGCTGCGCAAGCGGTACAAGCTCTTTTGTTCTCTGTCCACCAACGTCCCCAATCGGGACTCCTGGCGGGATGTGGACATCCGCACCACCCGCAACCTGCCCAAAAACGTGGCAGAGGAGGCGCAGACCGCTGCCCAACTGGAAGGGATCGTGTCCAAGGAAACACAGCTGTCCGTTCTGTCCATCGTCCCAGACGTCAAGAAGGAGCTGGAGCGCATGGAGCAGGAGGGAGCGGAAGCGGCAGAAAGCACTGCGGATTTCCGGTTCGGGGTAGAACATGAGCAGTAAGACCTACTGGGAGAAGCGGGAGGCGGAAGCCCTGAAGCACTATCTCCAGGAGGAGCAGGAGTACCAGGCGCAGCTGC
>OLNF01002258.1_pt1 | contig 15360 bp, 8 predicted proteins | sample 1673061 | NCBI WGS metagenome assembly OLNF01 (sample SAMEA3136751, study PRJEB25190) | human gut metagenome | reverse complement strand
TCGATCGCTGCAATATCGCCCTGCTTGATCGTCAGCGTCACTTTCGTGCTTCCGGCGGCAGTTTTCGCGGACGAGGCTTTGATACGGATTCCGGTTTTGAGCGCCGTCAGCGCGGCATGCCGCTCTGCCGCCTGCTGTTCCTCGCTCTTTTTCACCGTCAAGGTCACGACCTTGCTGCCCGCCTTGTACTGCGCTGTCTCAGATGCCGTCACTGTAAAGGTCACGACGCCCTCCACGCCGTTCACCCGCACCTGTCCACTTGCGTCTACAGAGGCAATCGTGTCATCCGAGGAAGCATAGGTCAAAACACCGTCACCATTCGTCTTGGCGTTTAAATGAAATCCCTTGTCTGTGACTTTACGCGTGTATCTTGTATAATTTGTTGTCACCGTCTGCTCTTTTTTTACCTGCGGTTCTGCTGGCTTTGGTGCCTCCGGTTCCGGCTGTACGACGGTATTGCTCGTCGGCTTCGTGCAGGCCGATGCAGGCATGCCGCTGTAAATCGGAATCTCAAAGGTCATCGGACTGTCCAGAAGAGCGAGATAACCCTTGCGCAGCGCAGCTGCCTCGCTCTCAGCCCCCTGCACATTGGTCATATACTGCCCTTCGCCGACATTCGCCAGACCGTTCATCACATTCCATTTCTTGAAATAGAGCGTGTTTTTGTTCCGCTTCACATAGTTCTCACTGTAGAACAGCGCCCCGCCCAGCAACGCGTCGTAACGACTGTCCCATGGCCGATGATAGGTCCCGCTTTGCGATGCGTACCACAGACCACGGGTGATCGCACTCATAGAGGAAGTCTTGTACGCGCCGATATTGTAAAAATTGTAATAGCCTTCATAGCCGCTGACCGTACCGGAAATACACTTGCCTGTGCCGGAAGAGCCCTGCTCAACTAAAATCATTGATGCAAGCACATAGGGATTGACTTCTGTCGTCCGTCCCACCTCCATCAGCACGTCGGCATAAGTCGCAAAACCTCCCTCCGGGAACGCCGCATCCAAAAAGGTGCCGGAAACGACCGCTGCCAGACCCGCGTCGGTCTGCGTACCCGCGTCATAAGCGTGCGTCAGGAACTGGAAAATTCCCACGCCGTTGATAAAATTACGCGGATCGAGGTAATAAGCGATGATTTCGTCCGAAGCCATGACCCAGCCGCCGCTGTCAAAATTGGTGTACTTGCCCGTCTGCGGGTCATAAGCGCCTGCCGCCTTGGATTTCCAGGAAGAAATCGAAGATGACGGCACCAGCGACTTGCCGAGCTTGCTCTCGCCTTCCAGCACGCTGCTCCAGGAAAGTCCGGTTTTTGCTGCCCGGAACTTCCAGTTCGGATACTGCGCGTGCAGTGACCGCAGATATGGCTTGTAGCTTTCCGGGAAGCCTTGTGCGTTCAGATAAGCTTCAAAATCTGCATCGGTTTCGTAGCCCGGTTGGTTGTTCAGCACGATGAATTCTGCCGATACATAGCCGTTGATTCCGTTATACGCTATGTAATACCACGTTTTTCCATCGCTTCCTGCTACCGTATCCAAAATATTGATTTCCTTATTGATGGACAGCAATCCCATCGAGCGATAATTTGTCCCCGGACCGCTGCGGATATTCAGTGCCGTTGTCGCGACCGTACCGGTCTGCGTCGCCGCAAAAGCAAGCTGCGCGCTTGCGAAAAAAATGCAGCAAACGACTGCAAACAATGCCAATCCCCAAAAAAGCTTTCTCCGTTCCATACTCCCTGCAATCAAATCTCTTCCTCCGTATCTTTCCTATCTTTGTCTTTTCGCTATTTATGATTTTCCTATACGTTTTTTCGTATTTATATCTGTTTTTTCTTTGTCCTACGCGCACGCCGCCGTTTTCTGTTCGCGTCTGTTTGCGGTCTGCAAAAGCGCTTCCTTGATGCGCCTCGCATCGTTTATTTGTCCGGTCCCAATCTGCCGTCGTTGTAATGCTTGCGGCAAAGCGATACATACATATCATTGCCGCCGACTACAATCTGTTCGCCCTGCTTGACAAACTGCCCGTCGACAATACGCGCCACCATCGTCGCCTTGCGACCACACCAGCAGATGGTCTTGATCTCTTCGATCTTATCGGCGTAAATCAGCATGTAGTATGAGCCCTCAAACAGCTCATTGCGAAAGTCATTTTTGAGCCCGTAAGCCAGCACCGGCACATCGAAGCTGTCCACGATCTCTACCAACTCCTGCACATGATGCTTTTTCAGGAATTGACACTCATCGATCAGCACGCAGGCAATCTCGCGCTTCTCGCTTTCCCGCATATACAGTTCCAAAATATTGGTGTCATCGCCTACGATCATCGCCTCCCGCTGAATGCCGATGCGGGAGGTGATCAGCCCCGTTCCGTACCGATCATCCGTCGCCGGAATCAGCGTCAAAACCTGTTTGCCGCGCTCCTCGTAGTTATATGCCACCTTGATCAGTTCGATCGACTTGCCCGCATTCATCGTGCTGTATCTGTAATATAGCTGTGCCATTGATTTTCCTCCCTCATCACCGCCGCCGACGGCGCGCACCGAACGTCCTTCGATACCGAAGCCCTGCGGCGGCAGGTATGCTCTTTTTCTATTTTACTGGAAAACTGCCAGAAAAGCAAATATAAAATCTCGTATTGAAATCGCAGGCGGATTTGTGGTATCATTTCCTTATGAAAATATGCTGGAAAGAGGTTTTTCGTTTCTTATGGAGTCTATTCTCATTCTGATTTTAAAATGTCTGCTGCTCGGCATCATCTGGGCGGCGCTGCTGATTCCGGTCATCTTTAACCGCGGTGGTTGGCTCAAATACATCATTACCGTACTGATCGTGGCTGTCGCCTGTTTCTTCCTACGTGCACACGCGACGATCATCAACAAAATGACCTTGATTGCTCTGATCACCCTTGTCGTCTCATGGATTGTTTCCATGGCTGTATTCGACAAGGAATCTAAAGTCAAATCCAAGGTCATCTCCTTTGCGTGCGTAATGGCAGCCATCGCCTACCTGATTTCTAACTTCATTTCGTTTGGGATCCTGTAGGTGTTTTGCGCATACCGAGTTTCTCCATGCGGGAGATCAAGGTTGTGCGTTTCATGCCTAAGATTTCCGCGGCTCCACCCTTGCCGGCTATCTTGCCTCCGCAGTGAGCCAGCACCTCTGCAATATAGCTGCGTTCCATCTCTTCTATATGTATGATCAACATTTCCGTCTTAATCAAAAGCATCCTGCAGGCCCCTCTGGGTTTGCAGGATGCTTTCACATAATTCCCGCCCAGTCATTCGGAATAATACACTTGCTTTTATTCGAAATATCAGATATACTATTCTAAATAAACAGGTGGAGGTGATTTGTATGACGATTAAGGAGGCGGCGGCCGTCTGGCAGATTACAGAGCGGCGTGTTAATGAGCTTTGCAAGACCGGCCGTATCGCCGGCGCAATGAAAAAGGGGAAGTGCTGGTTTATCCCGGATGACGCTCAAAAACCGATTGACAAGCGTACACGTATCGGTCAAACAGCCCCATCGCCGCCCGGATTGCTCGGTAAAAAACCCCTGCCGATCGGCGTATCGGATTACCGGGATGCCTGCGTCAACTACTACTATGTAGACAAAACCCTGCTTATCAAAGAGCTACTGGACGAGCGGCCCAAAGTTTCTTTGTTTACCAGACCTCGCCGATTCGGCAAAACGTTGAACATGGATATGCTGCGTGTTTTTTTTGAAAAATCGGAGGAGAACACCTCATGCTATTTCATCGATAAAAAAATTTGGACCTGCGGGGAATTCTACCGCTCCCAACAAGGAAAATACCCTGTCATTTTTCTCTCCTTTAAGGATGTTAAATATGTCTCATGGGCAGAAACCTATCTGACACTTCGCAAGCTGATTGCGCAGGAATTCCGTCGTCATGAAGAGCTTTCGGACAGTCCCGCGCTCAGTGCATATGAAAAAAAAGAATTTTCCTCTTTAGCTACGGAGACCGCAGACGAAATTGACTATCAAATGTCCCTGCGCACGCTGACTTTGCTGCTGCATAAACACTATGGCGCAGCCCCCGTCATCATCATTGACGAATATGATACACCGATTCAGCAGGGCCACATGAACGGATTTTATGAAACGGTCGTAAACTTTATGCGCAACCTGTTTTCCGGCGGTTTGAAAGATAATCCTCATGTAAACTACGGTTTTTTGAGCGGTATTCTGCGTGTCGCGAAGGAAAGTATTTTTAGTGGTCTGAACAATTTGAAAATAAACTCTGTTCTGGATGAGCGGTACAGCGAGTACTTCGGCTTCACCACCGCTGAAGTCCGAGAGATGGCGACATACTACGGCGCCTCCGAAAAGTATCAGGAGCTTTGCGAATGGTATGACGGTTACCGCTTTGGCGGCACGGAAATTTTCAATCCATGGTCCGTCATCGGATATTTCAGCAATCATTGCCGTCCCAAAGCGTTTTGGCAGTCCACTGGCAGCAACGACATCATCCGTGAAATTTTGGCTTCTGCTACACCGGATATTATGGAGCGTTTAGAACGCTTGATGAAAGGCGAATCCTTTGTGACACGGATTGACACCGGCGTGATCTACCCGCAAATCCAAAACGACCCTTCTTCGGTTTACAGTTTTCTTTTAGTCGCCGGTTATTTAAAAGTTGTCCGCTGTGACCAGTCGTTCGGCGGGGACGGTATGTGTGAGGTTGCTCTGCCAAACAAAGAGATTTCTTTCGTTTACAGCAAGGAGATCCTTTCACAGCTCGAATCCATCATGCCGCGTTCTGCTGTGACCGCGATTCAGGAAGCGCTCTACCGGATGGATCGTAACGCACTCCAAAAGGCACTGGAAACCTTCCTGCTTCAGACAATCAGCTTTCACGACGCTGCTAACGAGGTTTTTTATCATGGCTTGATTTTGGGTATGTGTGCCGTGATGGATCATCGCTACCGCCTTACTTCGAATCGTGAATCCGGCGATGGTCGTTTCGATATTCAGATGCTTCCGCTAAGCAAGAAACTCCCCGGTATTCTGATTGAGCTGAAAACAGATAAAAATTGTTCCGAAAAACAACTGGAAGCTCTATCAAAAATCGCCCTAAAACAGATAAATGACCGGACATATTCTGCGGAACTCTCAGCAATGGGTGTTTCAACGATTTTAAAATATGGCATCGCTTTTTCAGGAAAAAAAGCACGTATCACTGTAGAAACGGAAACAATTTAGCATTGCTTCATTTAGATTTGTATCTTGGAGGTTAAAAATGGAGAAAAAAATATTTATCAGCGCAGATATTGAGGGTGTCAGCGGTATCACCAGCTGGGCCGCGACCGAATATGGCGGCAAAGGCTACGAAAAAGCATGCCGACAAATGAGTTTGGAAACCGCGGCTGCCTGCCGCGGCGCGATCCGAGCAGGCTATCTTCCGGTCGTTAAAGACGGACATGAGGACGCGATGAACATCGACCATGACCTGCTGCCGCAGGAGGCTGAACTGATCTCCGGCTGGGCGTGCACGCCGCTTTCCATGCTGGCAGGTCTTGACGAATCCTTCGCGGGCATCATCTACATCGGCTATCATGCCGCCGCCTGGACGAGCGGCAGTCCGCTCAAGCACACCTGTGAGGATTATCTGTACAACTGGTTCAAGATCAACGACCGCTACGCTTCGGAATTCACCATCAATTCCGGCGTTGCCGATCAGTTCCGCGTGCCTTCACTCCTGCTTTCCGGTGACGCGTGTATTTGCGAAGAAGCGCAGCGCGACTATCCAGGCATCGTGACCGTTCCGACCAAGCGCGGTCTTGGTGACGCGACCTGGAATATCCACCCGCAAAAAGTAGTCGAACAAATCGAAGCAGCCGCCTACGAGGTTCTTTCCAAGCCCCTGCCGGAACCGCGTCTGCTTGCGGATCACTATACCATGACCGTCTGCTACAAGGAATTCCAAAAGGCTATGGCTGCAAGCTGGTTCCCGGGCGTCAAAAAAATCGACGACTTTACCGTTACTTACGCTGCGGACCGTCCGACCGAGCTTTCCAGATGCCGCTACTTTATCGGCTAAATGGTCTAAACGTACAAAACGCACAGCCCCGGATCCCGTTTCACCACGGTTTCCAAACTGTGCGTTTTTCTTTTTTATGTCAGCTCTATGTCAGTCTTTGCGTCAGTTCCGGGAAATGGCGCACCGCGTTTTCGTAGTTCATCTGATCAAAAAGGACAATATAGACCTGCATCTCATGCGCGCCGTTCTGACTTCCCCTGTCATCCACGCTGCTCGCGCCGCCCTGCCCCGCCAGACACGAACGGATCGTATCGACTGCCACCTGCAGTGCCTGATCTTTCGGATAGCCGTACACCCCTGCCGAGATCAGCGGGAATGCCACCGACTTGCAGCCATACTCCACTGCCAGCGCCATCGACTTGCGGTAGCAGGAAACCAGCTTGTCCTTTTCCCCATGCGCCCCATTGCACCAGATCGGTCCGACCGTATGGATCACATATTTGCAAGGCAGCTTGTACCCATGCGTGATTTTCGCATCCCCGGTCTCGCAGCCGCCCAAAAGCGCACATTCCTGCACCAGCTCCGGCCCCGCCGCCCGGTGAATACAGCCGTCCACACCGCCGCCGCCGAGCAGCGAGTTATTCGCTGCATTGACGATCGCATCCACATGCAGCTTGGTGATATCACCCTTGATAATTTGTAATGGCATAAATATCCCTCCATTTCTGTGTTTTGTTGCATACACACGCAGTTTCAGCATATTGATGGATTTATTTTCCGCAGAAGCATATCGCCGGCATCACAGCAATTCCAGCAGCTCCGCCCTGCTCATATGCATCAGACCGCCGGTATTGCCGCTGAGGATCTCATCTGCAAGTGCGCGTTTTGCTTCCTGCATTTTGAGGATTTTCTCCTCAATGGAGTCTTTCGCAATGAGCTTGTATACGGAAACCGTCCTGGTCTGACCGATACGGTGCGCGCGGTCTGTGGCCTGGTTCTGTGCGGCGAGATTCCACCATGGGTCGAAATGAATCACAATATCCGCGCCAGTCAGATTCAGCCCCGTTCCGCCTGCTTTCAGAGAAATCAGAAAAATCGGCGTGTCATCCTGATTGAAACGATTGACAAGATCGACTCTATCCTCTTTTTTGGTCTCTCCGGTGATTTTAAAATAAGCGATTCCTTCTTTTTGTAAATCTTTTTCTAAAAGCTCGAGCAAAGAGCGGAACTGCGAAAATACAAGGATTTTGTGTCCGCTGTCCATTGCGCTCTTCAAAAGCTCCATACAGGTTTCCCGCTTCGCGGATTCGCCGTCGTAATTTTCGAAGCAAAGAGAAGGGTCACAGCAGATCTGACGAATTTTTGTGATCTCCGCCAAAATAGCCATTTTGTTCTTTTGGAACATCTCATCACTCTGCTTCTCGATTAGCTGCTTCATATGCAAGGCTTGTCCATCGTAGAGGTTCTGCTGTTTCTCATCGAAATGAACATAACAGATCTCCTCATTCTTGTCCGGCAGATCGCTGAGGACATCCTGCTTTAGGCGTCTCAATATAAACGGCTCCACGAGGCGCTTCAGCTTGCTCATCGCGTCTTTGTCATTGTGTTTGACGATCGGCATCTCGAATTCCTTTCGGAACTGCTCATATCCGTACAGAAATCCCGGCATCAAAAAATCAAAGATGCTCCAGAGCTCGCTCAAGCGGTTCTCAATCGGCGTTCCGGTCAGCGCAAAGCGAACGCGGCTGTTTACTGCCTTGACCGATTTCGCCGCAGCTGTTGTATGTGTCTTGATATATTGTGCCTCATCGATGATTTGATACGAAAAAGTTTTGTCGGCATAGGAAAGAATATCCCTTTTCAGCAAGTCGTAAGAAGTAATGAGGATGTCCGCGCCTGCCGCATTTTGGATTGCTGCCTCCCGTTCCTCTTTATTTCCTGCGATTAGTGCAACTGAAAGCTCCGGCGCGAATTTCGCGCATTCCTCTTTCCAGTTGTACACCAGCGATGCAGGGGTGACGATCAGGACCTCATCAAGCTTGCCTTCCTGCTTCGCCGCCAGCAGTACCGAAAGGATCTGGAGCGTTTTGCCAAGACCCATATCATCTGCCAGGATTCCGCCAAACTGATAGTGTTCCACCGTCCTGAGCCACTTATATCCGAATTCCTGATAGCTGCGCATGACATGCTGCAGGGACTCGGGCACCTCATACTCAGAGTCTGATACCGTCTTAAACTCCTTGACTAAATGCTTGAATGCATGGTCACGCCTTGCGTAAAACAGTTCATTTTTCTCTAAAACCTTGTCGAGATACAGCGCGCGATAGGCAGGGACCTGCATATCCCCTTTCACAAAATCGCCCGGTTTCGCCTTAGATAAGCTCATGAAGGCAGCAAGCTCCTCCATCGTGTTTGCTTCCATCTGGATAAAGTCACCATTCTTCAAGCGATGATACCGTTTCGCGCTTCGATAGCTGTTTAAGAGGTCAATCAGCTCTTCGTCCGTCAAATCTGTCGAGGAAAGCTTGAGCTTCAGCAGATCGCTTTCCATGCGCACGCCCACCGTAATCTGCGGCTTTCTTCGAATCGTCACGCGCTGAAACCGATCGGTCGCATGCACCGTTCCCAGCTTGAGTAAAAAATCAACGCCGCCGTCCAGCACTCTGTACTGCTGTTCTTCCTCATCACAGGAAAGCAGCCCCGCATCATTTTGATACGGGAAAAGCGTCTGCGCTTGCGCGACTATCTCGTTTTCCGCGCGAAGGTCACGATACTCTTCGATCATCCTGCTTTGCGCTTGCGGCGCGCCGCTCGTTTCCGATTTTGTCAGTTCAAAAACCTGATCCCGATACTGCACCTTTACCATACAGGTAAACACATCCTCGTTCGCATCAAGGAAAAAGCTGAATTCCGGCTCCGGATACAGATATTGTTCGATCGTTTGCGCATCTTGGATCTGTACCTGCGCAATTTCTTTGATGGTCGGCAATACCTTATGATAAAACTCGGACAGGTTTCTCCTGCCGATCTGAAGATCGATGCGTCCGTAATCATTTACGCTCATGAGCGTTTCCAAAATCCGCGCGTCTTTGGTGACTGCACGATTCAGGCTTGCATCTTCAAAAAAATATCGGTATTCTGCCCCCTCGATGAGCGTCGGGATTTCACCGCTCAGCCGGATACCGTCAAAATTTCCGTCAGAATCTTGAATTTTTTCAATCAGAAGGTCGATCCTTGGGCTTTGATCGGCGCATACAGCCTCACCCGTCTTTTTGTTTCTTCCGTCTTTTTGTACAAAAGGAAATCGCCTGTCTGCCATCAAAGTGAAAAATTCATCCAAGGCTCTGCCGTACAGCGGGATTGCACTTTTGATTTCCCCATAAGTATGACCGAACTTTTTATACAGCTCCGCGCTGCGTATGCCTGCCGCCTTTACCTCGTTTTTGATGAAGTGATACAGCGCAAGGGAATCCTCGTCAAAAGACGCTGCGGCAAACGAGAGCCGATGCTTTGTGCCAAGCTGCATCTCTCCTTGCGCCTCAACAGTATCCACAAATTCAGCCAAGTCCTTTACGATATACAGCTTTTCGACTCCCACTTTGATGGTGAGGCTTAATTCTCCATCCGTCTCAACATCAAGCCGCGGCTCCAGCTGTATCGGTTTGACTGCCGTTTGTCCTGTGAAAGCTGCTTTGCGGCTGACGGCATGCTCCTCGCGGCATTCCCTGATCAGCCTGAGCGCATCGTAATCCGTCACGTCCCCCAGCCGCTTTTGGATAATATAGTCCTGGGTCAGGAGCAGCAAGGCTGTCAAGTGCGCGCACATCCTGCCGCTTGTGCTCATGTAATAATGTGCAAGTCTCCTCTGTCCCTCCGGACAAGCCGGAGCGGAGCAATAGGTGTAACGCAGCTCTTCTCTGGTAAACGTGACCCTGATGCTGTGCGTATTTCCCTTTGCATCGACATACACGCCGGCAGCTGTGCACTCACGCCCGTTTTCTCTGTAAAGATAATGCGGGAATCCTTCATATATTTCTTCCAGCAGGATACGCCTATCCTCGATCAGTTTTTTTGCCGTTTCCAGGTCAGTCTGATAGAAGGTGCATGCCGCGGTGATCTTGTCAAACCTGTAATATTGATAGGGAGCCTCCGCGCTTGCGGTGCGCGTTTCCTGCTTGAACGGAAAAACTTCCACCGGTTTGGTTCTTGACACAAGGATCGACTTGGTATTTGATTTAGCCTTTGCATTCGATGCAATGTTCTGTGCTGTCCCGATTGCAAGGTCACCGTTCTTTTCCATCCAAAAAAGCGCTGCAGCCATATGCTTGCAGCGTGCACCGCTTCGGGCATACGGGCAATCACACTGCATACGCTTGATCGCGTCCTTGCCTTTTGCTATCTTAACGATGTAGCGCTCTGTCCCCTGCACGTAGAAGGTCTTCGTATTCGAATTCTCTGCAGTTTTTTTGGGCGTGACATCTCCGTTTCGGTAATAAGCCTCGCCGCGCTTTAATATGGTATTAGAAAATAAGTGTTTCCAAGTCATGTTCATTTGGTTTCCCCCACGCACACGTCACGATATTTCAATATTCCAAAATTGCTTTTTTGTATAAGAAGCTCCTGGTATCCGGCTCTGCGGTACTGCCGCATCAGCTCCGCTGCCTCTGCTAGCTGCGGGTGGGTGATCCGCTCGAGCATTTTGAGACGCCGGTCGCTGATGCTCTCCTGCGACATGGACTGTCTGTAATCTTCAGCGCGCATCCCGACAAAGCAAAACGCACCCGGATAGTAGTCCGCGAGCTTCTGTCCGATCAAAAGCCCTTCCGGATCCAGATCGCCTGCATAGTATACGCCGGTGCCGGCAGCCGCAAGCAGATCCAGTGCAATCAAGGCTGCTAATCTCGGCTGCCCATTCATACACAGATACGCATGCGTTCCGTCATCCTCTGCGCAGAGCATCGCAAAAATAGAAGGATTCTCCACGATCAGGATCCGCTGATCCGGACACCGGAGCTTCTCCCATTTCAGCATGACCGCAAGCGGTACCTGTACCATGTCTTTCTCCGCACAAAAGCCTGCCATTCCCGGATGTATCTCTTCGGAATGCACGTCGGTACCGTCCGGCTCTCTTTCCCGTATCACCGCCTGCACACCGTACAGCATTACATAATTCGATACGTCATCGATCAATAGCCCGACAGCCAGATAGCTGCGCTGTCTTTGATAGGATCGCAAAATCGTTGTATCGCGCATCACAAGCCCGCGATGCGCAAGATCAGCCTGTACCAAACGATACAGCAGACTTCCTCCGGCTGTACCTGCGTCAAAGGCATGTGGATTGCCGGTCAGCTGCGCAGCAAATACCGCCAGATACCTGCTTTGCGCTTCACGATAGGGGAAAGCATTGCAGATTCGCATGGCAAGCCGCAAGGATTCCTCCCACTCTCGCAATCGTTCCTGCTGCGCTTCGCGCGGCTGCGAAGCGATATCGCCGGACGCTTCCGGTTTGACCGCAGCTAAAATCGCCTGCACAAGTGCAATGGCATAGGTATCCGCAAACTCCTTGCAGACCATCTCCAGGATCTCCTGTTGACGGCTTTGATACGATGCCCGCATTTCCTTTTTGCCCTGTAGCTCCTCTCCAAAGTAGAGCGCGAGAAGCCGTTCCGGCTCGATCGCCCCATAACGCGTTGCCGCCAAAGCCGCGCGGAAAGCCTTTGCAGAGACAGAAACACGCTTTTGTCCATGATAATTCTTACCGAAAAATCCTTCTAATATTTCTATTTCTTCGCCGGACAGATCATGGAGCTTCACCGTTCCCGTAAAATAGCCATACGATTGATACTTATCCCGAAATCCGTCGAACAAACGTGCCCAAACCGGACTGCTTTGAAAATATGAAAGCGCCTGCTTCTCTTCTCTGTGCAGCTTCATCGGCGTTTTTCCTCCACCATGCTTTCATGCTCTAAGGCTTCCCGGCAGCTGCCATTCCACAGATAGGACATGACCGTCACAAATTTTGCATTTTCCGGTCGCTGCAGCTGATAGATCGCCAGCGCATCCAAAGTATCGCAATCTCCCCAAAGAACCTGCGAGTTGATGATAAAGTCAAAGTCAAATTCAGACATCAGGCGGAACATATCCCGAATATTCCGGCTGTCTACACCGGCGAAGGCCTCATCCAGAGAAATCAGGCGCGGCGCGTTTTGACTGCCGCCCTCATACTTGGCAACCACTGCCGAGAACAGCGGCACATACATAGCCATCGCCTTTTCACCGCCGCTGAAGGTGCCAAACACACTGTTGGTGAGTTCCTTGCGCCGTTCCCCGGTCTTCTGTGCAAACAGCTGGAACTCAAACCATTTGCGATAATCCAGCGTGTCTTTCATCACCTGATAGAAGGAGACCAGCCCGGCTTGATCACCGCTGTTTCTTCTCGCCTCCTCAACCTTCGAACGGAAGTGCAGAGACAGACGCCCGCTTTCCTCCTCAGACATCGTGCGATAGTCTTTTTTGAGCAGCTGCACCAGTTCTCCGGTATCGAGCTGCTCTTCTGTTTCTGCAGTCTTGCTTCTCCATTTGAGACTCAGCTTCAAGCCGCTGGATGTGTTCATGCTGCTCATCAGCTGATTCATATTGCCGACCCAACGATCGGCCGCATTGATCTTGCTGCGGATCTTACGGCTGACCGTATTGGCGAGAATATCCTCAAAGAGCTCCCTGTCGCCTGCCTTGATCAGCTCTTTCAGCTCAGTAATTTCAGTTTTTAGGTAAGCAAGCAGCTTCGGGAATGGAATTTCAATTCCCTGATATCTTGCCCGAATGTCGTTTCTTTTCGCTGTTACGGCATGCTCCGGCTGCCCCTCATCCTCTTCTGCAAACAGATCTGTCTTTAAGCTCGGCTGATATTCATTCAAGAAGTCACGTTGCTGATAATAGACCTCGTTCAGCCTCTGTGTAACGCTCTCCCAACTGAGCTCCTCCACGTCGGATTTCAAGTATTGCGCAAGCGCGCGTGCCTGCGCACCGATCTCCTCCGGAATTTCTACATATGCAAGCTTGCGCTCCTTTTCATAACACCTTGTGAGCCTGGTCTCGATCTCGCCGAGCGATACAAGCTGTCCTGCGCAGTCCTCGATCTCCTGCTCCAGTATCTTGCAGACCTGACGGCAAACCGTTGCCTTTTCTGTGTTATCCTCCAGTCTCTGCGGGAAAGCTTCCAGCCAAGCTGTACATGCATCCAAACGTTCTTTGATCTGTGCATAGTCTGTCAGTGCAAGCTGACTGCGGACAGAATCGAGCTCCGTCTGCTTTCGCAGTAAATTCCGTTCTGCATCCGCAAGCTCATTTCTGGTTTCCATGATATCATCTTCGATTTCTTCTCTTTGCGTTTCCAGATCCCGGATCGCCTGCACGGTCTTTTGATGTAATTCATGTGCCGCGATAAGCTGAACCAGCAGCTTATCATAGGACTCCGCTGCTTCCGCCGCCTGCCGGAACACCGGGAAGGTAAAGTCTAAATGCAGCTGCTTGCCGGATTCATAGGCTTCCTCCTGCTTTGCGCGGATTTTATTTTTGATGATCTGCAGTTCTTCTTCTAAACGGTTTTTCTCGTCCTGCATACGGCTGCAGAGATGTTCGGCATCCTGCAGCGTGCGCCATGCGGCTTTGAGGTCCGCGTCCTGCGGGAACGCCTGATATTCACTTTCCAGACGCTCCATGCGTTCTTCGATCTGCCTGCATGCGGACTGTAAATGCTCCATCTCCGCTTCCAGTCTTTCGATTTCTTCTTTGCAGGCGCGAATCCGGGCAAGGCGGGTATGCTCGCGCGCCTTCGTTCCCAAAAAGGCCGCCTTGTGCAAGCCGGTGATCGTACCGCTGAGCACGCCAATACGATAAGTCCCATCGGTGCTGATTGCGGTTTGCCAGTCTCCGTCATACGCAATGCTGCCCAATATACCGGTCAATCTCTGATTGGAAAAAATATCGTTGACCTCATCATTGAGCTGCAAAATGTCCAGCAGGCTTTTCCCTGCCTGTGGACTGCCCGCAAACAGGTAACGGTCTGCGCAGCCTTCTGCGAAGGTCATCACCTTATCGCGATAGGGCTCTTCAATGACCAGCGCATCCAGAATTCCCATCGCAAGCAAAGCCTCCTCCAAACGATCACAGGCAGCTTCATCGAGCATATCGCTGAATTCCATGGTCTTATAGAATTCCTGATACGGAATCCCCAGCTCCGCAAGACGCGCTCTGCTTTTTAACACCGCTTCGCTGCGCTCCGGCTCCGGTTCTTTGCGGTTCTCCCATGCTTCCAGCTCTTTACGGACAGCTGACAGACTTTTCTCCGTTTCAGCAAGCAGGGCTGCGCTTTCATGGTGCAGACTCTGTAATGCATTTCTCCTGCTTTGTTTCACATCGGCTGCGATCTGGCGTACCTGACTGAAATCCGCGTTTTCATCGTAATCATCGGCAAATCGGCTGATTCGACCCAGTACCGATGCCTCCAGCTGCAGCTCCGTATTGCCCTCCGCCCAGCGGTAAAGTGCTTCCTTCCATTCGCTCTCCGTTTGAATCAGCAGTGTCTCAGCCTCGGTTTGCTTGCGCTGCGCACTGTCCAGCTCCCGTACCATGCGATCACGCTTTTCATCGAGCACATCGCTTTCCTTTTTAAGCTGCTGTGTTTCCTCTAAAATATGGAAGGTCTCTGCGATTTTCGCTTTCGTCGTATCGAATTGCTTCTGATGCACTGCATAGTCGTAAGACTCGTCAAGCTGCTCCAGGAGTTCATCCCGAAAGAAAGCATGCTCGTCAAAGGCCATGCAGTCCGCCTCAGCATCCATTTCTTCCAACTGCTGGCGGAGTGTTTTTTCCCTGCGGTATCTCTCGTCTTCGCTATCTTTTACCTTGTATTCCAAGGCCTGCAGGCGCTGCTTTCTGATATCCAGCATCTGCGTTTTCTCTTTGGCTGCTGCAGTAAAGTGTTCTGCTTCTTTTTCCAACTCGCGCTCGCGCTGTTTCAGTATTGCCGCATCACTTTTGCCGAGAGACTCCCGTTCCTTTTCCATCGCCTGTTTTGTGACTTCCATTTCCTGCTTAGCGGCTTCGCAGGCCCGGATCTGCGCCTGATGTGACTGCAGATCTTTCTCTTTTTGTGCTTTCTGCTGGTTTGTCTGTGTAAGCTTTTCCTGCACGTCCCGGCATGCTGCTGCTTTTTTGTACAGCATCAGCCGATTATATTTATCGTAGGCCCTGTTGATCTTCTCGGCAGCCGCAATGGCTGCCTCTTCATCCTTGAGCTTACGGCTCAGCTCGTCCATATTTTCGATTGCCTCCGACATCGGCCGCAGATCGTCATCC
>OLNF01002256.1_pt1 | contig 15368 bp, 15 predicted proteins | sample 1673061 | NCBI WGS metagenome assembly OLNF01 (sample SAMEA3136751, study PRJEB25190) | human gut metagenome | reverse complement strand
TTTCCTGGTATGACAACGAGAACTCCTACACAAGCCAGATGGTTCGTACAATCAAGCACTTCGGAAAACTTCTGAACGCTTAATTTTCTGCGAACGGGTGTAGAAGAATAGACTCAGAAAGGGTCCGGTCTGAAGAGGACCGGGCCCTTTTTTTCCAAAAGACCAAACAAAAAAATGTCTGAGGAATGACTGTTAACAGAGCGGACAACAATACCGCTTGCCCTTATTCATCTGCTTTTGCAGAAATAAAAGTTAAGGAGATATAGAGATGCTGAACAAAAAAAGTGTTGACGATATCAATGTAAAAGGACAGAAAGTACTTGTAAGATGCGACTTCAACGTTCCGCTTCAGGATGGAAAGATCACAGATGAGAACCGTCTTGTAGCTGCTCTTCCTACAATCAAGAAACTGATCGCAGACGGCGGAAAAGTTATCCTTTGCTCCCACCTTGGAAAACCGAAGGGAGAGCCGAAACCGGAGCTTTCTCTTGCACCTGTAGCAGTTCGTCTTTCTGAGCTTCTTGGCCAGGAAGTAAAATTTGCAGCAGATCCTGAGGTAGTAGGACCGAACGCAAAAGCTGCTGTAGCAGAGATGAAAGATGGCGATGTAGTTCTTCTTGAGAACACACGTTATCGTGCAGAAGAGACAAAGAACGAAGACAAGTTCAGCGAAGATCTTGCTTCCCTCTGCGATGTATTCGTAAACGATGCATTTGGAACTGCTCACAGAGCTCACTGCTCCAACGTAGGTGTTACCAAATATGTGAAGACAGCAGTTGTAGGATATCTGATGCAGAAAGAGATCGATTTCCTCGGAAACGCTGTAAACAATCCGGAGAGACCATTTGTTGCAATCCTTGGCGGAGCTAAGGTTTCCAGCAAGATCTCCGTTATCAACAACCTTCTTGACAAGGTAGATACACTGATCATCGGTGGTGGTATGTCCTACACATTCTCCAAAGCTATGGGCGGACATATCGGAAGATCCCTCTGCGAGGATGATTACCTTCAGTATGCACTTGACATGATGAAGAAAGCAGAGGAGAAAGGTGTGAAACTTCTTCTTCCTGTAGATAACAGAATCGGTGATGACTTCTCCAACGACTGCAATATCCAGGTTGTAAAACGCGGTGAGATTCCGGACGGATGGGAAGGAATGGATATCGGACCTGAGACAGAGAAGATCTTTGCAGACGCTGTTAAAGATGCCAAGACAGTTGTATGGAACGGACCGATGGGATGCTTCGAGATGCCGAACTTCGCACATGGTACAGAGGCAGTTGCAAAAGCTCTTGCTGATACAGACGCAACAACCATCATCGGTGGTGGTGATTCCGCAGCAGCTGTAAATATCCTTGGATATGGCGACAAGATGACACACATCTCCACAGGTGGCGGTGCTTCTCTTGAGTTCCTTGAGGGCAAAGAGCTTCCGGGCGTAGCAGCAGCTAACGATAAAGACTGATAAAAAATAAAGTGTTCCGCGAACACGAAAAGGAGATAAAAACAATGGCAAGAAAGAAAATTATTGCTGGAAACTGGAAAATGAACATGACACCAAGCGAGGCTGTAAAGCTTGTTGAGACTTTAAAACCGCTTGTTGTTAACGATGAAGTTGACGTAGTATTCTGCGTACCGGCTATCGACATCATCCCTGTTGTTGAGGCAGCTAAAGGTTCTAACATCCAGGTTGGTGCTGAGAACATGTACTTCGAGGAGAAAGGTGCTTACACAGGTGAGATCGCTCCGGCTATGCTCGTAGATGCAGGCGTTAAGTACGTTGTACTTGGACACTCCGAGAGAAGAGAGTACTTCGGTGAGACAAACGAGGACGTTAACAAAAAAATGCTCAAAGCTTTCGAGCATGGCATCACACCGATCATGTGCTGTGGTGAGACACTTACTCAGAGAGAGCAGGGCGTAACAATGGACTTCATCCGTCAGCAGGTTAAGGTTGGATTCCAGGGTGTTACAGCTGATCAGGCTAAGACAGCAGTTATCGCTTACGAGCCGATCTGGGCTATCGGAACAGGTAAGACAGCTACAACAGAGCAGGCTCAGGAAGTTTGCGCTGATATCCGTAAATGCATCGCTGAGATCTATGATGATGCTACAGCAGCAGAGATCCGTATCCAGTACGGCGGATCTGTAAACGCTGCAACAGCTCCTGACTTATTCGCTCAGGCTGACATCGATGGCGGTCTTGTAGGTGGCGCTTCCCTGAAACCAGATTTCGGAAAGATCGTAAACTACAAATAAATCGTATATTTTGTTCAAACTGAATAAATAAATTGTATGAAAGAACCCCTGAACACAGATAAAACTGGTAAAATTGCCGGATAAACTGTGGAAGGGGTTCTTTTTTGACAGAATAGCAGATATCACTTTCAGGAAAAGAATCGAGCTGGAAAGTAAAAAAGTGATAATAACATAAAAAACTCTTTCTGACATGGATGACACAGCCGACGAAAAGCTGCATTCCTTTACAGTCAGAGAGAGTTTTTATCATCTTTAGAGGAAGAAGTATAATTCTTCGTATCTGTTTTTTCATTCATTTCATCAGGCTCTGGAATATGCTCCACAATATCTTCAATCTCACAGTGGAGAATGGAACATAGCCTGTCTATTGTGTAAATTTCAACATTTTTATTTTTTCGCAGTCTGTCCAGAAGTGAACGGGTGATCTGATAATGTTCATAAAGATCATACTGAGTAATTCCGCGTTCCTTCATCGTGACCCAAAATCTGTCATATTTTATCATATGTATATCCTGTCCGATTCGTCCTTGAATTAATCTTATTATGAGGGTAAAATTGGGATTACAACAGTGTCCTTATACCGACACTATGGAAAGGAGAAACGATGAGGAAGTTTTTTAAGATCTTTTTTTCGGTGGTAGTTATACTTTATTTTTCAGCTACAATGTTTTATTGTTTTGTAGCCGGAACACCGGAAGCGGGAAAAGGAGCAGCAATCTATATAATGTCAGCAGCAGGTCTGTCAATTCTTTTTCCAGCGTTTACCTGTGGATGCATTCACTACATTATTTACCTCAGAAAAAAACTGGATGAAAAGAGCAAATGATTTGGATTTATGTTATGATAATAGTAAGGAGATTATTGGGGATACAGCATAGCTGTTACGTATTATAATAGAAAGAAAGCCTGCAACTGTGCGGAAGACGCTTATAGGATCATTTGGGGAGGATTTTAATGGGAAATATTCTGGATTATCTGGACTGGAGAGGGGATCTTACTTTTGAACAGACACCCTTTAATCAAGTAGACAATCTGATACTGGCATGTTTTTCTTATCTGGATCTGGATGAAATAGCTGATGTAAAAAACGGGAATACTCTTTCTGTGGAAGAACTTTTTGAGATATTTTCCGGAAAAGAAAAGGATGGAGAGGTGAAAGCAGAAAGTGCTTTTCTGCAAAATACACCAATTCTTCTTGAAAAAATGGCCAGCTCAGAAAGATTTCGAAAATGCAGGGCAGGAGGATATGTTAATGAGATCCTTTTCCGGAAAGCGCAGCAGTTTTCGGCAGTTACAGTGGAACTTCCTGACGGAACTGCATATATTTCTTTTCGTGGAACGGACGATACCATTGTAGGATGGAAAGAAGATTTTAACCTGAGCAACGGAATTGTGCCCTCTCATAGAAAAGCACTGGAATATCTGGAATTTAATGGGACTTACATGCAGTCCATGATTCGACTCGGAGGGCATTCCAAGGGAGGAAATCTGGCTATGTACACGGCAATGCAGTGTGATGACGCACTTCAGGAAAAAATCCTTTCCGTTTATGACAACGACGGCCCGGGTTTCCCGGAAGCGTTTTTCAGTTCAGAGAAAGTAGAAAAGGTTTTGCCAAAAGTCACTCGTATCATTCCTGAGGCATCGGTGATCGGTATGCTGCTCAACCACCAGAAAGATCCTCTGATTGTAGCGAGTACCCAGAAGGGAATCCTGCAGCATGATGCTTTTACCTGGGAGGTGATGGGACCATCCTTTATAGAGAAAGAAAGTCTGACGAGAAGAGCGGCGGCATCAGATCGGAGTCTCCATAAATGGATCGACCATATGGATGAAAGACAGAGGGAGCATCTGATCGGGGAACTTTTTTCCGTGCTGGAAGCAACCGGAGCAGAGACGATTTCACAGATTCAGGACGGCGGCCTGAAAAGTCTGGCGGCCATGGTACGTCAGCTGGATAAACTGGAACCCCGGTCCAAGATCATGGTTCAGGAACTGATCGCCGGAATTTTCGGCAGCTGGCTGGAACTCCTTCCGCTGCCGGAGCTTGACAAAAAGCGTTTTCTGCCATAACATAGGAGTTAACTCTGATAAAAATTGGAAAAAACGGAAAGGGGACATCAGAAAATGAGCGAAAAAGTCGTAAATGCGGCCCTTCTTGGTCTTGGAACAGTAGGAACCGGAGTCTATAAAGTTATCAAAAATCAGGAGCAGGAAATGACAGCCAAGCTTGGACGTCAGGTAAAGATCACGAAGATCCTGGTGCGTAACCTTGAGAAAGCATCTAAGAAGGTGGAAGATCCATCTGTTCTTACAACAGACTGGGCAGATATAGAAGGAGATTCTTCCATAGATATTGTGATCGAGCTGATCGGAGGAATTGAGCCGGCACGTACTTATATTCTTGCAGCACTGAAAGCCGGAAAGAACGTGGTGACTGCAAACAAGGATCTGATCGCAGTCCACGGAAAAGAGATTCTGGAAACCGCCAAGGCTGCACAGAAAGATTTCCTGTTTGAGGCTGCTGTTGCCGGAGGAATTCCGATCATCAGCCCGCTGAAGAACAGCCTCGAGGCCAACCATGTAACGGAAGTGATGGGAATCGTAAACGGAACTACGAACTTTATCCTCACCAAGATGTCCCAGGAGGGAATGGAATTTTCAGATGCCCTTGCTCTTGCCACAGAGCTTGGATATGCAGAGGCAGATCCTACTGCAGATATAGAAGGAATTGACGCAGGAAGAAAGGTAGCGATCCTTGCCTCCGTTGCTTTTAATTCCAGAGTTACTCTTGACAATGTTCATATCGAGGGAATCACCAAGATCACAGCGAAAGATATCCGCTACGCCAAGGAAATGGGCTGTGAGATCAAACTTCTGGGTGTTGCCCGCTGCCAGGAGGACGGTGTTGAGGCTTATGTATGCCCGATGCTGATCCCGGCAGAGCATCCGCTTGCATCTGTCAATGATTCCTACAATGCGGTATTTGTACATGGAGATGCTGTAGGTGATACCATGTTCTACGGACGTGGAGCAGGAGAACTTCCAACAGCAAGTGCAGTTGTCGGTGATATATTTGAGGTAGTCCGTAACATGAAAGCAGACTGCTGTGGACGTGTGGGCTGCACCTGCTATAAGACACTTCCCGTAAAAGCCATGGCAGATACCCACAACCGTTATTTCCTCCGTCTGCAGGTTGAGGACCGCTGTGGTGTGCTTGCGGAGATCCTGGAGCATTTTGCAAAATATCAGGCAAGTGTTGCACAGATCATGCAGAAAGAGAGCAAGAGACCGGATACAGCAGAGGTTGTTGTGATCACCAAGCTGGTAAGTGAGGGCGCTTTCTTTAAGGTTAAGGAAGAACTGGAGAACAGTGCATCTGTAAGAAAGATCTCTTCCATGATCCGTGTATATGAGAAATAAAAAAAGCGTTGCAAAATTCCTGGATTTTGGTACTATATAAAATGGAAAACAAAAGAATCCCGGATGGCGCAGGAAGTTTCCATATCGTCGGAAATCTGTGCCGGATGGAACTTCGATCAAAGATAAGAAGGGGAAAATTATGAGTAAAAAACCAACAGTTTTAATGATCCTTGATGGATACGGACTCAATGACAGACATGACGGAAATGCTGTATATGAGGCAAAAACACCGGTTATGGACGGACTCATGAAAGATTATCCGTTTGTAAAAGGCAATGCCAGCGGTCTTGCGGTAGGTCTTCCGGACGGACAGATGGGTAACTCCGAGGTTGGTCATATGAACATGGGCGCAGGCCGTATCGTATACCAGGAGCTTACAAGGATCACAAAAGAGATCCAGGACGGCGATTTCTTCAAGAATGAGGCACTTCTTTCTGCTATGAAGAATGCAAAAGACAACGATTCCGCGATTCATTTTATGGGACTTCTTTCTGACGGTGGCGTACACAGCCACAATACACATCTCTACGGACTTCTTGAGATGGCAAAGAGAGAGGGACTCAAGAAAGTTTACGTACACTGCTTCCTGGATGGACGTGACACACCGCCTGCATCCGGTAAAGAGTTTGTAGAGCAGCTGGAAGCTAAAATGAAAGAGATCGGCGTTGGTGAGATCGGTGTGATCTCCGGACGTTATTATGCAATGGATCGTGATAACCGCTGGGATCGTGTTGAGCTTGCATATAAAGCTCTTACACAGGGCGAAGGCGTAAAGGGAACAGATGCTGCAGCAGCAGTTCAGGCTTCCTATGATGATGACAAGACAGATGAATTTGTGCTTCCGACTGTTATCGAGAAGGACGGCAAACCGGTTGCAACTATTTCCGATAAGGATTCCGTTGTATTCTTCAACTTCCGTCCGGACCGTGCAAGAGAGATCACAAGAGCTTTCTGCGATGATGATTTCAAAGGCTTTGAGAGAGTGAAGAGACTGGATACTACATTCGTATGCTTCACAGAGTATGATGATACGATCCAGAACAAACTGGTAGCATTCCACAAAGTTCTTCTTCACAATACATTCGGTGAATATCTTGCAGCTCACAATATGACACAGGCACGTATCGCTGAGACAGAGAAGTACGCACACGTTACTTTCTTCTTCAACGGTGGCGTTGAGGAGCCGAACAAGGGAGAGGACAGAATCCTTGTAAAATCCCCGAAGGTTCCGACCTATGACATGCAGCCGGAGATGAGCGCACCGGAAGTTTGCGAGAAACTTGTTGAGGCAATCAAATCTGATAAATATGATGTGATCATCATCAACTTCGCAAACCCGGATATGGTTGGCCACACAGGTGTCGAGGCAGCTGCGATCAAGGCTGTTGAGACTGTTGATGAGTGTGTAGGAAAGGCTGTAGAGGCAATCAAAGAGGTTGACGGACAGCTCTTTATCTGCGCTGACCACGGTAATGCAGAACAGCTTATAAATTATGAGACCGGTGAGCCATGGACTGCTCATACAACCAATCCGGTTCCGTTTATCCTGGTAAATGCAGATCCGAAATACACACTTCGTGAGAACGGATGCCTTGCAGACATCGTTCCGACACTGATCCAGCTTATGGGCATGGAGCAGCCGAAGGAAATGACAGGAGAGTCTCTTCTTGTTGAGAAATAAATAAGCTTCACGGAATCCCGGCAGATTTTTACGGATCTGCCGGGATTTTTTCATCCGATTGTTTCTGTTTCCACACATGAAAAAAATTTTCAAAATCATCTTGTAAAATCATTCCATTTCAACTATAATCCCTCTGATACATAAAAACAGGTAACTTTTGAGCAACTGTAAAGTTACAGAAAGAATAATAAAAAGAATAACAAAAAGCAGCACAAAGTTTATGAACGATCAAATTAAATGGGGGGAAAAAAGATTTCATGAAAACAGACATGACACAGGGAAAACCGGTAAAAGTGCTCCTGGGATTTACAATCCCGGTATTTATCGGTAATGTATTTCAGCAGTTCTACAATATGGTAGATGCGGTGGTTGTAGGAAAATTTGTAGGAACAAAGGCACTGGCGGCAGTTGGCTCAACAGGAACTATCATCTTTTTGATCATAGGCTTTCTTCTGGGACTTACTGCCGGTTTTACCGTACTGACTGCACAGAAGTACGGTGCGGGAAAAATGGATGAGATGCGCCAGACCGTAGGAAACGCACTGATCCTGACCGCTGTGATTTCCGCAGTTATGACAGCCATCAGCATGACAGGCATGCATGCACTTCTGAAATTCATGCATACACCGGATGATATTTTTAAGGACGCATATGCCTACGTTATGATTATCTGCGGAGGTATTTTTGCCCAGGCATTATATAATATCCTGGCCAGCATCCTACGTGCACTGGGAAACAGTAAAGTGCCACTGTATTTTCTGATCTTATCTGCAATGCTGAATATTGTGCTGGATCTCGTATTTATCATCGTGTTTAAGCTGGGAACGCCCGGAGCAGCCTGGGCTACCATTATTTCCCAGGGCGTATCCGGAGTTCTGTGCCTTATATATATCTGGAAGTTTGTGCCGGAACTTCGTATGAAAAAAGAAGACTGGTATTTCAGACGCGGTCTTGCGTTTAAGCAGATCGGTGTGGGGATTCCCATGGGACTTCAGTATTCCATTACAGCGATCGGAACCATGATGGTACAGTCTGCCTTAAATATGCTGGGGTCTTATGCTGTGGCGGCGTTTACCGCGGGAAGCAAGATCGAGCAGATTTTTACCCAGGCATTTGTGGCACAGGGAACTGCCAGCGCTACCTACAACGCACAGAACATCGGAGCCGGAAAGCTTGAGAGAGTGCGGGAAGGATTCCGGGCTTCTCATTTTATAGGAATTATATATTCGGTTGTTGTAGGAAGTTTTCTGTTCTTTGCGGGAAAATATTTCGCATATCTGTTTATCTCGGATAATATTGAAGAAGTGCTTCCCATGGTAGCAATCTATGTAAAATGTGTGGCACTGTTCTTTATTCCGCTGTATTTTGTCAATGTGTTGCGAAATGGAATTCAGGGAATGGGATACGGTCTTCTTCCTATGATGGCAGGTGTGGCAGAACTTGCGGGAAGAGGAATCACCGCTACCATTGCAGCAGGAAAAAGCAGCTATGTTGGTACCTGCCTGGCAAGTCCGGTGGCATGGGTTTTTGCATCGGTGCTTTTATGGGGCATGTATTTTTATGTTATGAAAGATATGTCCCGGAAATTGTACGGTACAAATAAGTTATAAAAAAACCGTGAAATGAGATGCAATTTCCAGAAAGTATGATATAATGAAAAAGCTGGTAACTGATCCGTGCACATCAGTGCGGATTAGCCCGGAAAGTATCAATGGAAAGGTGTCTTTTCGAAAGACACATAAACATAGAGGTGAAATATAAATATGAGCAACGAGGAGAAGAAAGACATCGAAGATAAGATCAATGACGCCATGGCGAAGATTGTCAGTGATACAGTCGGAGATGTCCAGCCTGAGAAAAAATCAGATCCATCCGCTTCTCACGTAACAGCAGAGAACTCAAAATCTGCAGGACATTCGAAGTCAGCCAGACCATCTAATGTGTCGCATGCAAGATCTGCGAGACCATCCGGTGGATCAGGAACTTCAAGATCAGGACGGCCATCTGGCAATGGTACAGTCACTTCCAAGTCAGCGAGGCCGAAGAAGATCAGTTATGTGCCTATTGATGAATCTGAATTTGCCCCCATCGTTCTCCCCAAAAAGAAAAAGCATAAGGCTTTGAGGGTAACTGGAATGATCGCAGCGATGGTTCTGGTTGCTGCCGGGTGTGCGTACGCAGGAGTGTCTTATTACTACACGAATCATTTTTTTGAGGGGACAACGATCAATGGAATTAACAGTTCCAATAAAACTGCGTATGAGGTAGAACAGGAGATCGCCAGTAAGATGGCGGATTACAGCATTGAGATAAAGGCCAGAGATCAGGAAGCACAGACGATCACCGGTTCGGATATCGACTATCACTATATATCAAGTGGAGAGATATTGAATCTTCTGAAAGAGCAGAAACCTTATGAATGGGTGAAAGGTTTTTTTGAAAAAACAACCTATACAGCGAAAGAGGAGACAGCTTTTGACAAGACCAAGCTGGAGAATGAGGTGAAGTCGCTGAACTGTGCACAGAAGGAGAATCAGGTAGCTCCGGAAAATGCATACGTAAGTTTTAATAATTATGAGTTCACTATTGTGCCGGAGACAGCAGGAAGTGAGCTGAAGGTAAAAGAAGCTTATCAGATGATCAGTGAGGCCATCAGCAGTGATGACGCGGAAGTAGATCTGGGAAGCAATCCGGATGCTTATGTCACAGCCGATATCACAAGTGACAGTGCTGATCTTCAGGCAACTGTAGATGCATACAACAATTTTGCGAAAGCAAGTATCACGTATACATTTGGGGATGAGACAGTAACTCTTGACGGAAATACGATCAAAGACTGGCTGCAGTTTGACGAGAAGGGACAGCTGATCCAGGATGATGCGTCTTTTAAACAGCATATTGTTGATTATGTAGCACAGCTTGCGGCAGCACATGACACAGTTGGCACAGAGCGGCAGTTCCAGACTACAAGTGGAAGAACAGTATCTGTATATGGATCTGCATATGGCTGGAAGATCGATCAGGACGGAGAGGTAGCACAGCTTACCCAGGAGATACAGTCCGGAACGCAGACGACCAGAGAGCCGGTTTATTCCATGAGAGCCAATTCCTATGGCGTCAATGATCTGGGTAATACTTACATTGAGGTGGATCTGACTGAGCAGTATATGTGGTATTATCAGGATGGAAATGTAATATTTGAGTCGGATATCGTATCCGGACTCGCAAGTGATCCGGAGAGAAAAACGCCTCCTGGAATTTTCACCCTGTATTACAAGAAGAGCCCGGATGTACTCCGTGGTACCAAGAAAGCAGATGGAACATATTCTTATGAACAGCCGGTAACTTACTGGATGCCGTTTAACGGAGGAATTGGATTCCATGATGCGGACTGGCAGCCATACTTTGGTGGTGACCGGTATCTCACAGGAGGTTCCCACGGCTGTATCAATATGCCGCCGGATAAGGCAGGAGAGCTTTACAATATTATTCAGTACAATGTTCCGATTATCTGTTTTTATTGATCGGATCTATAGCAATAACAAACAGGAGCCAGCCGGTGATCCGGTGCGGGGCTCCTGTTATTTATAAGGAGGAAAATAATTATGTTTGATCAGACATTCAGTTATGTACTGGCAATTGCGGTGCTGGTAATAGGCGTTATGCTTCTTACAGGTCATGGATCTGTGTTTATGAAAGGTGGGAATACTCAGGCCAGAGCACAGAAATATGATGAGAAAAAAATGGAAAAGTTTTCCGGAATCTGCCTGATTCTTATTGGAATTGCCACCGGGGTCGATGCTTTTACCGAAAGCATGGCAGCAAAGATTGCATATGTGATTATCTTATTTGTGATCCTCGCAGTTTTTCTGTTTCTTCTCAGAACAAAATGTCTGAAAAAATAATATAGGGCCGATTTCTGTGATCCATAAAAAACCTCTCTGTGGATATCCGGAAACGATTCTTATCGTTTCCGGATTCGCAGAGAGGTTTTTATTTTGAGTAATCCTGTAAAGGTCTGACAGCATTGTGGGAAGCGGTAGATCACATCCGGACAAGTTCCTTTTGATGCATTAATTCCCGGAACTACTATCGTTTAATTTTGTACGGCTGGTATGACGGAATGTCATTGTAAAGACAATGCCCTTTACAATGGAAGTAAGGGAAAGCGCCCACCAGATACCGTCAAGTCCCATTCCCACGTGAGTCAGCAGCATGGCAAGCGGAATTCTGGAACCGGTCAGGATAATGCTGATGATACTGCAGAGTTTGGTCATTCCAAGACCGGACAGAGCACCGATGGTCATCAGCTCAATGGCCATAAACGCCTCGCTGAAACCAATGATGATCAGGTAATTTACGGAAATTCCAAGTGACTCCGGATCATGGAAAAACAGACCGGAGATCGGGCGTGGAAGCAGCACAAAAGATGCGGTTATAATAAGACCCCAGATTGCCAGGATGCCGAAAGAAATGCGGTATCCATGGCGGATGCGGTCGTATTTTTTTGCACCGAAATTCTGTGCGGTAAATGCATTTAATGCAGAGGCAAAACCATCTGCGGTATTCCAGGAAACAGATTCGATCTGCCCGCCCACACGCTGGACAGCGATGGCAGCAGCACCGAAGGCGGAAACCATTCTGGTCAGTACCATGGAGATCATGCAGTAGATCATGCTCTGGATAGCTGTTGGCAGACCAATGCGGAGGATATTTTTATAAAATTTTCCCGGAAAACGTGAGAAAAGATGAAGCCCACGAAGTACATTGGGTTCCAGCCTGGACGTAAAAATACGGAAAACCAACACTGAAAAAACCAGGATCTGAGCAGTTACTGTGGCAATGGCAGCCCCCACAGTCTCAAGCCGTGGAAACGGTCCCACGCCAAGAATCAGGAGTGGATCCAGGATCATATTTCCTACAAGTCCCAGAAAATTGGCCATCAGTGGTGACCTGGAATCTCCCTGAGCTGTGAAAAGTCCGGTGAGGGTCAGGTTCAGGAAGGAAAAAATGATCAGTCCGCAGGTGATCAGCATATAAGATCTGGCAGAAGCATAGGCATCAGGGTCTGCCAGATTAAAAAATCCGATCAGCGGATCGAGAAAAACGATGCTTGCCACAGCAAATAAGAGGCCGAACAGAATGGTCATCTGCAAGGCACTGGCTGCGTAGAAACCGGCTTCTTTATAATCTTTCCTGCCGCAGGCCTGGGCAGTGTTTACCTGTCCGCCCATTCGGGGAAGGGCGACCAGTCCCTGGGAAAGCCACACATACATGCCACCTACCCCTACGCCGGCAACTGCTTTGGATCCCAGAAGCCCGATCCAGGCCATGTCCGTGATATTATAGGCAGTTCCCAGAAAGGAAGAGGCCATGATAGGAAGGGCCAGTTCCGCAAGAGTTTTCAGGATTGGACCGGAAGTAAGGTCTATGGATTTTGATCTTTTCATACTCATCTGCATATCTCCGTAAGGTCAAAAGGCCTGGTGATCCGGTAATCCGGTTTATCCACCTGACCGAAACCGTATTCAGCAAAGATAAAAGGAACTCCTGCTTTCCGGCAGGCATTAAAGTCTCCTATAGTATCACCGATATAAACCGGATCGGAAAGATTATTATCCTCGCGGATCTTCATGATATTTTCCGCTTTGGCCATGCCGGTGTCACCGGGACAGAGATGGCCCTTGAAATAGTGGCCAAAGCCTGTGGATTTCAGGAACACTTCAATATATCCGGCCTGACAGTTGCTGACGATAAAAAGAGGAAAACGGCTGGAAAGGATCTTCAGTGTTTCCTCAAGATCCGGATACAGCGGAGCACATTTGCGAAGCAGTGCCTCGTGCTCTGCCTGGCAGCAGCCGTCAATGATCCGAAGCTGTTCCGCTTCCGAAAGCTCCGGAAAAAGAGCTCTGGCAATATCCGGTAAAAGCTGACCAAAAAGCCCCATCAGTCGCGCAGAACTTACATCAGTATCCATGTGTTCCGTATGGATAAGGTAATCGCTCCATGCCTCAGCCACGATCCCTGTGGAATCCCAGAGCGTACCGTCAACATCAAAAATAATACTGTCCATCAGAAAAACCTCCCAAAATATCTGTAATATGTAAAAAAGCAACTCTTTGTACTGGACATAGTACAAAACAATTCTATATGAGAAAAGAAAAAAAAGCAACTGCGCTTTTGAAGATTTTATGTTATAGTAAAAAATATGAGGGAAAAAATATGAACTATAAAAATACGATCAGAGGTATTTTCAAAGACAGGCCAAACCGGTTTATCGCCCATGTACAGATCGGGGATCAGCTGGAGACGGTTCACGTAAAGAACACAGGCAGATGCCGGGAACTTCTTGTTCCGGAAACGGAAGTGATCCTGGAAAAGAGTGACAACCCTGCCAGAAAAACGAAATACGATCTGATTTGTGTGAACAAAGGGGGCCGCTGGATCAATATGGATTCCCAGGCCCCAAATAAAGCAGCAGAAGAGTGGGTGGCAGCCGGAAATCTTTTTCCGGAGAAAGTGACTGTCAGGCGGGAGAAGACATATGGAAACTCCCGTTTTGATCTGTATGTGGAATCTGAAGAGCGAAAGGCTTTTATTGAGGTAAAAGGCGTCACCCTGGAAGAAAATGATATCGTGCGTTTTCCGGACGCGCCTACAGAGCGTGGGATCAAGCATCTCCACGAACTGATGAAAGCGGCATCTGACGGCTATGAGGCCTATCTTCTTCTGGTGATCCAGATGAAGGATGTACGGTATTTTGAACCGAACCGGGAGACACATCCGAAGTTCGGGGAAACACTTAAGGAGGCAGCAGATGCCGGTGTCCACATCCTGGCCTATGACTGCGCCATCACGGAAGATTCCATGAAGATCTGTGATCCGGTACCGGTGAAATTATAGAAAGGAAACAATATGACCGAAAACATTGCAGAACCCCTTCTGAAATGGTACGATAAAAACAAGAGGATCCTGCCCTGGCGTGATAAGAATAATGCCTATTATACCTGGGTATCAGAGATCATGCTCCAGCAGACCCGGGTGGAAGCTGTGAAACCTTATTTTGCACGGTTTATCCAGGAACTTCCCGATGTGGAAGCCCTTGCAGCAGCGCCGGAAGAGCGGATCGTCAAGCTGTGGGAAGGCCTTGGTTATTACAGCCGTGTTCGCAATATGCAGAAAGCGGCCATTCAGGTCATGGAAGAATATGACGGCAGGATTCCTGAAGACTTTGAGACACTTCTCTCGTTAAAAGGAATAGGAAGATATACGGCAGGTGCCATTGCATCCATTGCCTACGGGAAGAAAGTCCCGGCAGTAGATGGAAATGTACTGCGGGTATATACAAGACTAACCGAAAACCATGAAGATATCATGAAACAGTCTGTGCGGAAAGCTGTAGAAAACGAGCTTACAGAGCGGATGCCCAAGGATCGGCCCGGAGATTTCAACCAGGCCATGATGGAACTGGGAGCTGTAGTCTGTGTTCCAAACGGAACGGCAAAATGCGAAGAATGTCCTCTAGGAGAATTCTGCCTTGCCAGAAAACACGGAACAGTAGAAGAACTTCCGGTAAAAGCACCGAAAAAAGCCCGCACCATAGAACAGCGCACCATCCTTGTAATCCAGGACGGTGCCAGCACAGCAATCCGGAAACGCCCGGATACAGGACTTTTGGCAGGCCTTTATGAGCTTCCCAATGTGGAAGGACACCTGACCAAAAAGGCAGCTCTCGCCCAGGTAAAAGATATGGGACTGGAACCCTTAAGGATCGAAGCACTGCCGGATGCGAAGCACATTTTTTCACATATTGAATGGAGGATGTGCGCTTACCGTATCGCGGTATCTTCTCTGGAAGAAGCACCTAGGGAAAAGTTCCTGTTTGCAGATAAGAGAGAATCTGCCGAGAAATATGCAATACCATCTGCGTTTCGCGCATACACCAGATACATGAAGGAGGAAAACACATGAAACTTTTGAGCGTAGCAATACCATGCTATAATTC
>OLNF01002252.1_pt1 | contig 15401 bp, 14 predicted proteins | sample 1673061 | NCBI WGS metagenome assembly OLNF01 (sample SAMEA3136751, study PRJEB25190) | human gut metagenome | reverse complement strand
GTCCATAATGCCACCCTTATTGTAACGAAATCTTAAAGATTTTACAATAGTAAACTCTTATTTTTGCCATTTAAATATAATAATTCCGGCGATTGCAATAAGCATTCCCAGGATTTTGCGCCATTCAAAAGGCTGCTTATCCACGCCAAACATTCCAAACAATTCAATCACATAAGCGACCACAAGCTGAGAAATCACAATCAGCATTGCCGCTTTTGCCGGTCCAAGCGAGCCCATACTCTGAATAACAGTAATCGTAATGAATGCCCCGATCACGCCGCCAAGCAATGTATATTTATTGTCAACTTGCCAGAGCGCAGCTATACTTTCCCGACCTGTAAAAAGCCACGCCAGTACACAGACCACAAATGCAGACAACTGCACCCAGCCTGTAGATACCCACAGGCTGGTTTGTTTCGTCACTTCCGTGTTAAAAACACCCTGAATACTCATCAATGCACCTGACACCAGTGCTGCAATAAATCCCCACATAATAACTTCCTCCCAAAAATTAATAAACTATTCATTTCCCCTAAAATCCTTACTTCAGTGAATAAAAGTCTCCTATTCGCAGTTTGCTTATAACCAAACGGTTTCTTTCGCAAATTAATAAAATCCCCTTCACTCTGACCTCAAATTTTATGTTTAAAAGAGGTACCGCCATTTAGCAGTACCTCTTATTCTTTATAAGATTAGTTTATTCATTTCAGGCAAAATCATGCGTACAACATTAACGCAATTTAGATTACGCTTAATAAATCTGTTCCTTATAATTCTTCACCATTAGTTCTAATCACATTCTTATACCAGTCAAAGGATTTCTTCTTGTATCTCTTGCCTGTTCCGGTTCCGTCATCGTTTTTGTCTACATAGATAAAACCATAACGCTTCTTCAGCTCACCGGTTGTAAAGGAAACCAGGTCAATGCAGCCCCACGGAGTGTATCCCATCAGATCCACACCGTCAATCTCCACTGCTTTCTTCATTTCACTGATATGTGCGCGCAGATACTCGATTCTGTAATCATCATCGCAGGTCTTATCTTTTTTCAGAATATCAATAGCACCAAAACCATTTTCCACGATGAAAAGCGGTACTTCATAACGTTCATACAGTGTAACCAACGCATAGCGCAGGCCTACAGGATCGATCTGCCAGCCCCAGTCGCTTGCTTTGACATATGGATTTGCGATAGAGTACGGGGAACTTCCATCCAGAGACTCTGCGGTATCTTTTTTCACATCTGCTTTTACCGCATTTGTCATATAGTAGCTGAATCCAAGGTAATCGCATTTACCCTCTGCCAGAATCTGATCATCCTCCGGCAGCATCTCCGGTTTTGTACCTTCGCGTTCCCATTCCTTTTTCGCAAATGCAGGATAATGACCTCGGATCTGTACATCTGCAAAATAGAATCTCTCATGCATACATTCTGTCGCGGTCATAATGTCATCCGGATTACAGGAATATGGATAAAACGGAACAAAAGAACACATACATCCAATCTTAAAATCAGGATTAATCTCATGACCTTTCTTTACAACCATCGCACCTGCAACCATCTCATGGTGCGCCGCCTGATACATTGCTTTCTTCTTGTTTTCATACTGAGAGAAAAGCACGCCGGAATCTGTCCATCCGAAAATGTCTGCAGAAGTGTTACTCTGGTTGTTGATCTCATTGAACGTCATCCAGTACTTAACTTTATTTTTATAACGTTCCATGACAGTTACTGCAAAACGTACAAAGAAGTCGATCACTTTGCGGTTTACCCATCCGCCATACTCCTTCGCCAGATGATACGGCATCTCGAAATGACTCAGTGTGATCACTGGCTCAATGCCGTATTTCAGCAGTTCATCGAACATATCATCATAGAACTGAAGTCCTGCCTCATTCGGTTCTGTCTCATCTCCGTTCGGGAAAATTCGAGTCCACGCAATGCTGGTACGGAAACACTTAAATCCCATTTCCGCCATTAGTGCGATGTCACCCTTATATTCGTGATAAAAATCAACCGCTTCGTGATTTGGATAATATTCTCCCTCGATCACTCCGTCCGTGATCTGTCGCATCTTTTTGTTGCTTCCACCAGTCATCACATCAATGACGCTGACACCTTTGCCGCCTTCATTCCAGCCACCTTCTAACTGGTTCGCCGCAACTGCGCCGCCCCATAAAAATTTATCTGATAATGCCATAATATCCTCCTGAAAATATCTCTAACTCTAGTTCCAGCCTATTTCAGCCTGTCATTTTTTCCAAAATATCACCCTGAAGCAAAGCTTCTCTGTTACCCATAACTTCATTATTTATTCGCAACAACAGACCAGTAAAGATGTTATCATTCATACTTTTACTGATCTGTTAGTCAAGCGGATATTCGCAATCCGCTTCGCTACGTGGCTCTACACCAAATAACTGCTCCGCAGTTTATCAGAAGGCGCTTGCACGCCTCCTGATACAAGCAAGTCCCCACCCACTGCTTATTGCTTTTCGCAATTGAAACAGGAGACTTACTTGATTTGGTTAAACTTCCCCATAAAAAAAGAACCCTTTCGCTCTTATCATAGCAACTATTAGAAATGATAAGAATTCAGAATTCTTTTTCTATAATAATTCTAAAACTTATGTAAGATTCTTAATCCATTTATATTTCTTATAATGTTTATAAACTACCGGCAGTTTAATGACCTCATCCAGGTTGAGTACGAAATAAACAACCATCACCGGCAGTTTCAGAATGAATGCGCAGATACATCCCAGAGGAACAGTGATACACCACAAAGTTATAGAATCGCACATCATTCCAAATTTGGAATCTCCGCCTGCTGCAAAGATACCGCCTATGGTCATACAGTTGACAGATTTTCCTGCAATGTAATAGGAACAGATCAGCAGCATTTTCTGCAGATAGCCACGAGCTGTTGGAGTCAGGTCTACCACTCTTGTGATAAACGGGGACAAAATGATCAGAACTACGCCTGACAGAATTCCGGCGATAATTGCAGTTTTTGTCAGAAGTCCTCCTGCTTCTTTTGCCTCTTCCAGGCGGTTTGCACCAAGACGATTTCCTACGATAATGCTGCCCGCATTTCCCAGTCCCAGGCAGAAACATACGATCAGATTCTTGGAAATATTTGCGATTCCATTTGCCGCAACCGCATCAGTTCCAAGATGTCCCATCACTACAGAATACATGGAAAATCCAATTCCCCATGCCAGGTTATTGATAAGCAGTGGAATTGCCTTTTGCCAGAAATGGGAGAGAATTTCTTTCTCGCATCTGTTCAAATTGAATTTTACTGATTTGATTTTGCACAACACATAGCTGACGCTCCAGACAACCTGTACAACAGTCGCAAGAACTGTAGCAAGAGCTGCCCCACGGATTCCCATTTCCGGGCATCCGAAGAGTCCGAAGATCAAAACTGCATTTAATATAATATTGAGGATCACCATTACACTGTTGATCAGTGTACTTATATTTACTGCATTGCAGTTCTTCATAATTGCAAGAAATGTCTGTGCAATAGCGGAAAGCACATAAGAAATACCAATTACTCTGAGGTATTCACCGCCCAACACGATCAGTTCTTTTTCATTGGTCAGAACCGCCATGATCTGCTGTGGAAAGAAAAAAGTTCCTATAAGAAAGATGATCGCTACCGTTCCGCATGCTTTTGTTACAAGGCTGAAGATTTTGGAAATGCCTTTGTAGTCGCCTTTTCCATAGTACTGCGCGACAAACATGTTCTCGCCTGTTATAAATGCATACATGAACAGGTTAAAAACAAAGGTGACCTGTGTTGCCAGTGATACTGCTGACATTGCATTCTGGCTTAATTTTCCCAGCATAATGGCGTCACAGGCTCCTACAAGTGCAGTCATAAACTGCTGAAGAGCCATTGGCAGTGCCAGACGGACTATCTCATTTCGTAAACTTTGTTTACGCTCATTCATTATTTTTTACTCCTATATAAATTGTAAGATCCAGTATACCAACGGCAGTGTCACGATCGAGCAGACAGTTGTCACCAAGATTCCGCCCATAGCATAATCGCCGTCTGTGCCATATGCGTTTGCCATCATAACCACTGACGACATAACAGGCATTGCAGATGTGAGTGTCATAGTCATGCGAATCTCAGCAGAAATCGGAAGCAGACCCAGAAGCAAATAAAAGATCACCGGAAAAATCAGCATTTTTATCACTACGATTCCATAATAGTCCAGCTTGCAGATATATTTTCTGACATCCATGCAGGCAAATACTCCGCCAAGATAGATCATCGCCAGAGGAGTTGCTGTTGCTCCGATTTTTGAGAATGCTGTATTCAGAATTTCCGATAAACTGATTCCTGTGAGAATAAAAATTAGTGATAATACAATAGCAACTGTTACAGGGTTTATCAGTTTTTTTAAGTCGAAACTGCTATGTTCTGCTTTTGATGTGAGTCTTACCCCAACTGTCCACAGCATCAGCTGATCGATCATAGTAAATACAGATATGTACAGCATTCCTCTTTCCGGAAAGATACTGGTAACAATCGGAATCCCCATAAATCCAATATTTCCGAATGCGCTCATGGCAGAATACAGCTGCTGATGATCTCCCTGCAGATGAAACAGTTTTCCTGACAGGAAGCTTAGTCCAAACAGACAGATATACATAAAAAATGCGATTCCCAGAATAGGCAGGGAATTAAAGAGCATTCCTTTATTTACCCCATTTACTGTATTTGTAAAAATCATTACCGGCAGAGCCAGTTTAATCACCAGTCTGGAAACAACTTCCATGTTCTCTCTGCTCAACACATGAGTCCGGATCAGAATAATCCCTGCCAGGATATAGATTACAAACATCCCAAGCTGATTGATCAGAATATTTAACGTACTCATTCTTTCTCTTTTTCCCCTTCTATCCAATTTGATATTCTATCCAGAATAATTTCAGTATACTCTATTTGCAGACCCGGTTCAAGTACAGTCGCTTCTTTCCACCCCTGCGTTTTTATGACTGCTGTTTATTCCTTTTTCAGCAGTGTTCACATAATTGTATGGCCTCAGCATATAATCACCAGTGCCTTCTATAACCAAAAGACAGCCATAATAGTACTTCGTCTATTATGGCTGCCATCCACTTAATTCAAACGGATACTTCAATCCACTGCACTTCTTGATTCAGCTTCATACAGTTCTGTATTTTACTTTTATTTCATATTCACTGCATTAACAGTTGTTCCATTTAAGAAGTTTCTTACATTATCCACTGCAATATCCATCAGACGCTGCCTGCTTTCCTTTGGAGCCCATGCGATATGTGGTGTAAGAATACTGTTATAACATCCAAGTAATGGATTATCTGCTTTTATTGGTTCCGTAGATACTACATCACAGCCTGCAGCATATACTTTTTTACTCTGTAATGCCTCTGCCAGATCCGCTTCATTGATCAGCGGACCTCTGCTGGTATTGATCAGGATAACTCCGTCTTTCATCTTTGCAATACTCTCTTTACAAATCATGCCTGTCGTTGCAGGAAACAATGGGCAGTGAAGAGAGATTACATCAGATTTTGTATAAAGTTCATCCAGTGTCACATAGTCTGCGATTGCTTTTCCTTCTTCATTCTCATATTCATCATATGCAAGAACATTCATGCCAAAAGCTTTGGCAAGTCTGCCGACCGCTTTTCCGATTCTTCCGAATCCTACGATTCCCATTGTCTTTCCTGCAAGTTCGATCAGTGGATATTTCCAAAAACACCAGTCAACATTATTTGACCATTCCCCCATCTTTACAGCTTCAGAATGCGTACCTACATGATGGCAAATTTCCAGTAAAAGTGCAAATACCATCTGCGCCACTGCTGTTGTTCCGTAAGTAGGAATATTGCATACCGGAATTCCTTTTTCAGCTGCAGTATTTACATCTACTACATTATATCCTGTCGCAAGAACACCTACATATTTAATGTTCTGGCATTTCTCAAAAATTTCTTTATCAATCGGAGTTTTATTTGTAATTACAATTTCTGCATCCCCGATACGCTTCTCTACCAGTTCAACAGGAGTTCTGTCGTAAATAGTTGTTTCTCCCAGATCCTCAAGATCTTTCCAGCTTAAATCTCCAGGATTCTCTGTATATCCGTCTAATACAACGATTTTCATAAATATTCCTCTCTTTTTCCGTTAATCTATCATGTCTTGCGCACATTTAACGATATTCTCTGATGTGATTCCATTCTTCTTCAGGAGTTCTTCATACGGTGCAGATTCTCCAAACTGATCCTGAACACCGATTCTGTGAACTTTTCCTTTTCCTGCTTCTGCCACGATCTCACAAACTGCTGAGCCAAGACCATTAATAATATTATGATCTTCTACTGTGATAATCTTACCGTTCTCTTCAATCGCTTTATTTACAGCATCCACATCCAGAGGCTTAATTGTATGGAAATCATATACCTGTGCATGAATGCCTTCTTCTTCCAATTTCTTTGCAGCCTCAAGTGCAATAGATACGGTATCTCCATTTGCCATGAACGTCAGGTCTTTTCCTTCTTTCAGGCATTTAGCTTTTCCGATCTCAAATTCTTCATCTTCTCCATAGATACATGGAATAGCATCTCTTGTAAAACGGAGATATACAGGTCCATTATATTTATAAGCTGCTGCAATCAGTTTTCTTGCAGAATTATAATCTGCCGGCATGATAACAGTCATATTGGGGATTGTTCTTAAGATTCCCATGTCTTCTACACACTGGTGAGAAGCTCCGTCATTCGCCGGTGTCAGACCACCGTGAGAACAAAGAATCTTTACATTTAATTTTGTGTAGCAAGTCTCCTGTCTGATCTGCTCTACTGCACGCATACTTCCAAAAATCGCATAAGTTACAACAAACGGTACTTTTCCGGTAGTTGCCAGACCTGCTGCAATACCAACTGCGTTCTGCTCGGAAATTCCTACATTGATATGTTGTTCAGGAAGTTTTGCTGCAAATTCCAGTGTCTTGCACGATTTTGCAACATCACAGTCAATTACAAATACGTCTTTATGCTCTAATCCAAGTGCCAGCACTTCTGCTCCCAGTGCATCTCTCGTTGCTTTCTTCTCCACTAGAATCCCTCCTCAATCTCTTTCATTGCCTGTGCATATTCTTCGTCATTTGGTGCTACACCATGCCATTTGGGAACATTTTCCATAAATGACACGCCTTTTCCTTTTACAGTGTTGCATACGATACATTTCGGTTTTCCGTTTTTCTGTGTCTGCATAAAATCAAGTGCTGCCTCGATCTGCAGAACATCATGACCATCAATTCTTACTGTCTGGAAGCCAAAAGCTTCAAATTTCTTCTCAAGATCCAGAGTCGGCATGATATCTTTTGCAAAACCATCATTCTGAAGACCATTGTTATCAATAATAACAGTAAAATTATCAAGCTGGTACTTATTTGCTGCCATAGCAGCTTCCCATACCTGGCCTTCTCCGCATTCTCCATCACCCACCAGTGTATAAACACGGTAATCTTTTTTATCTCTCTTACCTGCGATCGCCATTCCTACTGCACAGGAAATCCCCTGTCCAAGAGAACCTGTGGAAATCTCAATTCCCGGGCATCTCTTCATATCCGGATGTCCCTGTAAGATAGATCCCTGTTTTCTTAATGTTCCAAGTGCTTCTTCATCAATAAAGCCTTTCATGATCAGTGCGGAATACAATACCGGGCACACATGGCCTTTGGAAAGAACAAATCTGTCTCTGTCTTCCCATTTCGGGTTCTTCGGATCTAAGCGCAGAGTGTGGAAATACAATGTAGATATAATGTCTGTCGCCGATAATGATCCACCCGGATGTCCGGACTGTGCTTTGTAGATCATTGTAAGCAACATTTTTCTGAGTTCTTTTGATTTTTCTTTTAATTCTATTCCTGAATATACTTTCTCGTCCATAAAATCCCTTCTTTCATATGACATCATACGTTTAAATGTAAAAAAAATAAATAATTCAGATATACACTGATTGAACCGGTACAACTCCGGTTTCAATCAGCATCTGTTTTCGTTTTACTGTTTCATTCCGGAAAAAGCAATACTCTGTACAATATATTTCTGACAGAAAATGTAAATGATCGACAAAGGTATAATACTGATAACAGATAACGCAAGTGCAGTTCCTGCATGTGTTGTTCCTGATGCACCTGAATTGTACATCTGCAGACCGATCTGTACAGTGTAACTGCTCTGTTTTGTGAGAACGATCATTGGCCACAGAAGGTCATTCCATACATTGATTGCATCCAGAACTACAATTGTCGCAATGATCGGAGTCAGTAACGGGAAATAAATTTTTCCATATATAGTAAGGATTCCTGCTCCGTCAACCTTTCCTGCTTCGTATAAATCATCCGGAAGCCCGTCACAGTAAGTTTTTACAAAGAAAATATACATTGCATTTGTCAGAACTGCCGGAAGTACAACACCCAATGCATTATTATTTAATCCCATGTTTCGGATGATAGAATAAATCGGCAGTAATTTTGATTCAAACGGAACCATCATATTGGAAAGAATAAATACCAAAACGATTTTCTTTCCCGGAAATTTTCCTTTTGAAAGTGCAAATCCTGCAAGTGTGGAGGTAATAACGTTTAATACCGCACTTAATGCAACAATAATAACTGTATTCTTCAGATAACTGAGCATCGGCACGTTGGAAAATGCCATTTTGTAGTTAAATGTACTGAATTCCTTAGGTATCAGACGTGGCGGGAATCTCAGAGAATAGGATTTCACATAGTCGAAACTGGTTGATACAAACCAGATAAACGGAACCAGTACAATCAGCGCAAAGATAGTCAGGATTACATAACTTACGACTGTCGCCGGCTTTACTTTTTTCTTTCTCATTATGCTTTTCCTCCTATTCTTTTTGATCTGCGTGGTTTTCTTTCTCCTGTCAGCTTATTATTAAGAACAGTTGCTGCCAAAATAATGATAAACAGAATTACAGAAGCAGCACCTGCAAGTCCCTCATCTTTGTAGTTGAGCGTGGAAAAAGAATTCTTATAGATATATAACATGATCGTTTCAAGCTTGCCTGCCGGGTTTCCTGTTTCACGGCTGACTGCATAAATCTCTGTAAATCGTTTGAGTGCTGCGATCGTAGAAGTCATGATAACAAATGTAAAAGTATTCTTTGATGCCGGAATTGTAATATAAAGCCATCTCTTAAATGCATTTGCTCCATCAATCTCCGCTGCCTCATACATATCTGCTGAAATTCCCTGTAAGCCTGCAAAGAAAAGAATGATATTATATCCGATTCCTTTCCATACAGCGATCAGTACCACACATTCTCTCGCTGTTTTCGGATCATTCAGCCATAACTTAGGTGCCACTCCGAAAAAGCTGAGGATATAGTTGAAGACACCATCTGCTGACGGCATCATCATATATTTAAATAAAGTAACAACTGTGATCATGGACATAACCATCGGAAGCAGGAAAATAACTCTGTAGATTCCTTTTCCATGTGCAATACTGTTAAGCACACTGGCAATGATAAAAGCCAGCGGAACATTTAGTCCTACACCTAACACAGCCATATACAATGTATTGATTATACTCTGGCGGAACTCATCGCTGCTGAAAAGGATTTTATAGTTTGTAAAACCAATAAAACTGCCGTTCATATTTTTGAGACTTGTAATAAAGGTTTCTATCAGCGGATAGAAGTTAAATACAAGTGTACCAATAATTGCAATCAGCAACAGCCGATACCAGCTCATATATTGTCTTCTCTTTAAATTTCCCATAAAAATCTGCCTCTCCTTATAGTCTGTACCGCTTTTATACGGTACAGACGCTGTGTGTATGTTTTATATCGGCATTACTTAGTTGGCAGACTGCTGTTTAATATTATTGATCCATTCGTTTACACCATCATACATAGCTTCAACTGCTTCATCTGCTGTGTACTGTTTGGATAAAATCTGGTTGATCACAGTCTGCATTGGAGTTCTCCAGTACCAGTAATCGTCTGTGATAAACATATTATCCATCTGATAATCATGACGTTTTACGTTGATATCATAATCTTCCATCATTGAGATACCGGATGTATCTTTCAGGCAGGATAATTTGTCATATGCATAATTTTTAAGGTAGAAATCAATGATTTCTTTGTTTGTTGTAAGCTGTTTGATAACATCCCATGCAGCATCGCCGTGCTCTGTATTGTTTGCAATTGCAAAACGGAAGAATTCCGGGAATCCCTCACCTGCATCACCTGTCGGGATTAAAAGCGCTTTATATCTGTCAGTCATTTCTGTGTCATCTGCATATACATACTGCATATATGTTTTTGTATGTCCATTAACATCAAAGTTGATTGCAATGTCATTGTCTTCTGTCAGCCAGTTCTCTGCACCGCTTCCTGTTGCAACTGCAGGATTACAGCAGTCAACCAGACGAATCAGATCACTGAAATACGCTTTCATTTCCGGTGAGGTCTTCATGTATTCTACGAACTCATCCATATCCATGTTGTTGATGTCCATGTCATCACTTAAATATGGTTTAATCGCGTTATAGCAAAGAGAATACCACTCTGTCCAGCTTGAATACATATATCCACCATAATTCTGTTTCCCTGTTACAGGGTTTGTTCCGGTCATTTTTTCTGCAAGATCTACAAGTTCGGAAAATGTCATATCTTCTGTCGGCTCTTCTACACCCCACTCCTCGAAGAGTTTGCTGTCATAAGTGATCAGATTGCACGCAACTGTCATTGGAAGTCCGTATACTTTTCCTGTATCTTCCGGATGGTTGAATGATTTATATGTAGTATAGTGTACAGCCGGTTCAATATATAAATCTGAAAGATTATCAAAGTTTACTTCTTCATCTTTCTCAAGATATGGTGTTAAATCTGCATACCAGTCAGGTACAGCTTCCTGGTTTGTAAAGAATCCTACATCAATATCTCCTGCTGTTACCATTGCTTCCATACTCTGGATCCAGCCGTCCCATGCAATTGTTTTTACTTCGATATTATAATCCGGGATTTGTTCATTCAGGAATTCCTGAAATTCCGGAAGACCTTTTGTTTCCAGACCTGAGATTGGGTCAATTGTTGACTGCTCACTTAATCCAGGAACAAGGATCCTTACTGTTTCTTTGTCATCTGCAAAGACTGCAACGTTTGTTACGCCAAGCATCGAAACCAATAAACTTGTTGTTAAGACTGCACCGATTACTCTTTTGATAGACTTTCTTTTCATATATATGTTCTCCTTTTTTTTATTTCATCATTGAATAGATACGTTCGAATCCGGATGTTCCGATCATGCATACTGGAACTTTTACTTTGTCTGCATCGAATTCTACTTTACTCATGGAAACTTGTGCAAATGCGATCACGTCAACTTCCTCAGCCAGACGGTATAACTCTTCTCTTACCATCTCATCATGTCTGGCAATATCTCCTTCGCAATATACATCAAATGCTCCGTCAACTACACGGTTTACAATCTCAATTTCTTTATGCTGCTGATCGGCTTTCTCCTGAATAACTCTTCCGATTGCTGCAGGACTGGTTGGAAGTGTTGCCAGAATTCCAATCTTCTTACCTTTCTCTACTGCCATTTCTGCAACTGGTTCTTCGATATTGATGATCGGAATATTCAGAAGCGGTCGGATCATCTTTGTTGCTGCATTTACAGAAGTGCAGGTTACAATCACTCCGTCTGCTCCGGAATTCTCTGCTGCCTTTGCGTAATTTAACATTCTGGAAGCAATTGTTGGAGTCATTCCGTTGTATGTTCTTGTGTCAACCAGAAGACTGTCATCCATAATATTGTAAACTTTTACATCCGGATGATTTCTTTCCAGCTCCTGGCCAAATGGTCTGTAGATCATATCCATAAAATTGTTAACTGTGTAAATTGCGTATAACTTTTTCATTTCTGTTTCTGCCTCTCCTCTATTCAACTGTTGTCGTTTTCTCGATTACGGTTCCGTCAACCAGTGTAACTACAGCTTTCCATGTTTCTCCCGGCTGAATTCCCTCTGTTGCACTCTGATACCAGTTCCAGATGTAATTGATTGTAAATGGATCATTATAGGCTCTTGCAAAATATTCTCCATTTCTGTAAAAATCAACTCTCTGTATTTTTTCCGGATAAACGCTTGCCAGACGAATCCATCTCTTGCCTTCATAGGTCATCTCTTTCTCCAGCCCCTGAAGATAGAACTGTTCTTCCAGCGGTATATCCAGCTTATGAATTCCCATACTGTCTGCCAGACGCGCTGCAAAAAATGTATCCTCGCCTTCGGTAATGCTCCAGTCAACCGGCGGTTCCTGTTTTGTCATGTTGTTGTAGTATCCCCAGGAAATTCCTTCATCCAGTGCTACCTGCATCTCTGCCAGTGCCTGTGAATCTTCATTGCAGATAATCGGGCGTGCCGGCTTTATTGCTTTTGCTTCCTGAATGTGATTGTAGAACATCTGACGTGACATATTGTTTCCATGAATAATGATAACGTCTGACGCATTGCCGATATCATTGGAAAAATAATGTCCGGTTGTACTGCATCCTACCGGAAGTCCGCCTGATTCTCTCTGTGCGATCCGGATCAGCTCTGCAATTCCTTTTCCGTCAAACAGGATCGGATGTAATTTGTTCTCCTCCACATTATGTTCATTTGCGATCTCAATGATCACATTTGTGAATTTCTCATCTCTCAGCCAATTAGATGCAGTTTTCACTGCTCTTATCACCGAAAGGTCATCCTTAAGGAAACGGCTCTGTGCTCCGTAGAAATAGCTGACGATCACGATCATTCCTGCCTCATCGGCTGCAAGGATGATCTTCTTCAGTCTGTCCAGATATTCTGACTCAATGGATGTTCCATCCGGACTGAATGGATTGTTGTCGATTGTCTGACTGTTAACTGTGTAACATGGTCCACCGCCCTGTAATCCTACAGTAAAAGCTCTCAGGCCTTTTTCATACCACTGGGATAATGCCTGGCATAAATCTTCGGTATTCTTTCCGGCTTCAAATTTTTTTCCGAATCTGTTAAATCTTTCAGGTTCCATTTTGTCATCAAATACACCCTGAATAAATCTCGCATTCATCAGAAGTCCTTTATATTTTTCCGGACAGTCAGGATATTCACTGTAAGTCAGAGAACTATTGATCAGAAACTTTGTTCCGTCTATGGAAAGCTTTGTCTTCATTGTCCACCTCCGTTAATTCGTTGTACGTAATACGTATGATGTTTATATCTTGATTATACTCGATTCATGTCGAATGTCAATCTCTTTTATGCATTTCGTCATATACAACGAATTATATTTGACAAAATTATGCATCTTGCACAATTTTAAAAAATTGAACAAAAACTCATTACAGATTGTAAATATTTACCTGACTATTTTTTAACCTGTAATGATAACCGAAGCTGACTGCCACACTATCTCAGATTAACACAAAAACAGCAGGGTTGGCTTTCTTTCCAATCCTGCTGTTAAATAGATATTCATTCACTTTTAATACCAGATTCTGCGCATAACCGGACAACTGCTCTGCAACTTCGACCAAAACTAAGCTCAGACTCTGTTTTTCCAGGTAGTCAGTGAGTGCTTTACTGCATCGTGAATCTCATTGTATGATTTATTCTTAATGCAGTCCAGCATTTCCTGATGATAATCTGCTGCCAGAGAATCTACTTTCTCTGTGTTTACACTCTCAGAAATAGAATATTTCAGAATGTCGTAAACGCCTTTCATAATGCGGATAAAAAAGGCATTTTTACATGATTCGATCATCATCATATGAAATTCCATATCACAGTCACGCATCTTCTCACCGTCACCATGCTTGATCAAGACACGCATGTAGTCAATATTTCTCTGCATGTTCTCAATCTCTTCTTCGGTTGCTCTCTTACAAGCAAGCTGCACTGTTGCCTCATCAAGTATCTGTCTTAATTCCTGGAGTTCCTCACTGGTACTGGATGCATAAATAATACTGTATACCATACTGTCAAACAGAGAAGGATCCATCTTAGAACATATATATGTTCCGTCTCCTCTCTTAATTTCTACAATGGACAGAGCAGATAATACCTTCATTGCTTCCCTGATAGACGTACGGCTAACCCCCATCTCTGTTGCCAGATCTGTCTCATTTGGAAGCTTCATTCCTGCTTTATAAGTTCCATTCTCAATAGAGCCTTTAATCTCTTTTATGATTAGATTTACGGTTGTTTCCTTCTGACCAATTTGTCTTAACTGTTCATGTTTATTTTCCATACTTTCTTTACACCACCATCTTTCTTCGCAAACGTATTACGTATGACATATATTATATGGTATCTTGTAGCATAAATCAAGCATATTCTTATATATTTTATTTTAAAAACCCTGATTTTATAGATATAGCTGCTGTTGACTCTGTTTTCAGTAATACTTTTCGTGATATGAATTCTTACTATGTATAATATAGAACATTTTGGAGTATTTTCAAACAACAAAGAGACTGAATCTGAAAAATAAGATTCAGTCCCTCTTTTAATATTTTTTATCTTTAGTCAATCTTTAAGATAATACTTAAAATTCTTCTTGCACTGAGTCGAATCTCCTCTTCACTGATAAAGCCATTTTCATAGGCTTCTTTTACACGTTCCGGATATCCTGCTGCCATCTTGATATCATTTCCTGCCTTCGTTTCACGGTAATGTTCACCAAATGTCCACCAATCTGTTGTGACCAGTCCATCAAATCCCCATTCGTCACGGAGAATACCTGTCAGGAGTTCTTTGTGCTCAGAAGTATGGATGCCGTTGAGCAGGTTATAGGAGGACATAATTGTATATGGGTGAGCCTCTTTTACAATGATCTCAAACTGTTTCAGATAGATCTCACGGAGTGCCCTCTCGGATACTCTGGAATCAGAATCTTTACGGTTTGTCTCTTTATTGTTTGCAGCAAAATGCTTCACACTTGCTCCGATATGCTGGGACTGAATGCCTCGTACCATAGCTGCGCCAGTCTTACCTGCAAGGTATGGATCTTCGGAATAGTACTCAAAGTTACGTCCGCAGAGTGGACTTCTGTGGATGTTGCAGGCAGGTGTGAGCCAGATACTGATGTTGTTTTCTTTTACTTCTTCTGCACCTGCCTTGCCGACTTTCTCTACCAGTTCTTCATCCCAGGTGCTTGCAAGAAGAGTTGCACATGGCCATGCTGTAGTCTTTACACCGCACCATGGGCGGATACGCAGACCTGCAGGGCCATCAGCTGTCATTACATTCGGCACACCGTATTTCGGAATATTTCCCATTCCAAAGGTATCAGCACATCCTGTGTTTGGCTGCCCGCCAA
>OLNF01002251.1_pt1 | contig 15412 bp, 13 predicted proteins | sample 1673061 | NCBI WGS metagenome assembly OLNF01 (sample SAMEA3136751, study PRJEB25190) | human gut metagenome | reverse complement strand
AGCTTTGCCGCAAAAGAAGAAGCATCCGAAAAACAGCTTGAAAAGCTGCAGCAGGTTACGAATGATCTGATTCCGGCAATGGATGGGCTGGAAAAAACATTAAGTGACAATCCCATCTTCAACTTTATTGTGGGACAAAACAAGCTTATTGCTGACCTAACAGAGGTACTGCAAGAGAAAGTGCAGTGCACAATTACTCTGGAAGGAAATGGGCCTATTGGAAAGCGAGTAGAACGCGCGATGGATGTTTTTTGCTCCATGTGGCGATATGTGTGCAGTAAATGGCCATCAAAAAGACGGCTGTTGAAGGACCTCAATCTTGAACTGCTCCAAATGATTCAGGAGAATGATCTCTCTGCGTTGGCAGAAGTGCTGGCTGAAGAAAGCCAGAAAGCATCTGAATACTTTAAGGATCAGATTGCGAAGGGGAATGAGGGCCCAGTTACAGATCAGGATCGGTATGTCCATCATCTTAAATGCCTGACGGATTTTATAAAAAAGGAAGCACAAAAGGGATATGACGAACTTGTAGACAGTGTATTTGAGTTGCTCAATGGCATGGCCTATATCTTGCTGCGACAGCTCGTTGAACGATGTGTTCCAAAAATCTGCGATGAAATAGAATTTCTTCAGAAGGCGCATATGGAGATACAAGAACTTGCGGAAAAAGGAAACCGTGAATGAAAAATCAAGGATCGGAGCAGAGATGAAGCAACGCACCTATTTAGCCATCGATCTAAAGTCATTCTACGCCTCTGTAGAATGCCGGGAGCGTGGTCTGGATCCACTGGACACGAATCTGGTCGTGGCAGATGAGAGCAGAACGGAGAAGACGATCTGCCTTGCTGTAACGCCATCCCTCAAGTACTATGGAGTCTCAGGGCGTGCGCGATTATTTGAAGTGAACCAGAAAGTCCGGGAAGTCAACGTCAGGCGACAGCGCACAGCACCGGGGCGCAGATTGGAAGGTTCCGCTACGTCTTTCCATGCGCTGCAAAAGGATCCGTCCCTTGCTCTGGACTTCCTGATCGCCCCGCCGCGCATGGCTTATTATCGCGCATGGCTTATTATATCGAGTACAGCACCCGCATCTACAAGGTCTATTTGAAGTACGTCGCACCAGAAGACATCGTGGCCTATTCGATCGACGAGGTCTTTCTGGACGTCACAAATTATCTGCACATCTACCAGCTTTCTCCCCGGGAACTGGCAAAGAAAATCATCCTGGATGTATTCCAAACCACGGGAATTACAGCAACAGCCGGCATTGGGACGAATCTCTTCCTTGCTAAGGCAGCGATGGACATCGTAGCAAAGCATATTCCGGCAGATGCGAATGGTGTCCGTATCGCGGCACTGGATGAAATGAAGTTTCGGAGAGAGCTGTGGTCCCATCGGCCCCTTACGGATTTCTGGCGCGTAGGACGTGGTACCGCGAGAAAACTAGAAGCACATGGTATGTTTACAATGGGAGATGTGGCGCTGTGTTCTGAGAAAAATGAGGAATTGCTCTATCATCTCTTTGGGAAAAATGCAGAGCTGCTCATCGATCACGCTTGGGGATGGGAACCCTGTACCATTGCGGCGATCAAAGCCTATAAGCCAAGCACAAATAGTCTCAGTTCCGGGCAGGTCTTGCAGTGTCCCTATGAGGCAGAGAAGGCAAAACTTGTCCTTCGGGAAATGGCGGATGCACTCTCTTTGGATTTGGTGGAGCAGGGCTTGGTCACGGACCAAATCGTTTTGACTGTGGGGTATGACCGAGAAAATATCACAGATTCAGAACGGAGAAGGCAGTACACAGGAGCTATTGAACTGGACCGATATGGCCGCAAAGTGCCAAAACAGGCCCACGGCTCTATCCGTTTGGACGGACACACCTCTTCAACGAGAAAGATCATAGGGGCTGCCTCGAAACTATTTGATCAGATCGTAGATAAGAGTCTGCTGATTCGCCGCATGTATATTGTGGCAAACCATGTGATCGGAGAAGCGGATGCGCCGGAGAAAGAGCAAGGTTTTGACCAATTGGATCTGTTCACTGACTATGCTGCTTTGGAAGCGGAGCAAGAAGCAGAACGAGTCAGTCTGGATCGGGAACGAAAACTGCAGGAAGCAACTCTGGCGATTAAGAAGAAGTTCGGGAAAAATGCGATCCTGAAGGGGATGAACCTGGAAGCAGGTGCAACCGCGAAAGATCGGAATGCACGGATCGGAGGGCATAAGGCGTGAATTCAAACTACGAGGAGATCCTGCATCTTCCGCACCATGTTTCAACAACACACCCACAGATGCCAATGCATGACCGAGCGGCACAGTTTGCCCCTTTTGCAGCGTTGACCGGATATGCTGCTGCTGTTCAAGAGGCTGAGCGGCAGAGCAAAGAAGAAACTAGGCAGGACACAAAATAAACGAACAAAATGGATCCCCAGGAGCATGACAAACAAATGCTCCTGGGGATTTTTTACTCTTCCGTGCCGTCTTTCACCACGCAGTGGTCCAACGCATAGCTCAAAAATGTCCCGATCAGTTCGTTTCGGCTGCGGTTCGTTTGGGCGGAGACTTCATCGATCCGGGAGACAATTTCTTCCCGGATGCGGATGGAAAAGACTTTGTAGCCGTCCTCTCCTTTGGCTCGTTTCGGCTTGATAATCAGCTCTTTGTCTGCCATGGGATCACCTCATTCGAGCATAGTCTATGCTTGCAAAGAAGAATGAGATATGCTATAGTTTATGTTATAAATTAGGTTATAAACAGGAAACAGGAGGAAATTTGTAAAATGATGGAGCAAGTATATGGAACAACAGAAGATCAGATCCGAGAGGTGAAAAGCATCGCCAGACGATTTGTGGGAAAAACCAAGAACTACCAGGGCTTTTCCCAGAGTTTTAAAACTTCTGTGGAAGAGCAGGTAAACAAAAAAGTCCTTGGCCTGCTGCAGGAACAGAAGCCCAAGGTCCTTGTGTACGGCATCTACAACGCCGGAAAGAGTACGCTGGTCAACGTACTCTGCGGAAAAGAGGTTGCAGAAGTGGGGGACTGTCCTACCACGGCCAAAACACAACCTTATGATGCAGGAAAATATATCCTCATGGATACTCCGGGCATTGACGCGCCGATCGAGCATGAGCTGGAAGCAAATGAAAATATGAACAACTGCCATGTCATCCTGTTTGTGGTTAGCTCTAAGGGCGGATTTGAAACTCGGAAGAACTATGAAAGAATGGTGGAGATGATCCAGCGCGGTTTGCCCTTCTATATCATTCTGAATGATCGCGGAAGTGCGACGACCGATGAGCAGGAACACCAGCGGGAACTGGAGAGCATTCAGCAGAAAATCATCACGAATCTGATCCAGGTCAGTGGCGACGATCATATCGATGAAAAATATGAAGTCATTACGCTGAACACCAAACGGGCCTGGACAGGCATCCAAAAAGGAAGACAGCTTCTCGTGGAAAAAAGCGGCATACAGGTCCTCCAGCGTCGCCTGGAGAACTTGCTCCAGGAAAACGGTGCTCTCCAGTGGATCTCTACCCCGCTCTCCACCTTGAAAGAGCTTCTGGAGGAGGCAACAGATGAACTGCAAAAGCAACTAGGCAACGAGGAGTATGCTGAGCAAAAAAAGAAATTGATGGATGAGTATAAACACTTTAAGACTGCGTTCTTAACCGATGCAAAGAGTATTTTGGATGCTAAGCGGGATGCGATTTTTCAGGCGTGCTTGGCCCATGAGGAGAGCAACCTACAGCAAGTGATTGACGAAGGCACCAAGCAGACCCAAGATGCGTTTGAGAAAGATCAGAAGCCACTTCAGGGTTTGCTGGAAACGATCAGCAATGCACCACTCCGTCTTCAGGCTTCTATGCAGGATTATTTGGAGGGCGATCTTCTGCCGATAGATTCGATAGGGAGTGCAGGAAAAAGCGCTTTTTCTAAGGCTGGGGTTTTGGCCGGTCCTGCAGCACAGGCAGCAGAAAAAGCTATCGCCGCTGGTTCCGCTGGGCTTGGTGCGTTATCTAGTGGTGCAGCTGTAATTAGTGGTGCTCTGACAAAGGCTATCCCGGTAATAGGCTGGGGAATTACTGCGATCAGCATATTGGATGGTATTTTCAATGCCGGAAAAAGAAGAGAAGAAAGAGAATATGAACGAGCGGAACGAGAAGCGGAATTGGCCAACCAGCAAGCACAGGCACGCTATCAGCAGGAAAAATTGAGACGTCAGAATGCAAACAGTGAGACAACCCGAATTATGGATGAGATTCGTCAGCAACAGCGGGAGTTCTTTGCACAAAAAGTGCAGTCCGTTGTGGACAAGAAAATCCAGGAAATCGAAGCGCAAATTCGGGAGCAGGAAGCCATGGATAAAACGATCCGGGACTTCCTGGAAGAGTTGGACAACTGGAAAGAGACCCTGCGAAACATTCAGGCTGCTCTGACCTGAGCGTCAGAAGAAGTGAGGTGCAGTGACAATGGTATGGAATCATCAGGAACTCAAAGAATTAGAGAAATATACCTCCTATGACCTGGCCCAAAAGTTGAGAGGTGTTGTGGAAAAACAAGCTCGCGGGGACCAGATCCTTATCGGCAATACGGGTATGGTCAGCTCCGGTAAGAGCAGCCTTTTCAATGCGCTGCTGGGGGCAGTGGAAGAGGAGCGATTCAAGACCGGTGCAATTCCGACGACCAAGACGGGCGACCAGGCGCAGCTCACACCGACCGTCCGTCTGGTCGATACGCCGGGCATTGATGTGGATGAGACGGACGATGAGACAGCCTATCAAAACCTGATGGCCTGTGATCTCATTGTTATGGTCCACAACGTAAAAACCGGACCGCTGACGAAGCGGGAAAGTGATTGGCTGAAAAAGATCGCAAGCGGCATGCAGCCGGATCAAGTCCGGCAGCGGCTGATCTTTGTCTGCTCCTGGATCGAGGAGCGGGAAAATTCCCCCGGCTACAAGGAACTTCTGGAAAACCTTCGACAGCAGGTGTTTGATGCTGTGGGGACAGGGCTTCCCTTTTGGGAAGTTTCCGCCAAACGCTACAAGACAGGGCGTTTGAAGCAGAAAGACACGCTCGTAAAACTGAGTGGGATTCCGAGTTTCAAAGCCTTCCTACTCAAGCAAGCGAAAGGATATCACACAAAGCTGGCATACAGGCGAGATCAAGAGCAGCTGGAGCTGATCACGGAGATCAAAGACCTGCTCAGTATTCAAAAAGGCAAAGCCCTGACAGAACGCCAGGCAGTCTGGTTGGCATCACAGGAACAGAAAACACGGACGCTAGAAAAGTGGAATCGATGCTTACGACCTTTCCATGAAAAACGGGAAAAAATCAAAGAGATGCAGGGGGAGAGATAACATGGCAGTCATATTTGCGGCAATTGGCGGTGGAGCAGTGATAGCTGCGATTGCAGCTTCTGACGACTACGGCGACCACAGTGATTACAGCGCCTACAGCGACCAGGCAGAACAGGAGCGCAAGCGAAAGCTGGAAACCGCAATCGAAGATCTTTCTACCTACAAGAAAAGCGACATCAACCCAATGCTTTACGACAAACGACTCAAGGAAGCGGATGCCATGGAGGTTTCGGAAGTCGAAATGTCCATGGATGTCCAGTCGAGAGCGGAGGAGGAGAGAAAACGCCACAACAAGAAGAAAGGGGCTTCCGCAGAAAAAACCATCACAGAGATCGACCGGCTTTTGGCGCGGATCGACACGATACAGGAGGAGTAATGCCGTATGATGTTCGATGCAATCAACCGTTTTGCCGACACGATGGCCAACACGGTGGAGAAATTTAAAGGGGTGCGGGAAAGCGCTGAAGGGAAAACGGAGGAAATCGACAAGTGTATCCAAACGTTCAATAAAAGTGTGGAGCAGGCGAAAGCACATAAACTGAAGGCGAAGGACAAGTCAATTCAGGAAATTTACGATGCCAGCACCAAAGTATTAAAAGATACACTGGATGGCCTGACGAAGGAACTGGAAGAAGCAAGAGACGGAATGCAGTTTATCCAGGACAATGAGAATTCCTTGAATGTGGTTGTCTTTGGCAAAGTGAAAGCCGGAAAAAGTTACTTGGGTAACCTCATGATGGGGAACGCGATCCGAAAACTGCCTACAAAAACCAACTATGATCGCCTGGAACAGCCAAAGGTCAAGGTATATGACCAGGGTACCTGCACGACCCAGGACAAGCTGAAAGAAGTCACAGAGGAAAACGACGCATCCGGAGGATTCGGGGTCGATAACCGGGAAGCAACCCGTGTGATCCAGTTATTTCATCTGGGAGCTATGACGTGGGTTGATACCCCTGGGTTTGGCAGCTTGACCGAGGAGAATCAAGAACTGGCCAGAGAGTATGTTAAAAACGCGGATCTTGTCATCTTTGCATCTAATTCTGACGCGGCAGGAACGCAACAGGACTTTCAGGAGATGAAAGAGCTGTATGACATGGGAAAGCGTTTCCTCCTGGTGCTGACACAATCTGATATACTGGAAGAAGATTGTGATGATGAGGGTAACATCGTTCAAAATCCAGCACCAAAGTCGGACGATGACCGCCGTTCTACCGAGAATTACATGAAGGAAACGTTGAAAAAACATGGAATCAAGCTGGGAGATGAAAATATCCTAACGATCTCAGCGTTTCTTGGGTTGACTGCTTTGGAAAAGGGAGAGGAAGCTCGTTTTGAAAGCAGCAACATGGGTAAGTTTTGGAATCTGCTTTCTGATATTACGGAACAAGAAGGAACGATTCTATCCAAGAAGGCGTTTGGGGACCGTGTGAACACAGCTTTGCGGAGCTTGCAGGGTAAGCTGAAGGATGCAGAAAAGAAACTGCTGGAGGCTAAAAAATCTCAGGAACAGAAGGAGAGTGAGATGCGGGAAAAAGCTGCTCACACGATCCGGGACGCTAAGGACGAGTGCAGCCAGAAGGTGGCGAGTCTGATTCAGGAAAAGAGTAAGGAAGTTGAGGAAACGAAGGAACCGTTCTCTGCAGCGGACCTGAATCAAATCCTGAGTAAAGTGGTATACGAAACGGTGATGGATGCCTGTAAGAAACAGTTCGATGCCATGGCGCAGATGACGAAACTTTCCGGCTATCAAGAGAAGCTGAAACTGGACTCCATCGGCGATCTGGCCATGAGGCAGGACAAGATTTCTTACACGCGCACAAGAGTCATCGAGGTCGAACGGAATCCCAGAGGAATTTTGGAAAACATAGGTTCACGTATCTTTCATAAAACATACTATAGGGCCAAGACCATCGGAGAAACCAAGGAGGAGACCATTGATCTTGGCGTCAATGTCCAGGAGATTCAGGCCAAAGCCCATAGCAGCCTGGAGAAGATACTGGAAAAGCAAGCTCCCCAGCTGATACAGGAAATCATAGATTATTACTCTGCCCCTCTGCGTGAGATGCAGGACAAAGCGCTTGCTGCGATCCAGACAGCGGAAAAGGAACTGGAGCAACTGAAATGTTGACGCTGATTTTGAAGGTGACGACCGCCTGCAACCTACGCTGTCACTACTGCTCTGTCGGAGAAAAAATAGAAACGGAGCGCATGTCCTATGAGAGAATGCTGGCCTCCCTGCAATGGGCTGCCAGCTATGCCGAGGGCGAAGGAGAATCCAAAATTCATGTGATTTTCCACGGCGGAGAGCCCATGTTGCTGGAGCCCAACCAGTATGACCGCGGGATCCGGGCAATCCAACGGAGAGCACCGCAGATCAGCTGGACCTTTTCCGTGCAGACCAATGGGACCATCCTGACCACGGATTATCTGGAGCTTTTCCGAGAGCACAACATTCACGTTGGGGTTTCTCTGGATGGCAGCAAAGGAATTCACGACGGACAGCGATGTACTGCAGATGGTGGGGGTACGTATGATTTGGTCTGCCACCATATCGAGCAGATGCAGGCGGCAGGTGTTTCCGTCGCCGCTTTGATGGTGCTGACCAGACCGGCCTTGGATCGTCTGCTGGATTTTTTGACTTGGTTTCACCAAAAAGACATCCCGCTGAAAATCAACCCGCTGCTTCAAGTTGGGGAAGCTGTCGGGCACCCGGAGCTGGCTTTGAAGCCGGGTGAATATGGGGCATATCTGACCCGCGTGTTTCGCTTTTTGGCGGCGGAAAACCTGGAGCTTCCGGTGTCTCCGCTGGGCGATCTTCTGACGGCTCTCCTCCGAGGAGAGACTCCTCACGGCTGTAGTTACGATGGGCAGTGCAGCCAGCGTTTTCTATGTATCGATCCCTATGGGACGATCTATCCCTGCGGTCGTTTTTCGGACAGCGATCTCTTCCCGCTCGGCACGGTGGAGGAGGGGATCACGGAAGCAGGTCAGAAGCACATGGCGGAACTATTGGCCTGCCGGACGAGCAAGCTGCCGGAGGAATGCCAAACCTGTAAAGAAAAACAGTTCTGCCACGGTGGATGCAGTGCCAGTGTATTGACCGAGGCATCGGGCCGTAACCCCTTGTGCCAGGATACCAAGCAGCTGATGAACTTTCTGAGGACAGATGGGTTGGACTTGCTGCGTAAACAGCTGCTGGCAGAAAAAGCACGCTTGCAGAGGCAATGCGAACAGGAGACTTCCCATGGAATATGAGCTGCTGTTGATGAACCTCATGCGGGGCGTTACAGAGAAGATGCCCCATGTGGAGGAGTGCCTTGGCCAGCACATCATCGCGGCCTATTTACAGCAGCATCACTTTCGGGCCAGGGTGTATTCCGGGGATAGTTCCGCCGCAAAGCAGGTGATCGACTTTGAGGTGAAGCATCACGGTGTCACGATGGTTGGGTTTTATGTTGGTTCAGACAACGTTGTGATGATCGGAAACCTGATCCGCTGGATCAAGAAGCAATATCCTGTCAAAGTTGTGGTTGGAGGGCCGGAGGCAGCTGCTTTGGAGAAAGCGTTTCTGCAACGAACGGGCTGTGACTACATCATCGTGGGAGAGGGAGAATTGCCCATGCTTCAGCTTCTCTCTTATCTAGAAGATGGAATCGGAACCCTGGCTGACGTCCCCAGCCTGCGTTACCTGGAGAAAGATACTTATCATACGAATCCTTTGGCTCCTTTGATTATGGATCTGGACAGCCTGCCGTACCCCAAAAGGGAAAACAGCTTGCAAATGGACTATCGGATGAGAAGGTCGATTGGCATCCTGACGGGACGGGGCTGTCCCTTTCACTGTGCGTTCTGCTATGAGGGGGCCGCGTCCAAGAATGTCCGTTTCCGCAGTGTGGAACATGTGATGGAGGAGATCGACTACGTTCGTTCCTTCAACCATGGACTACAGCATGTGAATATCTTTGACGATACCTTTACATTAAATAAAGAACGCCTCCTGCGTTTCTGCCGGGAGATGCGGAAACGGGGGCTTACCTGGACCTGTGAGGGTCATGTCTCTTGCCTTTATCAGGATCCGGAACTGATCCCGATGATGATAGAGTCCGGGTTGATCGCCATTCAGCTTGGGATCGAGAGCGGAAGCCAACGTGTTCTGGATGCCTACCACAAGACCATTACACCGGAGATGAGCCTGGAAGTGGTTCGCCAGTGTAAAGAAGCCGGGATCATGAGCGTGGAGGGTAATTATATTATCGGCGGAGCGCGAGAGAGCTGGGAGACATTACAGGAAAGTCTATCACACGCCAAGAAGCTCTTAGAAGTGGGACGCGGGATCATGGAACTGAACACGATCTACTTGGCACCCTATCACGGAACGCCGATTGCAAAGGCACCGGAACAATACGGCTTAAAACTGTGCCGGGAACGCATGGAACATGCACTGGCTTCCATGCAGGGCGTTGTCCTGGAGACGGAAGCGTTGTCTACTGACGATATTATGCAGGCGAAAACCTGGTTCGATCAGGAATTGAAACAAGCCTATTTCCAGGAAGCCAAACAGTGCAAGAAAACTGACATCTACCGCGCAAAGAGGGGAACGGACGCGAATAACTGGCATTGGCGATACGCCTGGAATGAGTTTCCACATCTGGCCGACTTCGTGAAGCACCTCACCGAAACGGAGCAAACCTTCTCGGAAGAGAAGTATCCGATCCGGGTTGGGATCGATTTTCACCAGACAACGGAACAGGATATTCAGGCAGCAGATCGAACCCTATCCGGCAACACGGCAAGGGCCTGGCTGTATGCCGATGGCAGACGGACCGTATCAGAGATCGCAGCGGAACTCGCCATTCCAGCAGCAGAGCTGGAAGCCATCTACCGTCATCTCAACGAAGACTGCCTGCTGTACTTTTCCGAGTTTTAGAAAATGAGGGGGTGCTACTATGGACACGCCATATCGTGTGGTCAGATTACAGAGAAATCACTTGTATCCAACGTATCAGCTTTTCGCACACATGGCCAGCAAGAAGACGACGCCTCAGGATGGTCTGCGCCTGGCTGCCCTGACCACCATGGAGTGGCTTCGGCTGCGTCTTGGGGACACAGTGCCCAAAGAACTGCTGCTGCCTGGCCCGGAAGAATTCCGTAGTTGTTCTGAGGAAGCGCTGCAGTCCCTTCACTTAAACGCTGGCTTTGTCATTGACATTGTATCTTTGCCGGAACAGGGGGCCTGGAGTTTACAGATTACAGAGCCAGACCTTGGCTCTGATCCAGGAAATCCGAAACAGGCCCGCCAAGCTGTTCCAGGGCGGATCATCGAGACGAACATAGGCTTCCGGATTGTTGGCCATCAGCTGCAATGTGGATTTCAAACGGTTGTTTCAGATGTTGCCGGGGGCAATGCGTTGGCAGAAGTTTATCGTCTGGCTGTCGTGAAGCGGCTGGCAAACAACCCGGACTTTGGCCTGCAGCAACTGACCCCTTTATTGCCAAAGGTGATGGAGATCTCGACAGGGGAACAGCTGAAACGATTGGTTTCCGTACTCCGCTCAGAAGAAAATCAGCTACCCACCGTCGTGTTTACGCACGTTCGGAGACGACGGGAGATTTCTTTGTCCGGAACAGGTGCCTTTTCCTTTGACGTTATGATGCCGGCACTAAAGCCGATGGTCCGGACAGAAGTACAGGGGCCGCCGTATCCGATCTGTGACTTTGCACGACATGGGCTGGGATTTTGCCGAACCTACCTTCTGGCCGATGAGCTGCTGGACAAGCTCCAAGGGCGCATCGAGCAGAAGGTAACCGCGGGAGATATTCTCTTTGCAGAACCCATGTGCTTTGGCGGGAAGTTCACTTTGCTGCCGTTAAAAGCATCCATGCAGTCTCAAGAAGAGACCATCGAGCAACTGACCTCTCTCATCTTAAACTATCCCAGAGAACGAAGGGTAGAATTTGGGCGAGTTTGGTTTTTAGGGGCTGCACGCAGCGGCCTTTTGGAAAATAGCCGGCAAGTGTACCAACAGGTGGACCATGTCGCTGCACAGTGGAGTCAGCAGAAAACAGAATTGGAGGAACGATATGCCCATGAGCTGGCGTTACTCCGATTTGACCAGGAAGAACTGACGAAACAAATCAAACGCCAGAAAATTTACATAGATCAGCTGGAGGAGGAGAAACGTTCCATACGGCTGGCTTGCCAACAAGAGGTGGAGAAAGTGATGCGTCAAAGCGACGCACGGGAGGCGTACACTTCTTATTTGGAACGACGGCTGGCGCGACCGGCCAAGCACGGTGAGATTGCAGCTTGGGTGGAGCAGCAGTTTCAAGGACGCTTGCTTCTGCACAAGAAGGCAATCGATTTGCTGACCGAGCGGGATGCTGCGGGCGTCGATCTGAATTTGATCTGTGATGCGTTGGATTTTCTGGCGACGGACTATTGGTCCGCTCGCTATGATCGTCTCCCAACGGAGGAGATGCTGACACGCTGCTCAGAGAAGTATGGTCGTCCCTTCGAGGTAAAACCAACTGGTGTCACAACGATTGAGTATACGCCAGGCCAGTACAAGATCAAATACTTTCCAGGCAGAAATGGGAAGCCTGTTGAGAGTGCCTTGGATTATCACTTGAGAGTGGGAAATGATCCGGAGAATCTGCTCAGGATCTACTTCCTGCATGACGATAAGAAGCAGTGCATCGTGGTTGGCTCGCTGCCACGGCATTTGCGTTCGGTGAAAATACAATAAGGTCGGAAAAAGTCCGTGATCAGCATAAGACTGATTGCGGACTTTTTTCGACCTGTTTTTCAATTTTGAAAAATTTTTGCAAAGCAGATGCGCTCCAGCTAGATCGGTGGTATAGTCAATGTGCGGTTGGGGATCAACCAGCCGACAACGAAGTCCATTGGCCAATGATTAAAATTGATTATGTTGGAGGAAAATTATGAATAAAATGTATTACAATCAATATCGAGAGGAAGCAGATGGATCGAAATCTTGGTCCCAATTCGGGATCAGTGGAGGACAGCCGATGATGCCCCAAGCGTATCCTCAGCCTCATGTCACTTACAATGATCCGATGCTGGTCAATGAATTCTATAAGCTGGCCTACGAGAATGCCCGGCTTCATCAAGGGGCAACGGACAAACGCCAGGCGGAAATGGCCTACCAGGACGTTCATTCGTTTCCGTCTGGTGGGATTGCAACCACTGGACGCCAGGGGCAGACGGTGAAAATCACGGACTTGACGTTTGACAAGGTGTATGCAGTCATGCCAGAAGCGCTATGTCTCAAACCGCCGCTCTTAGAGCTGTTTATCCATACGCCACAGGTTCAAGTGTGGATTTCTCGCCAAGATTTCGAGAACGACAGACGCCTGAAGGACACCCTGGTGGAGGCTACCCACAGTAAGATCCGACGTGTTGGTTCGGTGCGAAAAACAATGGACTTGCTTCGGCAGGCCATCGCAGAGGTGACGGAAACGGTGCCGATTTACTTCTACGCCGGCTGGAGATCCATTGCAAATGGAGAAACGAAATTTTTCCGGTTTTCCGATTTGAAGACACACCAGGTTAACGGTAGCTTGTATTTGTTGAATGAGCTTCCTTGCCCGACGGAGAGCCTGGAGGCGGAAAACCAGGCCGTTGATAAAATGGTGCAGCTTTTTGGTATCATCCGCGACAGGAGGCTGCGTACGTTACTGGTACTCCTGTGGCACGCAGCTACGTTGTTTTCGCTTCTGAAGATTCTGGAGTTTCCACTGCCTGTGGGCATCAACCTGCTCTGCGAAACGGCCGGGGTTGAAAAGGCAATGACAGGGCTATTCTCCTTATTTGGAGATCCTACAATCAGCCTCTCTGAGCGAAAGGAGGACTTTTGCTACCAGCTCCTATCTCGCAAAGACCAAGTTGCAATCATCCGCGATGACCGGGGTGCTCCATCGGCAGCAGAAAATGCCCGAGAGCTGCTGGGGATTTTGTCCACGCAGTCGGTGTCAGTTAGATTGAGAGAGGGAAGACAAACTGTTCCGCTCCAGGCGTTGCCGCTGATTATTTCTGATCGAGTGTCGGACTTTGCCTACTCTCCTCTATTGCTGACGGTTGATTTGTCTATGGATGATATCGACGGAGAAAAAGCTATAATGAAGTGTGTTGATATGAACATCCTCAAGGTCTACTATGCGGTCTGGATCAAGTTCATCGCTGAACGACTCGGGAGTTTTAAGGATTCTCTTGCAGCAGGGAAAACATGGGCACTGGAGATGGAGGATAGGACAATTTTCCAGGGGCAGGGCGAATTGACCGCTGAAGGTGTGGACACACTGGCCGTGCTGTATGCGGTTTGGGACCAACTCCAGCAATTCTACAGACGCCAGCAGATCTGTGTCGATGTGGATGAGTTGCTGGACGTGGAGTGCTTCCCAAGTATCTTTTCAGAAATACTGGAGTTATCTGTAAAAAAGGATGATTGCGGACAGCTGGCGAGCAGCTTTATCAAGCTGTTTCGGGAGATGCTTGCGCAGGGGGAGTTTACGGCGGCACACCTAAACTGCTACCAAGATGGTTGCGTGGGCTTTGATGAGGAGTTTGCGTATCTTCCCCATTCCGTTTTTAAGGTTGTGTGTGGCCGTCTGTCTGCCAGCAGTCCCATGGTCATCAAAGCGTTGGGAGAAGAAGGGCTGCTGGCTGGACGTCCGGTCAATCGGACGACGCAAATGACGAGGGTAACTGTGCAGCGAACAGATGTTGACGGCATCAAAAAAGGTACACTGCGTGGCTTTAAAATCGCGCGGGAGGTCTTCGAGGTTTTTGGTGAACCGAGCATTTTTGAGGAGGAATGTTAATATGGATTACAAGGTTACGCTTGGTAGCGCAGAGAATGGGAAGGAACTTGTTTGGAGTGTGCGGACCAATCCGCATGCCTACCTGTCCGGGAAAAGTGGTTCCGGAAAAAGCTACAAGCTGCGTGAGCTCATCGCGCAGCTTCCGGGGCAGGGGATTCGATGCATCGTATGCGACTGTTCCAACGACCTTTCATTTGCATTGAAAGAAGGGTTTGGGGCAAATCTGCCTCTTGATGTGTTGGATCTCCGCAGCGGAGAATTCTCGATGAACCCGCTGGAGTCAATGCAGCTCACTGAAGAGGAGTGGGAAAGCGCCGTTGATATTAGCTCCCGGTTTGCGGAGACGTTGCGTGCGGCTTATCATCTGCATGATGCGCAGATGGTTTATCTCAGCAATGCAGCGAAGGAATTCCTGATGTCAGGCCGGACGCCAAGATCTATCCACGGGCTGATTTCCTATATCCGGTCAGATCCGGAGCTGTTGAAACGAACACAGACCGCTCTGTATCGCCTGGAGAATCTAGCTGGTATCGTTCGTTGTGGCGAGTACAACTACGACTGGAACAAACAGCTCAGCAGTCCCGGAATCACTGTCATCAAATTTGATACCATTCAGGATGAATTCCAGCAAAGCCTCTTGGTAGAGCTCTTGCTGGGCCAGCTGTGGAACCAAAAAATGGAGATCAAGGACGGGATTCCGGTGGTCTTGGTTCTGGATGAGTGCCAGAAGTTCAGGTTCCGTGACTCTGGCTTCCTGATGAAAATCCTAAGGGAAGGTCGCAAGTATAATATTGCTGGGTGGTTTAGTTCTCAGTGGGTGAGCGATAAGAATGCTGTTGCGGCGCTGAATCAGGCGGACTTGCAGCTCTACTTCCAACCGGATTTCGACCATGCTCATGCACTGGCACGTCGATTGAGCGCAGGGGAGAAGAAGAGGATGATTCAGTATGAGAAGGCATTGACCGGATTAGGGGTTGGTCAGTTCATTTTCAAACGAGCCGATAGCAATCCCATTATATCAAAACAACTGCGACTGGAACAGTGATTTTGCTAGATTTTTTCGCACAGCCGGAAAAAACACGACAAAAACGTCTGTTTTTCGACGGGTGAAAAAATTTCTAGCAAAAAACAAGGTAGAATTAAGGATCTCGGGGCTGTCTCAAAATGATTTTTCAAAATCATATGAGGCAGCCCCTTTTTTCTAG
>OLNF01002244.1_pt1 | contig 15443 bp, 13 predicted proteins | sample 1673061 | NCBI WGS metagenome assembly OLNF01 (sample SAMEA3136751, study PRJEB25190) | human gut metagenome | reverse complement strand
AAAACGGTCCCACGTGGCATATGTCCAAGCAGGGCACGCCGACCATGTGCCGTCTACGTCCTGACAAACTTCGCTGCGCCACTGGAAGCCGAAGCGTCCGCCCTCGGCGTATTCCACAGTAAAGCCGATGTTGCCGCCAACGGCGAAAATAGACATGCCATTTGCTTTGCGCGCGCCCGCGGCGAGGTTTGACAGGCGTCCGCCTTCAGGGTGGAACATCGCCACGCCAATGCCCGATACCATGGCTGAGGCAAGCACCGTCCAATAGGCATCGAAAAAACCGATGCCACACATGCCGAGCCCTGCGAGGAAAACTCCGAGTGCCATGAACCAGGGGCATGCCCTGTGGTCGCCGATGGCGCCGAAGAGCGGCTGGATAACCGCCGATGCGATATTCGCGGCGAATACGAGCCCGGCGACCGCAGTATAGGAATATCCGTCGTACATCACCAAAAACGGAAGCGTTGCCGAAAGCGCGCCTTGGTTGATATCGGCGCAAATGTGCCCGGTCATGCAAAGGTAGTTGACGAGTTTGTCTTCTTTTCGAGCTGCAATCATCGACATGCTTTCATACTTGATGAATTGGGTTGCGCCGGTCGCGGCATAGCGACGCTCGGGCTAATCGACCCAGGCGCGAATACGGTAACGTACGCCGAGTTCATCGCAGATGATTTGGCATTTTGCTTCATCCTCGTGCGAAATGGTGGTATCGACGGTCGTCATAATCACGCTTTGCGCGTATTTACGAACTTCGCGCGCGAAATCGAGCATGCCTTGGAATGCGGCGTCGCCGAATTTGCTGCGAACGAGTTCGTGGTATTCGTCAGCGTTTGGCGTATTCAGCGAAATGGAAACCGTGTCGACGATGCCTTTGAATTCAGGGGCGATATCACGGCCGTTGATGAGGCTGCCTTGTCCGTTGGTGTTTACACGAACCGGCATATCGTAGCGGCGTTTCACTTCGGCTGCGACCTGTTTGAGGGTTTCGAACGCGCATGTTGGCTCGCCGAATCCGCAGAAAACGACTTCTTCGTAAGCACTCATGTCTTGTTTGTCGAAAGCTTCCATGACTTCTTCGAAAGAGGGCTCGTGCTCAAGCCACAGCACGTTGTCGGCGCCTTCGCCGTTTTTGCCGACGCCTGTTGCAGTTTGGCGTATGCAGAACGTGCACGCGCAGCTGCAGCGATTCGTGAGGTTGACGTAGAGTCCGTTGTGGACGGGATAGACGATTGTTTCGGCTTTGAGCATTCTGAACTTCTTTCAACCTAGTGGTGTTTGTATTGGAGCGACCTGATGGAGATGTGCGCGAGGTTGCCGTTCGCTTCGCGTGGTATGCAGCCGTTTCTGTTCTCGTTTTGGAAGAACGTGGGGGGGGGTGACCGTTTCCATCGGGTCGCCCCAATGGAAACTACTCTACGCTTCCTTGGCCATGCTTGCGTAGCGCTATTGGGTGAGCGTGTGCAGCTTCTCTTCGAACGCGAGGCCATCGGTGCGCGGAATGCCCAAATCGATGCTTGCCTGAACGCAGTCATGGGCAAACCTCGTTGCTTTTTCGATTGACTTTCTGAACGGAACTTCGTTTACGGCATCGGCTGCGATGATTGCCGAGAAGACGTCGCCCGTTCCCGAACGTTGCTCTCCGAGCTTCTCGCCTGTGACGGTGAAGGGTTTTCCTCCTCGTTCGAAGCATACATTCGACATGGTGGAACCGTGTTCGACCCCTGTCACAACGACTTTAGACGGGCCCATATCGCACAGCTTTTGGGCGAGCGAGAAGGCATCGTCGAAGCTCATATGTGGGTCGTAATCGACGTTTGCGAGGATGCACGCCTCGGTGATGTTGGGCGTGATGATGTCGGCATGGGCAACGAGCTCCGCCATGCGCTCGCACATTTCAGGCGTATAGGTGCCGTAGGCCTTTCCCTCATCGCCCATAACTGGATCGACGAGCGTTATGCAGTCGTTCCCTCCAAATTCGTCGATGAAATCACGCACGATTGAAATTTGCTCGGCTGAACCGAGAAACCCCGTGCAAATACCACGGAATTGCAGGTTGAGTTGACGCCACTCATCAATATGCTCGTGCATATGGGGCGTAAAATCTTGGAAACTGTAGCTCGGAAAGCCCGTGTGATTGCTCAAGATTGACGTTGGCAGCACGCAGCACTGCACGCCCAGCTGGGAAATAATGGGTAATTGCACAGCGACGGAACACCTGCCGAAGCCGGTGATGTCGTTGATGAGGGCAATTTTCTTTTGGTTATTGTGGTTTGGGGCGATGCTTTGCACGGTAGTCTTTCTGTCGCTATTTCAGAGCGGTTAGCTATTATAGTGGTAGGTTGAATCGCGGAAAGCGCTGTGCGTGGTATTGCGTCGGAAATATAGAACGTTTCGCGTGTTATTGAAGATGGTCTATAGGAATTATTGGTCGCATTCGAGGAGGGCGCCATGGGCAGCAAAAAACGTTCGTCATGGTCGAAGCAGAAAGCGGAGTTTGCTGCTGGACTGGATGATTTTTCCGGCATGGATGATATATTCGCGCGCGAAGAGGCGCATCGGGAAAGGGCCAGCGCCGATCATGAGGCGGCGCGTCGTCGCAAGGCATGCGAGTCGAAGAACCGTTATGCTTCGCGTGCGGAGGCCGAAGAAAATCTTGCGTGGTGTGAGCATAATGGCAAGCGCGGCTTGTCTGTTTACCGGTGTCCTTACTGCGATGGTTGGCATCTCACGTCGCATCCCTGGGATGAATAACGCGTCCTTTATTGCTTTAGTTTTATATCGTTTGAAAAGCGATGCGCGACATAGAGCGCATCGCTTTTTTTATTGGAGCTTCGTGCTTGGCGGAACCAGCACGTCGTAACGTACCGCCTTACCCGTAATCGAATAACTTGGCTTTATCCCGGCAAGGTGTCCCCCCTTCACGGGGCGCTTAATAACGACCTTGCGGGGATGGGCTGCGAACGCAGCGCGGATAAGCGTTTCTTCTTCTGCTTCATCGCAGGGGTTTTCGAGCACATGCAGGAGCTGGAACTTCTTCTTCACCGCAGCGCTTTTTTGGCGTGCGGGAAACATTGGATCAAGGTAAATCACGTCGGGAGGTACATCGTCCGATTTCGCGAGTGCCGCGAGGTACTGAAGGCTATCGCTGCGTTCGAGCGACATTCTTTTCGCTATGCCAGATACCACCGGGTTATTACCAGCCCTCGAAAGGCCATCTTCCAGAAGCGCCGCGATGGTTTCGTCGCGCTCGAACATGCGCACCGTGAAGCCTGCTGCGGCGAGCAAAAAGGAATCTTGGCCAAGGCCGGCAGTGCAGTCGATGGCGGTAGGGGATTGCGTCCCTTTGACTTTCGCCGCCTTTACAAGCAACTCTTGCTGAAGCCGTCCAGGTTTTATACGGGGAAGCATCTCTTCGAAATCGCAACGCAGTTCCATGTTGTCGCCTACGAGGGTTAGTCCCGCATCTGTTTCGCGTAGCTCGACCGATTTCGGTGCCATGTCTTCTCCCTCATGCATGATTGCCGTTTTCTTTCATAGTGACAGCGTACCTGAATCGGGCAATTCCAGGCGGTTCGTTTTGGAAAAGCATGTTTGCTTTGAATTGTCCCACTGTGGAAAAGAGCAATGCGCAAACAGGAGAGCTTTACAAGGTAAATTGATAATGATAAAGCGTAAACATATCAACTACTTTACGCTGCCGTTAGGCATGATACTAAAACTATTCTTTGTAACACCAATGCGTCGAATGGCGGTTTTCGCATGTATTCCAAACAGGTATGGCCATATGCCCCATGCGTTCCTTCGTCTTTTCGTCGATGAAATACACCGTTTGGTATTCCTTGGGGGCATGACTTCTTTTCTCGCGGTACCATAAATCCAACTGTTTGAAAATCGAGCTGCTGTTGCAGGCGATTGGTCAAGGAGGCCCGTGTATGGATGCTGCTGAAAAGCGCTATCTCGAACTTCTTTCTCGCTCGTTTCCTACGGTCGCAAAAGCGTCCGCCGAAGTTATAAACCTGAGCGCGATTCTTAATTTGCCGAAGGGCACGGAGTTCTTCGCTTCCGATATTCATGGCGAATACGAGGCGTTCTCGCATATCCTTCGAAATGGCTCGGGCTCGATTCGCCTGAAGATCGATGATGTGTTTGGCGACGAACTCTCGAAGGAAGAAAAGCGCACGCTCGCAACGCTGATTTATTACCCCCGGGAGAAATCTCGTTTGGAGCTTTCGAAGGTTTCGGATGTGGCTGCGTGGTACGGAAAAATGCTGCCGCGTCTGATTGCCGTATGCAAACGTGCCGCGCGTAAATACACCCGTTCTCGTGTTCGCAAAGCCTTGCCCGAAGACTTCGCTTACATCATCGAAGAGCTTATGTATGCCGATACGCGCAACTTCGATAAAGAAGCGTATTACGCTGCCATCGTCGATGCCGTTGTAAGAACTGGCAGGGGGCCTGCATTTGTTGAAGCGTTGTGTGGGCTGATTCAGCGTTTGGCCATTGAGCGATTGCATATTATTGGCGATATTTACGATCGCGGCCCTCATCCTGATGCGATCATGGAGGCCCTTATCGATCACCATTCGGTCGATATTCAGTGGGGCAATCATGACATCGTGTGGATGGGCGCTTCGCTCGGCCAACGCGGCTGTATTGCTCATGTCGTGCGAAACTGCGCGCGTTACGGAAACCTTTCGATTCTCGAAGATGCCTACGGAATCAATATTTTGCCTTTGGCTCGATTCGCGCTTGATGCGTATAAGGACGACCCCTGCGTCGGCTTCGCTCTGAAGGGTCACCCTGACACCATGTCAGAAGCCGAGATTCTGATGAACGTGAAAATCCAAAAGGCGATGGCCATTATTCAATTCAAGGTCGAAGGCGCGCTTATCGATGAGAACCCGGCATTCGGCCTTCAGAGTCGCAAGCTGCTCGATAAGATTGATTACGAACGCGGCACTGTGGTGTGCGACGGCGTGGAATACGAACTGACCGACAAGATGTTCCCGACCATCGATCCTTGCGACCCATATAAGCTCACGCCTGGCGAGCAGGACGTCATGAATCGCTTGGTTTCTGCGTTCACGGGGTGCGAAAAGCTGCAGCGCCATATGCGCTTCTTCCTGAAAACGGGCAGCCTTTATAAAATCGACAACGGTAACCTGCTGTTCCATGCATGCGTTCCCTTGAATGCTGATGGCAGTTTGAAAGAAGTCGATGTTTTCGGTAAGAAGCTTAAAGGCCGCGCACTCTATGACGAAATGGAGCGATGGGTGCGCATCGCGTTTTTCGACGAGGATGCTGAAATGCGCAAGCGCGGCGCCGATATGCTGTGGTACTTGTGGCTGGGCGAGGGGTCTCCCTTGTTTGCGAAGAGCAAGATGGCAACTTTCGAGCTCTATCTTATTGCCGATAAGGCAGCGCGCAAGGAGGTGAAGAACCCTTTCTATACGCTTCTCGACAACGAGGACGTGTTTGCGGGTATCTTCCGTGATTTTGGCCTTGACCCTGAAACGTCTCATATCATTTGCGGCCACGTACCTGTGAAGGTGAAAGATGGCGAAGACCCGGTGAAGTGCAATGGCAAGGTCATCATGATCGACGGTGGTTTCTCGAAAGCGTATCAGCCCACAACGGGCATTGCGGGCTATACGCTTATCTCGAATTCGCACGGTTTTGTGCTCGCCGCGCACGAGCCCCTCGAATCGGCCCAAGCCGCCGTTGAGCGTGAGCTTGATATTCATTCTTCGCGTCGCGTGGTGGAACGCGTGGGCGTGCGAACGCTTGTTGCCGATACCGATACGGGCGCGAAGCTCAAGGCGCACGTTGCCGATTTGGAGCGTTTGCTTGAAGCGTATCGCCATGGCGATATTCCCGAGCGGAAAAAATCGTAGAATCGTTTTCTCTCATCCAGACATTCGCCCTTTATTGATGCAGCGGGCGGGCGGGAACCTTGGTTGCGAACGAAAAGGCCGGACGCGCTTAATGCTCGTCCGGCCTTCTTGGTATAGCGAGCCTTTTTATGCGAGGCTCGAGATTGCGTGGATCACAAGTTCGGCGCAATGATGTGCTGCTTGGGCTTCGAAGGTAGGATAGTCGACGCTCGATGACCCGTCGGCCTTGTCGGAAATTGCGCGCACGATTGCGCAGGGAGTGTTTGAAAGGTGGCACACGTTCGCGATGGCGGCGCCTTCCATCTCGCAGCATTTGGCGTTGAAGGCTTTTGTGATGCGCTGCTTTTCGGAATCGCTGCATACGAAACGGTCGCCCGATGCGACGCGGCCCCTATGCGTCGTCACGCCAATTTTGGCTGCAGCGTCGACGACGGCGCAGCTGAGTTTTTCATTCATGGGGAAGGCGAGCGTGTCGGCGCCCGGCGTTTGGCCCACGGCGTAACCCAAGTTGCTTACGTCCATGATGTGGTTCACGGCATCGGTCGCCACAACCACATCGCCGATTTCAATGGCCGCGTCGAGCGAGCCGGCGATGCCGGTGTTGAGCACTGCTCCCACGTCGAAACGGTCTATGAGGATTTGCGTGCAGGTGGCTGCGTTGACCATGCCCACGCCGCACTTCACAACGACGACGCTCGTCTGGCCAATGGCGCCTTCGATGAATTCCATGCCGGAAAACACGGTCGTATGCACTTCGCAGCATTCCTGCATTTGCTTTTTGAGGAGTGCGACTTCGACATCCATTGCGCCAATAATGCCGATGGTAGATTGAGATGCCATTCCATTCCTTCCATCTCGTCGTATCAAAGATCGAGCCTTGGTTCGTTTCTTGTTTTGGTTGCATCGTATCGCATTAATGTTGCCGCAGGCGCGCAACGATGCGTTCGTGTCAAAAAGCGAGACCCAGAACCGCTGAAATGCCATATGTAGGCATAGCAACTTTTTAGTGAGTCGTGCCAAGATGGAAGTTGTGCCGCATTCGTGACTTTTCCCCAGATTGTGCGTGTTCGTAAAACATGGGTAAAACTTCGGTACAATAAGCCGCGTCATGCATTTGGCCGCTTTTACATACGAGGTGCTTCGTGGCTCTCACGTTTTTTGATTTTTTGTCGCACGCAATGGCTCAGCCCATTTTGTTCGTCATTTTGATTCTGGTCATTGGCGTAACTGCAGTTTCTGGCGCTACTGATGCCCCGAACGCTATCGCGACAGTCGTTTCTACTCGTTGTCTTTCCCCGAATGCCGCAATTGCGCTTGCCGCTGTGTTTAATTTCGTGGGCCTTGTGGGCATGACCTACATCTCTACCGCTGTGGCGAAAACCATGTTTGGCATGGTCGACTTTTCAGGTGATACTAATTCAGCGTTATACGCTCTGGTTGCGGCTATGATAGGCGCCATTTTGTGGGGCATCGCGTGTTGGTATTTCGGCATTCCGTGCTCGAAATCGCATTCGTTGATCGCCGGCATTACCGGTGGCGCCATTGCCATGAACGGTTGGGCAGGCGTCGTTCCCGCCGAATGGGCGAAGGTCATTTACGGCATGGTTTTCTCCTTGGTCGCTGGTTTCGTGCTTGGCTGGCTTTTCACGCGCCTCATCGAGTGGATTTTCAAATTCGTGCAACGCCAGGCGGCCAATAAGCTTTTCACCATCATTCAAGACATTGCAGCGGTGGCGCTTTCCTTCTTGCACGGCGCTCAAGATGGTCAGAAATTCATGTCTATCGCCATGCTGGGCATCGCGCTTTCGTTCGGCAGCTCCACGCCCGATTCGAGCGGCTTTCCGCTGTGGATTATGGTTATTTGTTCCGCCGCTATTTCGCTCGGCACAATTTTGGGCGGCAAGCGCATCATCAAGTCGGTCGGCATGGATATGGTGAAGCTCGAGAAATATCAGGGCTGTGCGGCGAACTTCTCCACGACGTTTACGCTTCTGGTTGCGAGTCTTACCGGCATGCCGGTGTCGACGGGCCACTGCAACACGTCTGCCATTATGGGCGTTGGCGCCGCGAAATCGCTCAAGCGCGTGAATTGGTCCATTGCAAAAAACATGCTCATGGCATGGATCATCACGTTTCCGGCATGCGGTTTTATCGGATTTTTGCTTGCGAAAATCTTCATGATGTTCGCCTAGTTTCAGCTACAGGGGCTCTTGACCGCGTTCAATATGAAAAAACGAATTTGTTAACGTTTTTGAAACGAAAGCTTTAGCAAGTGCGTTACCCTGACATCTGCAATTTTATCGCTTTGATAGAGGCCGCTTTCGAGCATTCAGTCACGGTGGTAAGCCGAACCAGCTTGCCGTGATGGCGAAGGCCGAAAGCCGAAGGGACCGCATGGGTTCGTGTGCGGCGCCTTGGGGCGGCGGGGAATACCCGTCGCACTGTCGCGGGAACGCGGAGTGCTATCGAAGCTGACGTTTCGCGTGCGCGATCGGCGGCTTGCGGCATTTCGCCCGAGGCCGCCTTTTCGTTATATGGAGGAATGCAATGCGTACGCCACGTATCGATCGCATGAGGGAACGCCATTTCAATACCACGCCGTGTATTACGGCCGAGCATTTGGTGCTGCAAACGCAGGCTTACAAGCAGTTTGCGGGCGATGCGGTGCCCGTTTTCCGCGCGAAGGTCGTCAATCATATTCTTGAACACATGAGCTGCATGATTTTCGATGACGAGCTTATTGTGGGTACGCCAACGAATGCCTATCGCGGTGCGAATCTGCACCCCGATTTCCAAAGCAGTAGCTGGTACGTGCGCGATATCGATGAATTCAGCACACGTCCAAAGGACCCTTATCGCATTTCGCCTGAAGACAAAGCGACCATTCTGGAAACTCTGCCGTATTGGCAGGGCAAATCGATGGAAGATATTTCCGATGCGGTGATGCCTGAATATATTCAGCAGCTCGAGGCCGACGATATTTTGTGCGTTGGCTTGGAGAATGGCGTGTCGGGAGAGACGACGTGCGACCATGAAAAAGTGCTGCGTGTGGGTATGCGCGGATATATCGAGGAATGCCAGCGCAACATTGATTCGTGCGTTCCGCAAACCCAGGAAGACGCTGCGAGGGTCGATTTCTGGCGCGCATGCATTATTCAGGCGCAGGGCCTTGTGACGTATGCCCATCGCATGGCCGACGAGGCACAGCGTCAGGCTGCGGCATGCTCCAACGAGGTGCGCGCTGCCGAGCTGCGCGGTATCGCCGAGAATTGCCGCGTCGTTCCTGAAAACCCACCGCAAACCTTTGCCCAAGCGGTGCAAATGGTGTGGTTCGTGCACGTGATGTTCCATATTGAGGTGTGCACGACGGCATGCGGTTTTGGCCGCTTCGACCAGTATATGTGGCCCTTCTATAAAAAAGACGTCATCGATGAAGGCGTTCTTACGCGCGATGAGGCGCTCGAGCTCGTCGAATGCCTGTATCTGAAGGCGTGCGAGGTGTATGAGGTGCGCGATACGTGGTACGCTACGGCATTCGCGGGCTATCCCATGTGGCAGATTCTTGTGGTGGGCGGCATGAAGCGCGACGGGAGCGATGCGAGCAACGATTTGTCGCTTCTGTGCTTGCAGGCAGCCGACGATTTGCAAACCACGCAGCCCGTCATGGCGTTGCGCGTATGCGACACCACGCCGCACGAGCTCATCGACTTCGGATGCAAAATGATTCAAGAAGGCCAGGCCAACCCTGGTTTCTTCAATGACGAAACCGCTATGAAGATGGCGCTTGGCAAAGGCGGTACGCTTGAAGATGCGCGAGATTGGACCATTGTCGGCTGCATTCAGGCGGGCCCTGGCGGCGGCGGAACCGATGGCAGCCCTGATGCGGGATACGTGAACATGGGCAAGATGGTCGAGTTCGTGCTGCACAATGGCATCGACCCGCGCACGGATAAGCTCATGGGCTTGCGCACGGGCGATCCGCGCGAATTCACCAATATCGAGCAGTTTAAAGACGCTCTGAAGAAGCAAATCATTCACGCGTATGATCAAATTCGCATTGGCTACAACCTGATGCAATCAATCCATATGAATCGCTACCCGGTGATTTTTGCGAGCATGGTCACGGCGGGCTGCGTGGAAAGCGGCAAGTCGGTGCAGCAGGGCGGAGCACGCGTTTCGACCTGCGGCATGTATGTGACGGGTGCGGCGAATTTGACCGACTGCATTGCTGCTGTTGAGAAGTGCGTTTTTGAAGACGGCGACGTGACGATGGATGAGCTCATCGCCGCCTGCGACGCGAATTTCGAAGGCTACGAACGCCTGCGCCAGCTGCTGCTCAACAAGCCCGAAAAATACGGCAACGATTCGCCCCATGTCGATGGCATTTATCGCGAAATGATGCACTATGTGGCCGACGAGGTTCAAAGCTGGCCCGATGCACGCGGTGGTCATTATGCGTTTGGCATCGACTCGCAAACGATGAACATCCCACATGGCGAAGTGACTGGCGCGCTGCCCGATGGCCGCCTGGCGGGTGAGGCTTTCTGTGATGCGTCGAGCCCCATGATGGGCCGCGATATTTGCGGACCTACGGCCACGGTGAAGTCGGTTGCCGCGATTGACCAGCCCGATTTGCAGGAAGGCGCGCTGTTCAACCTGCGCTTCGACCCCAAGGGCGTGCAGGGCGAAGGCGGCCGCCGCATTATCGAAGGCGTGATTCGCACGTTCTTCCAGCATGGTGGCGAGCATATTCAAATCAACGTCGTCGATAATAAAACATTGCTCGCAGCTCAGGAAAACCCGGAGCACTATCGCGGCCTCATGGTGCGCGTCGCTGGATACATGGCGTATTTCACTGAGCTCGACCGCTCTGCGCAAGATGCGATTATCGCGCGCACTGCACACCTGCCAGCATAAGACGAAGGCTGGCTCGTGGGTTTCGCCGGTTTCGATGTGGAATTGAATACGGAAGGGGAGCCTTCGGCTCTTGTCGGCAGCATTCAAAAGTTTTCGACCGAAGATGGGCCGGGCATTCGCACGACGGTGTTTTTGAAGGGCTGTCCGCTGAAGTGCGCGTGGTGTCACAATCCTGAGCTCATCGAGAATGAGCAGCAGCTCATCGTGAGCCCCTCGAATTGCATCGGCTGTGGACATTGCGTCGAAGTGTGTTCGGCCCATGCCATTTCTTTCGGCGATGCCGGCGTTTCAATCGACCGCTCACGATGCACGGTGTGTTTGGCTTGCGCCGATGGCTGTTTTGCGAATGCGCTGCGCCCCGTTGCGCGGCTCATGACGGTTGGCGAGGTGCTTGCCGAGGTCGAGAAAGACAAGGGATTCTACGACAATACGGGCGGCGGTCTCACGGTGAGCGGTGGGGAAGTGCTCGCTCATGCGGAATTCGCCGGCGCGCTCATTGATGCCGCTGCGGCTCGAGGCATTTCAAGCTGCGTGGACACGTCGGGCTTTGGCTCGTCGCGGGCTTTGCTCGACCTTGTCTCTCGTCCTGGCGTGACCGATGTGCTGTTCGACATCAAGGCCGTTGATGACGAGGTTCATCGCGAATTCGTGGGCGTTTCGGTTGAGCCGGTTCTCGCGAACGTGCGGTTGCTTTCGGCCGATGAGGCGATTCTTCCAAAGATTACGGTGCGCATGCCGCTTATCGCTGGAGTGAACGACGGTGAAGCTGCCATTCGAGCGGCGGGCGATATCGTTCGCGAATGCGGTATTCGTCGCATCACGCTTTTGCCTTACCACGCGCTCGGCATCGCTAAAGCTCGCAATATTGGTTCGCAGCAGCAAGAATTCACTGCGCCGAGCGACGAGAGGGTCGCCGAGATCAAACGGTATTTCGAAGATGACGTCGGAGCGAGGACGGAAGTGCTCGGGAAACTCTAAGGTTTTCTTTGAATGATAGAACCAACCATCAATACTTAGGAGGAAAACAGTGGATGGTGGCAATCTAGGAATCATCACGTTGATTCCCATGCTGAGTTTCTTCGTGTTCGCGTTCATCACGCGCCGATGCGTTTTCAGCATTCTGCTTTCGGGCATTTTGGGCTTCTTGTTCTACTATGGGGCCGACTTCTTCGAGCCTACGGTACAGGCGTTGCTTGATGCGGCGTGCGACGCCGACAACAACTACATCGTAATCATCTGCTTGCTGTTCGGGTGCTTCGTGCAGTTGTTGCGTCAAAGCAACGGCGCTACGGCCATGGCGAACTGGGCGCGTAAATACGTCAAAAGCGAGCGCCAGGTGCTGTTCCTCACGTGGCTGTGCGGCGTGATCATCTTCATCGACGATTACCTGTCCATTCTGGTTACGGCAAACACTATTTTGCCGATCGCCGATGAAAAGAAAACGCCGCGTGAGATGCTGTGCTACATCATCAACACCACGTCTGCGCCTGTGTGCTTGATCATTCCCATTTCCGCGTGGGTCGTGTTTTTCAGTGGCATCTTCGCCGAGCAGCCTGAAGCTGCCGTGTTGGGCGACTCCGCCATGGGCATTTACTATTCCATCATGCCGTACTTCTTCTACCCATTTTTGTGCGTGCTGTTCGTGCTGCTCGTGATTTTTGGCATTGTGCCGAAAATGGGTGGCATCAAGAAGGCGTACGAGCGCGTCGAGAAAACCGGCAAGCTGTGGCCCGATTCTTCCGACGTGATGAACCAGGACGAAATGGGCGAGGTGCTTGGCGCCATCAGCGACGGTTCCACGAAAGATGAGAAGGAAGCAACGCCGCATTTGTGGGCATTCCTCGTGCCGATGGCTGTGGTTATTGCGGTGACTATTTTGATGGACGACATTCTGTATGGCGTGATTTGCGCCATCGTGGTGTGCTTCGTGCTGTATGTGCCAACAAAGATTATGAGCCTGGGCAAGTTCTGCGATGCGTGCTACAAGGGCCTTGAGGACATGCTGTTCATCGCCGCCGTGCTCATCGCGTCGCTGTTCTTCCGCAATGCTATCAATCTGATTGGCCTGCCCGATTATCTTATTTCGGTTGCTACGCCGTTCATGAGCGCCGCGTGGTTGCCCGTTATTACGTTTGTGCTGGTTGGCTTGGTATGCTTCGCCACCGCGAACATTTGGAGCATTCCCGCCGTGTGCACGCCGATCATTTTGCCGCTTGCTGCGGCATGCGGCGCTTCCATTCCGTTGACGCTTGGCGCCATTATTTCGGCGGCGTGCTTCGGTGCGCAGGCATGCTTCTATTCCGACGTCACGCTCATGAGCGCATCAGCGTGCAAAATCAATAACGTCGATTACGCTGTGGCGCAGCTGCCTTACATTGGCATTGTCGCCGGCGTGACCTGCGTGCTGTTCTTGGGTGCGGGCTTCATTCTGGCTGCCTAAACGTTCTTTCCTCATTGGGCGGTGCCAAGACGGCGGCAATGCTCGATAACGCAGCGCATCGGCGCGTCATGGTGTCGCGTAACAAGGGGCGTCCATACGGGCGCCCTTGTTTTGTGCGAAGGTGCGTACGCAATGCGACTTATATGTGCCATAAATGGTAGCAATTACGTTGTGGGCGGCTATACTGAATCGCCGTATCCATGAAGAAAGGAAGCTTATGCTGCCGTATTCCAGACGTTGTGCCCAATATCGTTGTTGCGCTCGTGATTGTCGTTGCGTTCGTGATGGCTTTTGCGCCAGCGTTGCGCAAATGCCCCGTCGCGTTTTATGCAGTGTGGATCGCCGCTTGCATGGCCACATTCGTCGATATCGTTCGCTGGATTCCGTGGCTGTATTATGTTGTGCAGGCTTTCGCGAGTTGCTATACGGGCGTGGCGTTTTATTTGCTCGTGATGTTCGCTGGAGCATTTCCGAAAAAGTGGTGGTTTACTAAGCGGCTGCTTTCCGTTCGCACTGAGATGTCTATTATTGGCGGTTTTATTATTTTCGCACACGTCATTCAAGTGCTCATTATGGTTCCGCTTTCTTTCACTCCTATTTGGGATAAGGCGTGGGGTGGTGGTCTTACGTCAATCATCATGTTCATTGCTGCAAGCGTCGTGGGGGTGCCGCTTACGGTGTGCTTTTTTGTGCCGTGGATTACTTCGTTTCGCACGGTGCGTGGCATTATGGAGCATTCGACGTGGAAAAAGGTGCAAAGGCTCGCCTATCCGTTTATGGCGCTTATGGTGCTCCAGGGCATTTTGCTTTCGATTGGCCATGCCGTATATGCGCAACCTGGTGGCGATGGATTTGTGGGCTATGTGGTGAATGCGTTGGCCTATGCTGCGATTGGCGTCGCCTATGTGGCGCTGAAGCTGCGCCGGCGAGCCGAGAGACGCGCTAAAGTGGTAGCACGCCAGGATGTCCCAGCGTAGGCGTGCGAGGGCTCGTTTGCGCTTTGGGCTTTCGCGCGGGTTTGCCATCGTTATTGGAACGCGGTTTCGATACAATGCGTTTCGTTTGCGAATAAGCGGAAGGGTTGCATGTGAAAAGCGGGGATGGAATCGACGAATGGCGCTCGGTGCTGCCGAGCCATGTTGTGCAAAAGTCGGAAGAGCTACTTGCGCGCGTTGAAGAAATGCGCATCAACCAGGTGATTTATCCGCCACAAGATGACGTTCTGAATGCACTTGCGTCTTGTGCTCCAAGCGAGGTTCGAGCGGTGATTTTGGGGCAAGACCCCTACCATGGACCCGGGCAAGCTATGGGTTTGTCGTTTTCGGTGCCTGCGGGGGAGAAGCTGCCGCCGAGTTTGCGCAACATATATAAGGAGATGGTGTCCGATTTGGGATGCGGAATGCCTAAATCGGGAGACCTTACGCCGTGGGCGAACCAGGGCGTGCTGCTGCTGAACACTACACTCACCGTTCGCGAGCATGAGGCGGCCAGCCATGCGAAGCTCGGCTGGCAAGTGCTTACGAGCCATGTGATGAAGGCATGCTTTGAGTTGCCTCAGCCCGTTGTTTTCCTTGCATGGGGCCGCCATGCCCAGCAACTCATCGAAAAAGCCGCCGCTTCTGCGGGCGTAAATCAAGATTTTGCTGCGGAAGTCGCACTGTGCGCTGCGGATGGCCCTCTGGGCTTCCTTACGTCAGGAGAGCCTTGCTTGTTTGACGATTTTGAAGCAGGTTGTAACTCGGCGTTATGCGGCGTGTCTGTTTATGGAAGCAACAAGTTCGTGCTCGCCTCGACCCATCCGTCGCCCCTTTCCGCATCGCGTGCCGCGGGCGGCATGCCGGCATTTTTGGGGTCGCGTCCGTTCTCAAAAACTAATGCCTTGCTTCTTGGGGCAGGCGGCGCGGCGATTGATTGGGCGAGTTTGGCTTAAGGTCGTCGCGGTTTTCGGATTGCGACAATCGCCGTTTTCGCCCAGGCGAACGGGCGAGGCACGTTGTATCACGACGATACGCCAGTGCTTTTTTCGCGTATCGCTTTATATGGCGGTCGCATTTGGGGAATGTGCCACTCCTGTTTCTGGCTGAACGTGTTGCTACACTGCATATGAAGGCATATTCGGGTATTGACGTTTGAACCAGGCAATGCGTCCTGGGTGAATGAAAAGGGGCCGACATGAAAAAGCTGGAAAAGCC
>OLNF01002235.1_pt1 | contig 15488 bp, 13 predicted proteins | sample 1673061 | NCBI WGS metagenome assembly OLNF01 (sample SAMEA3136751, study PRJEB25190) | human gut metagenome | reverse complement strand
CCGAGAACGCGGGCAAGAACATCGTCGTCCTCCTGCCCGATACCGGCGACCGCTATCTGTCCACGCCGCTGTTTGCCGACTGAATCGCAAAATAATCTCAAATTGGTACTGTCATTTGCCGCTATTTGTGTTAAAATAGCGGCAAATGATTTTATATGGAGCAAACCATGGCTTACCAGAGAATTTTGACCATTCAGGATATTTCGTGCGTGGGGCAGTGCTCGCTAACCGTGGCGCTGCCGATCCTGTCCGCCTGCGGGCACGAGACGGCGGCACTACCGACGGCGGTGCTCTCGACGCACACCGGGCGCTTTCAGGGCTACACCTTCCGCGACCTGACGGACGACATCCCCGGCATCTGCGCGCATTGGGAACGCGAGGGACTGGACTTTTCGGCGGTCTACACCGGCTATCTCGCCTCCGCGCGGCAGATCGCGCTCGTGCGGGACGTGATCCGGTCGCGGCTGCGGCCGGGCGGCGTTTTGATCGTCGACCCGGCGATGGCAGATGATGGAAGGCTTTACAGCGGCTTCGGCACGGACGTCGTCGACGCGATGCGGACGCTCTGCGCCGAGGCGGACTATATTCTTCCAAATGTAACGGAGGCCGCGCTGCTGGCCGGGCTGCCGTATCCCGAGCAGGCCGGCAGCGCATCTGAGCAGATCGACTGCGCATACGCTGAGCGGCTCGCAGCGGGCGCGGCAGCGCATGCCGAACAGACCGTTCTGCTGACAGGCGTGAGCTTCGAGCCGGGAAAAACTGGTGTTTTCCTCTGGAGAGATGGAAAAAGCCGCTATTATGCCCATGAAAAATCGCCCTGCGGCGGCTATGGCACAGGCGACGTCTTTGCGTCGGCTTTTACCGGTACACTACTGAACGGACGCACAGCGGAGCGCGCAGCGCGGCTTGCAGCGGACTATACGGCGCGCTGTGCAGCGCGCACGGCGCAGGACCCGGCGCACTGGTACGGATTGGAATTTGAACCGGAGCTGCCATGGCTCATCCGGAGATTGGAGGATCGGGAATGAAGGTATTGGTCGCGATGAGCGGCGGTGTCGATTCGAGTGTCGCCGCCCAGCTTCTGACCGGGCAGGGCCACACCTGCATCGGCTGCACGATGAAGCTCTACGGCAACGAGGACGCGGGCCTCTCGAAAGGGCACACCTGCTGCTCGCTCGACGATGTGGAGGACGCGCGGAGCGTGGCCTACCGGCTCGGGATGCCGTATTATGTGTTCAATTTCGCGGACGATTTCCGGGACAAGGTCATCCGCCGCTTCGCCGAGAGCTATGAGGCCGGGCGGACGCCGAACCCCTGCATCGACTGCAACCGGTTCATGAAATTTGACCGGCTCTATGAGCGGGCAAAGATCCTTGGCTGCGACCATGTCGCGACCGGGCACTATGCGCGGATCGAGGAGCGGGACGGGAAATTCGTTCTGAAAAAGGCGCTCGACCCGGCCAAGGATCAGAGCTACGTGCTCTACACGATGACGCAGGAGCAGCTGGCGCATACACTGTTCCCGCTGGGCGGCTATTCGAAGCCGGAGGCGCGGAAGCTCGCGGAGGACGGCGGACTGGTCAACGCGGAAAAGCCCGACAGCCAGGACATCTGCTTCGCGCCGGACGGCGACTATGCCGCCGCCATCGAGCGCTACACCGGCAAAAAGCCGCAGCCGGGCAACTTTGTCGACGCGGACGGCAACGTCCTCGGGCAGCACAAGGGCATCATCCACTACACGATCGGGCAACACCGGGGCCTCGGCCTCGGGCAGAACGAGCGGGCCTACGTGTGTAAAATTTGTCCGGCGGACAACACGGTCGTCCTCGGGCCGTCGGAGGCGCTGTTCCGCCGGGACGCGGCGGCGGCGGATGTGAACTGGATCTCGGGGCAAGCGCCGGACGGCCCCATCCGCTGCTGCGCGAAGGTGCGCTACCGCCAGACGGAGCAGCCGGCCACGGTCACACCGCGGCCGGACGGCGGCGCGGACATCCTCTTTGACGAGCCGCAGCGCGCCATCACGCCGGGGCAGGCCGCGGTGTTCTACGACGGCGACGTCGTCCTCGGCGGTGGCGTTTTGGAATAATGGCACAAGGGCGGGGCTTTGCCCCGCCTGTTTTCTTTTCGCCCCCAGTCTGCGCGGAGCGCAGACAGCCCCCTCTTGGTAGAGGGGGCCTAAGGGCCGATGAGGGCATCGGCCCTACGAGGCGCGGCGGTCACGCCGGACGAGGCCGAGGTAGAGCAGCGTGCAGAGGATGGCCGAGAAGAGCGAACCGGCGGCTGTGGCGAGGCCCATGGGCAACAGCGTCTGCGGGAAGAGGCGCGACATCAGATACGCGCCCGGGACACGGATGAGCACAATGGCGAGGATGCTGTGCAGGAACGACAGGCCCGATTTGCCGCACGCGCAGAAATAGCCGCTGAAGCAGAAGTGGATACCGGCGAACATGCAGTCGAAGATATAGCCGCGCAGATAGTTCGCGCCGGCAGCGATCGTCGCCGCGTCAGGCGTGAACAGGCCGACGACACCCGACGCGCAGAACTGGATTGCGATGGCCACCACGACGCCGAAGCCGAGGGCCAGGGCAATGGAATCCCAGAGGGTCTGCCGCGCCCGCTCCGGCTTGTCCGCGCCGAGATTCTGCGCGGCGAGGGCCGAGACGGTAGACAGCAGCGAGGACGGGACGAGGAAGACGAACGAGATGAACTTCTCCACGATGCCAACCGCCGCCGCGTCGGTCAGGCCGCGCTGGTTGGCGATGATCGTGATGATGAGAAAGCCGATCTGCACAAGGCCGTCCTGCGCGAGCACCGGAAGGCCAATGCGCAGGATCTGCCCCATGACGGCCTTCTGCGGGCGGAGATCCGACTTTTGCAGCGAGATCATGCGGCGTTTGCGGATGGCAAGCAGCGCGATGAGGACGCTGAGCGCCTGCGAGAGCGTCGTGCCGAGGGCAGCCCCAGCAGGACCCATGTGCAGCGCGCCCATGAAGAAATAGTCCAGCGCGATATTCGCCGCGCAGGCCACGGCGACAAAATACATCGGGTTCTTGCTGTCGCCCATGCCGCGGAAGATGGAGCTGAGGATATTATAGGCCGTGATGAACGGGATGCCGCAGAAGCAGATGGTCAGATAGGCGGCCGTGCCGTCGACGGCCTCGGCAGGCGTAGACATGACAGCCGTGATGGGGCGGACGAGCAGGAGCAAAACCGCCGTCAGCACGAGGGAAACGACCGCAAAGAGCGTGACAGTATTGCCAGTCGCCTTTGCGGCCTCCGCCCGGTTGCCCGCCCCGACGGCGCGGGCGATGGAGACCGTGGTGCCCATGGCGAGGCCGACGAGCATGACTGTCAGCATGTGCATGACCTGCGAGCCGATGGAGACCGCAGTCGTCGCGGCGACGCCCTCGTACTGACCGACGATGAACAGGTCGGCCATGCCGTAGAGCGTTTGCAGGAAATAGGCAAGCAGATAGGGCAGGGAGAAGCGGACAACGTTGCGGAAAACGCTGCCGGTGGTCAGATTTTGTTCCATGGTAATTCCTCATTTTCGCGTCCGCTGCGTCTGCGGCGCGGACTGTGGATTTTCGCCGCGCGGCCGGACGGGTCTATTCTACACCCGATGGCGCGTTTTGTCTCCTCTTTTTTCGCTGCACCGGAAAACAGCGGCAGATCGGCACTGTGCATTCTGCCTGTGCAAAAATTTACGCGGAGGGCAAAAATTTTTCTTGCCTTTTTTCGGGGGATATGGTATACTCGTCCCAAGAAGTTAGAGTGCCTTAACCAATAGTTAGAGAACTCTAATAAATAGAAAGGAGCGACGGATGAGTATTGTCATTCTGGGCGGCAACGAATGTATGGAGCGCCGCTATAAAGATCTGTGTCAGAGCTACCGCTGCCAGTCGAAGGTATTCACAAAGCCCTCCGGCGGTCTGCGCAACAAGCTTGGAAGCCCCGATCTTCTGATTTTTTTCACAAACACGATGTCACATAAAATGGTGCAGGGCGCATTATGCGAGATAAAAGGGCAAAATACTATCATCGAGCGCTGCCACACCAGTTCACTTTCCGCGCTGCGCGGCATCCTCGACAAATACGCCGTGGAGGGATAAACGCATGTCCGAAGAACGCCTGATCCGCCAATGCGCGCCGACGCTGGCGGGCATTAAGACCGGGAGTCTGTTCCCATGTCCGTATGAGACGCGCGAGGAGCTGATGGCCGATGTGCGGGCGTTCAACCGCCGGTTTGCCGCGCGCGGACTGTGCTTGCTGCCGCTGCGGCTGGAAAACGGGCACGCGCTGCTCTACCTCTACCGCCCGGCGGAGCTGCGGCGAGATCTGCAAAACGGGCTGGCGCGGGAGATTCTATCCTCGGCGGGCTATCGCTGCGGGAGCTGCGAGGGCTGCGTGACCGATCTGGTTCGCCGTCTGCGCGGCAGCGCGGAATTTCCGCACGAGATCGGCCTGTTTTTGAGCTATCCGCCGGAGGATGTGCGCGGCTTCATCGAAAACCACGCGCAGAATTTCAAGCGCGCGGGACTCTGGAAGGTCTACGGCGACGAGGCGCGGGCAGAGGCATTATTCCGAAAATTCAAAAAATGTACGCAGATCTACTGCGAACGCTGGCAGTCCGGGTCAAAGATGGACGAGCTGGCCGTCGCGGTCTGAGATAAGGAGAAATTACTATGAAGAAAACACTTGTGATCTATTGGAGCGGCACGGGCAACACCGAGGCCATGGCAAACGCGGTCGTCGACGGCATGAAGGAAGCCGGAGCTGACGTCACGTGCTGGACGGTTGACGATGTGAAGGCCGACGCGGTCGCGGAATTTGACGCGGTCGCGATGGGCTGCCCGGCGATGGGCGCGGAAGTGCTCGAGGAGACGGAGTTCGACCCGATGTACCAGTCCATCAAGGCCAGCCTGTCCGGCAAGGCCGTGGGTCTGTTCGGCTCCTACGGCTGGGGCGACGGCGAATGGATGCGCGATTGGGAAAACGACGTCAAGGCCGCGGGCGGCGAGCTCGTCCGTGAGGGCGTCATCTGCTGCGAAGCGCCCGACGACGAGGCGATTGAAGCCTGCAAGGCGCTCGGCAAGCTGCTCGCCGAATAAAAGCAAGGACGAAAATACCGCCGCTTCCGGAGGGAAGCGGCGGTGTTTTTTTATGGTGTCTGCCCTTTTTATATTGTGCACCGCGCTAAAAGGGAAGCGGGCGACCAATGGTCGCCCCTACGAACACGAGCGGAGTGCAGTGGAAGACGAATGGCCGTAATCCCCTCAGTCTGCGCTTGCGCAGACAGCTCCCCTTGATGCAATCAAGGGGAGCCTTTGGGAGGGGCGTTCAGATGCCGGTGCGGACGTAATGTTCTTCCTTTTTCTGCTCGATCTTTTCCTCGATGGCGGTGACGGTCTTGTCCTTGGCCTCGGTGATGAGGCGCTTGATCGTCCGGATCAGCCAGACGAGGACGAACACAGCCGGCGTGATGGCAAAGAGCACCATCAGCAGCAGGAAGAGGGCGGCGTAGTCCTCGGTGAGGCGCGCGGCGTTCTCCCAATAGGGATAGATGACGGCATGCGTATTCATCGAGCGCTCGCCATAGGCCAGCGCGACCTTCGCGAGGCTGAGCGCGCTGTAGCGGTTCGAATTTTCGACGGCGACGCCGTCACCCAGCGGGAATTTGTCTTTCATTACGCTCAGCGCGTAGCCGGAGATGGGGTCTGGCATGACGATCTCATAGGTGTCGAACTTCGTCTCCTGGATGGCGTTCAGCGCATCGAAGCTCATGAACATCAGCGCCGGGTCGGTCAGGGCCTTTTTGGTGGCCTTGTCGTCCTCAAGGCGGACGACGCCCGCGACGGGATAATTCCGCTCGCCGATCGTGACCTCCATGCCCGCAACATCGCTGCTGCCAAAGAGCTGCCAGGCAAGGTTTTCATCCAGCACGACGCGGTCCTGCGCGAAGTCGGACTCCGAAATATACGAGCCGGAGAGGAGCGTGTAGGGATGGAACAGGAAGAAATCGCCGCCGACGCCATAGGTCTTGACGTTCGATTTTCCCGCCGGGCCGGAGACGGCGACAGACGTCGCCGTGCCGGACCAGGCGTCCTGATAGAGGCTGCCGCCCTCGGGCGCTTCGAGCGAGGCGTCGATCATGGCCTGATCGAGCTTCTGCCGGAAGGTGCGGACGGCGGAGATGTCCTGCGTCTCGTTGACCGGGAGGAAGGCCGAGACCTGCGCGAATCGCTCTTCGCTCTGGCCGCGCCAGCGGTCTGCCGCCTCCTGCGTGCGGAGCAGGTTCCGATACTCGGTCAGCCGCGCGGCACAGAGCACTGAAAGGGCCGCGAGCGTGATGTTCAGGATCAGGAGCAGCAGCGTTTTCCAGCCGGGGCGTTGCAGCTTTTTCCGGGGCTTTTTCTCGCGCGGAGGCTTCGGCGGTTTGGCCTTCCGCGCCGTTTCAAACCGGCCGCTCATCCGTTATCCGCGAGCTTGACCTGTGTGCCCGCTTCGATCGGCTTGGTGGAAGTCGTGATGACGAACTCTCCCGCGCCGATGCCCGAGATGGCAGACATCGTATCGTCCTGCGCGAGCACCTGCACGGGGACGCGCGTCGCCGTATAGCGCGTGGAGAGCGGCGTGGACTTCGACGTCAGGGCCAGGACGAACGTGCCGTTGTTGTCGGTACGGACGGCGGAGTTCGGGACAAGGGCGTCGTAGCTCGCGCTCTTCTGGCCGATGGAGAGGGTGAGGTTCGTGTTCGGGTCGACATCGCCGGTCAGCTTGAAGACGAGGAGATTATTGCCGCTGGTGTTCGGGTCGCGCGCGATGTTTTCGAGCACGGCCTCGACATTGCCGCCCCAATAGTTGACGACGTCGGCCTTGTCGCCGACCTTGACGCGCTTGGCCTGCTCGGCGGTGACGGAAATCTTGATGGTGTAGCCGCGGTCGGCCACGTTCAGCTTGGCCAGCGGAGTATCCGGGCCAATGGAATTGCCGGCTGTGACCTCGATCGAGGCGACCACACCGCCAACCTTCGCCTTGACCTCGAGCTCATCGGCGTTGGCCGTCAGCTTGGCCAGCGCCTCTTTTTTCTTTTCGATGTTCTCCTTCGCGGCCTGCATGTCGAGATAACTCGAGTCGCCGAGCTGCTGCGTGAAGAGCAGCTCTTCCAGAGCCGATTTTGTGGACTTGACCGTTTCAGCGGCAGACCCAGCATCCGTCAGTTTCTGCACAACTGCTTGCTGATCTGTCACGGCTTGTGCTGCTGCATCCGCAGCCTGTTTCAGCCCCTGCGTTTCCGCATCAAATGTTGCAAGCTGCTGCTGAATCTGATTATAGCCGCTCAATGTGGACTGATACATTGCATTTGCTTCATATACGGAGCTGATCCCACTGGTATCTTCTACAAGACGGTTTACTTCCGTTTGCAGAGAATTTACTTTTTCCCTATCGGTCGCAATGGTGATGTATGCCTTTGCCATTTCTTGTGCACGTTTCAAACGCGGGTCGGTCGTAATAGTTGTTCCGCCGCTGGGATTCGTACCAGCACCAGTATTATCATCTTCCGTAAGCGGCGACACCGAATTCACGCTTGTGGTGCTTACTCCATTCAAATCCGTGTCCTCAAGTTTTTGCGCAAGTGTCTCTGGATAGCGGGCATACGACATTGCAACTTGCGCATCTTGTCCTGCAATGGTAAGGACACGATTATAATCGTTGATATACTGAATTTCGTCTTGCTTCAGCGTGTTATTTGCTGCATCAAGTTCTCCTTGCTTGTCAAGAATCGTGCGCAAAGACGCCGTCTGTGCTTTCAGCTCAGACGCTTGATTTTCAAGATTACTCTTTTCCGCAGTTCGTGCATCATACTGCTCCTGTGCAACTTTACTGGCCTGTTGCAGCAAAGTGAGTTGCTGTTCGGCCTTTGTTTTTTCTGCTGCAAGCTGAGAAGCATCCACGGTACTATATTGATGGTACAGCGCGAGGGCCTCGTTATAGGCATCGCGGGCCTTCTGCACCTCGTGGTTCTCCTTGGCCGAGTTGTTGCCCGCGTCGATGAGGGACTTTTCATAGCTCAGCTCCAGCTGATCCAGCTCGTCCTGCGCGGCCTTCACCTCGTCAGACTCCTGCGCTTCGAGCAGGAAGAGCGTGTCGCCCGCGTTGACCGACTGGCCGACCTTGACCAGAACGCTCGCAATCTTGCGCGTCTGGTTGATGGTCACGTCATAGGTCTCGTTCGCGCCGACCGTGCCGGAGCCGCGGATCTTGGCGTTGATCGTGCCGCCCTCGATCTGCTGCGCGGCCACCTCGGGGAGCGTCGCGTTCATGATCGTGTTGGAGAAGAAGGTCAGAACCAGCAGGATCGCCAGAAAAATGATCGCGGCGGTCTTGACCCATTCCCGTTTGCTGACTTTTGTTTCTTCCATGGTAAATATCCTCTCTCGTTGCGGTTAACCCTTGACAGAACCGGAATATGCGATGCCCTCGACGAGATACGCCTCGCCGTGCAGGAACAGCAGCAGACCCGGGATCATATACACGACGGCGGCGGCGAAGGCAATGCCGATCTCGCCGGCGTTGATCTGCGACAGATAGACGGACAGCGGCTGCTGCGACGCATCCGGCAGGAGAATGAGCGGCTGCTCGACCATGTTCCAGTAGTCAATGAAGACCAGAATGGCGATGGAGTAGAGCGCCGCGCGGCACTGCGGCATGCAGATGCGCCAGAAGATCTGCCATTCGCCCGCGCCGTCCAGCTTGGCCGATTCGATCAGCGACACCGGGATACGCCGCATGAACTTCGTGAGCAGAAATACTGAGAACGGCGCGAACGCGCCGGGCAGCAGGATGGCCCACTTGGTGTGCAGGATGCCGAGCCAGTCGGACACCAGATAGTTCGGGACAAGCGTGACCTGATAGGGCATGAGCATCAGGATCACGTAGAAAAAGAAGATGGAATCGCGCACCTTGCCGCGCCAGCGCGTGAAGCCGTAGGCCGCGATGGACGCGACCATGAGCTGCGCGAAGACGATCGGCACGGTGAGGATGATGGAGTTCCAGAGCTTATAGATGTAATCCGGGCTTTTGAGCAGGACCGTCCAATACTGGCTGAACGAGACTTTGTCCGGAATGAATTTCAGGTTGATGGTTTTGGAAATATAGCTTTTGCCGTCCTTGGCGTTGTCGAAGACCTGGCCGTAGTTGGCTGTGATCTCGCTCTGCGTCATGAACGAGTTCGTGATGGTGAGCAGCGTCGGCATGACGAAGAGGAACGCGAACAGGATGGCCAGCAGCACGATGACCGTGCGGGAGAAATAGCGCTTCTTTTTCATCCTTCCACGTCCTTTCCGAAGTAATTTTCGATCAGGAACAGCAGCGCGACCAGAATCACAATCACAATCGCGAGGAAGACCGCTGCGGCGGACAGGCGCTGATAATCGAGATGCTTGAACATGTTGTTCATGAAATGCTGGAGCATATACAGCCCATCATATGGGTAATCGCCCGTGAGCAGATAAATTTCACGGAAGATCTTGAACGAGTTGATGATGGACAGGATCGTGACGAACAGGACGGTCGGGGAGAGATAGCGCAGCTTGATGTGGAAGAAGATGTAGCGGCCCGTCGCGCCGTCCAGCTCCGCCGCCTCGATCAGCTCCTTCGGGATATTGTTGAGCGCGGCCATGAACAGGATCATGTTATAGCCGAGGTTTTTCCAGAGGAACAGGCTGACGATGACGACCATGCAATAGTCGGATTTCAGCCAGTTGATCTTGTCCGCGCCGAAGACCATCAAAAATTCGTTGACGACGCCGTTTGAATGGAACAGCACCTGCCAGATCAGGATGATGGACGCGATGGGCACCATCATCGGGCTTAAAAAGCAGGTACGGAACTGGCTCTTGCCGGGGATGCGGGCCTCGAGCATCAGGGCCAGCAGCATCGACAGCACCACCGCCAGCGGCACGGCGAGTCCCGTGAACACGGCGGTGTTCTTCGCCGCAGTACGGAACGCGGCGTTGTCGAAGACGGCGATATAGTTTTTCAGGCCCACGAAGCTGTTGTCCACGACGCCCGCGATGAACGAATAGTAGATCACCACGCCAAACGGGACGAGATAGAAGATCAGCATCCCGAGAAAGCTCGGCCCGGAGAAGCACATGGAGTTCAGAAAATCCCGAACCTTCAGATTCGCGTTTTTCCAGAGCGTCTTTGCGCTCTGGGGCGCGGTTTGTCGAGTTGGTAGTTTGAGCATGGCGATCCTTTCCTGCCTGGGGTAAATGTCTTGGTTGGTATCGGGCGGGCAATGCCCGCCCCTATAGCGTCTATTGAGGTGCGTTGGAAAATCGTGAAACAACAATCCCTCCGTCAAAAATCTTCGATTTTTGACACCTCCCTTTGCACAAGGGAGGCTTTTCCGCTGCGGCGGGGCGAGGGCCGATGAGGGCATCGACCCCTACAAATTCTATTTTGGGTTTCCGTTGGGGCGGGCATTGCCCGCCCCGGGAAATGCTTAGCTCTGCTCGGCGACGTAGAGCTTCACGCGGCTCTGGATGGCGGAAGCCGTTTCCTCGGCGGTCGCCTGACCGGCGAAGAAGGGTGCGGCCTCGTCGTTGACGATGTCCATGATGGACTCGTCGTAGACGGAAAGGCGCGTTGTCTTGGAGATGACGTCCAGGATCTGATCCGCCTGCTCCTGGCTGAGCGCGTAGATGTCCACGCGGCCCGGATCGCTGCTGTCCAGCGTAGTGGAAGAGGCCGCGGCGGTGTAGTACGTGGTCTTCGGGATCTTGATGGGGTCGCCGTTCTCGTCGAGGATCTGGTTGCCGTTCTCGTCGGTCTGATATTCCTCGGTCATGGCCTCCTTCATCTTTGCATCAAAGGCTTTCTGGTTGACCGGGAAGTTCCAGATATCGTTGCCGGTCTGATAGTCCTCGCGCACCAGCTGGCTCAGGAAGTTCCACGCAACGTCCCTGGCCTTGCACGTGGTGGAGATGGCGAAGGTCTGGCTGGTGGAGAACCGGTGGTTGCTCGTGCCATCCTCGGACGGATAGCCGACAAAGGTGATGCCCTCGCCCTCGTACTGGCTCATGCTGTACAGGTAATCCTCAAAGCCGTACAGATATGCCGACGAAAGCAGCTTCTGTCCGTTCTTCATCATCGTCGCATCATCGACATACTCGCCGCTGTGCTCACTGTCGTAAGTCTCCCAGTCAAATTCCGCCGGGAAGGACTTCACAAAGTTCAGCAGCGTGATGAAGCTCTCGCTGTCGAACGAGCACTCGCCGGTCTGCCAGTTGACGAACGCGGAGAGGTTGTTGGAGATGCAGGTGCTCATGACGGAGAGCTGCGTGGTGTAATAGTCAAAGACGTAGGCGTCCTCCTGCAGCTTGGTCATCGCGTCCTGCACGGCCGCGACGTTCCAGACGTCATAGCCGTCCACGACCTTCGAAAGGCCGAACGCGGTCTGGACCATGAAGCTCGCGGGCAGCTCGTAGAGCTTGCCGTCCGTCTCGCAGGCCTTGATGATCTGGGGGACGAAGCTCTCGCGCGTCAGCTCGGAGTCGCTGTCGATCAGCTCGTAGAGGTCGGTCAGGATGCCCTTGGCCGCGTAGCGCTCGATGGGCAGATTCTCGGTCAGGAACATGTCGGGGATGACGCCGGACATGATCTCGGTGTTCAGCTTGGTGAGGCCCGCGCTGTAATCGTCGTTCGTGTTGAACTCGGAATAGTCCTTGACCACGATGCGATAGGCGTCGCTCGTCTTGTTGAAGTCGACGATCTTCTGCTGGATGTTATAGTCCAGATAGAAGCAGGCGAGCGTCAGGACGGTCTTTTCCGGGAGGCTCGAGGCGTCTACGCGCTCCATCAGCACGAGCTCGTTGACGCCCGTCTGCGTCTCGTCGTCCCAGTGGTTCAGGACGGCGATGATGCGGCCATCGTTCATCACGGCAAAGCTGCTCATGTTGTTCGGATTGATGTCGCTGTCCATCCAGTCGAGCAGCTTTTCCGAGGTGTCGCTCGACGAGATGTAGCCGAAGATCTTGCTGTTGTAGTTGTAGAGGAAGTCATATTCCTCGACACCGGGATAGATGTCCCACGCGCTGTTGGGCAGCGCGGTCTTGTGCTCGGTGTCATACGACTTTGTCTCGACGTTGATCGGCACGAAATAGTTCGTGCCGGTCTCGTTCTCGGCGTCGTAGATGTAGGTGATCGAGCCAACGGTGTTCGCGTCGAGGCGTTTCAGCTCGCCGCCGTTGTCTCCGGCCTCGATCGTCGCGAGATATTTGCCCTCGCTGTCGAACAGGTAGACGTTCTGCCAGTCATAGCCGTAGATCGTCCCATCCTCGCCGACCACGACGGAGGAGATATTGGAATAATAGCCCGCCGGCATGTCGTACGTCACGATGTCGCCGCCGCTGGCGGAGCCGACCACCGTGTCGGGCGAGGCTGTGCCGTCCGTCGTTTCGTCCTGCGGCGGGATCAGGTCGAAGCGGGCCAGTTCCTTGCCCGTGCCGTCGAGATGCACCATGGTGGTGCGGTTCTCATTGATCTGATACTGCCATTCGTCCTGTGTATTCGGATCAAAATCGTCGGGCAGCTCGGTCTTATACTGACTGACAATGCAGAAAATCCAGATGCTGCCGTCGTCCATGACCTGGAAGTCGTTGACGTAGCTGCTGCCCTCCCAGCCCTCTTCGACGGACGGGAGCGTCAGGCCCTGCACCTCAGCGCAGACCTGGCTGTCCAGATCGAGCGAATAGAGCGCCGTCCGGTAATTGGTGTATGTATAGGTGTCGGTCTGTTCCTCGCCGTTTTCGTCGGTGTAGGTGTAGGTCTCGGTCTGCTCCCCGTCGGGGATGCTGGCTGTGAACCAGACTGTGCTGCCCTTGGCCGCCACGCCCGTCACGCTGTCCACCTCGGCGGGTACGGTCAGATACGTCGGCTTATAGGCATATTTCGAGGTCACCTGCGACTGGTCGTTTTTCGTCGGCGTGACAATGCCGGAGTTTCCATTGCTGGTGTCACTGTCACCATTATTTTTCTTGCTGCAGCCGGCCAGCACGCCGACCAGCAGCACGAGCACCAGAAACAGGGCAAAAATACGATGTTTCATAGTCAGTTTCCTTTCTGCGGAAGAACCGCGCACAATGATTGCTTTGTTGTCCCCATCATATCAGGTTTTTTCCGGATGAGAAGTCCTTCGCCTGATTTTTAAGAATAATTTAAGATTACGCCGCTCCTACTCGTCCGCGTCCTCCGGGACGATCGGAAGGATGGCCTCGGCGGTAAATTTCCCGTCCGCCTCGTGGCGGCGGAAGCTGCCGCCCATCTGCGTCAGGATCTTTTCCGCCGTGCGCAGGCCGATCTTGTTGCTCTCCACCTGGCCGGAATCGGCGCGGATGGTGTTGCAGATGCAGATGTGCAGCGTCCGGTTCTCGGGCAGGGCCGCGATGGACACAGGCTGCGCCGGGTCGGCATATTTGCGGACGTTGGCAAAGAGATTGTCGAGCACCCGCTTGAAATACGGCACATCCACGCGCACCCGGCAGAACGTGTCGGGCATGACCATCCGCGTGGCAAAACCCGCGCTCTCCAGCTCCGCCTGCGCCTCGCCGAGCAGCTGCTCCAGCAGGACGTAAGCGTCATACGTCTCCAGCCGCATCGGCAGCTCGTCGTTTGAAAACAGGAGGCTGTATCGGAACAGCTCATCCGTCAGCTGCTTGATGCGCCCCGCGCGCTCCTGGCAGGCAGCGAGATAGCTCGCCGTGTCGGGCGGCAGATCGCGCTGCGCGGAGATGATGTCGAGATAGCCGAGCAGGGCCGTGAGCGGATTGCGGATGTCGTGCGAGAGGGCGGTGATGAGGTCGGAGTTCTGCTTGAGGGCCTTCTGCTCCTCCTCGGTCTTGTGCAGGAGCGAGGCGCGCATCCGCTCGACGCTCTCGGTCAGGCCCGCCAGCTCATCATTACCGCGGGGCTTTTCAAGCCGCGCGGTCAGATCGCCGCGGCCGATCTGCTCGACCTCCGCCGCGATCGTCACGATCGTGCGCGTGATGCGGCCATTGTAGCTGAGCATGAAGCACATCAGCACAAAGCACCCGATGAGCACGCTCACGATCGTCGTCAGCGTATAGAGCCGCGATTCGGAAAAGTCATAGACCACGGCCTGCATCGGCCCGTCGGTGAAGTAGATCGGGTAGACGCCCGCGGAATTGGACAGGAGCGGCGGCGCATCCGTCTCGTCCACATCGTCCACGCCCCACCAGCCGGCCTCGAAGGCCAGCCGCTGGTTCCGGTAGAGCATCACATAGGTATCGCTCTTGCTCATCGACCAGCGGGCCACGGCGTCGGTATCACGCGAGGAGATGCGGTTTTCCTGCACATAGGTCTGCAGCTCGCTGACGATGGCCCGCTCGCGCTTCTGCATGGCATTCTGGTCGAGATAGACCTTCTCGATCAGTGTGTCGCCGATCCAGTTCGCCACAAAATAGGCCGCCGCCGCGCATGCGATCGCGATCAGCAGCACGAGCAGCTGCTTCGTCCGCAGCGAGGAAAAGGCAGATTTTTTAGTCAATCTGATACCCCTTTCCCCACACGGTGCGGATCAGGCGCGGCTCAGCGGGATTGCGCTCCAGCTTCTTTCGGAGGTTCACGATGTGGACCATGACCGTGTTGTTCGACGCCGGCATATACTTTTCATGCCAGACGTTTTCGTAGATGTCGTTCACGGAGACGACCTTGCCCTTCTGCGCGGCGAGATACTGTAAAATGGAAAACTCCGTCTCCGTCAGCTCGACGGCCGCGCCGTCGCGCAGGACGCGGCGGTTCTCCTCGTCGAGGACGATGTCCTGCCGCAGGATCTTGCCGTTGATCTTTCCTTTATAGACGCGATAGCGCCGCAGCAGCGACTCCACGCGCATCAGCAGCTCCGCGCTGGAGAACGGCTTGACGAGATAATCGTCGCCGCCGGACTGATAGGCTTGCAGCATATCCCGCTCCTGGCTCTTGGCCGTCAGGAACAGGATCGGCGCGGAGGAGATCGACCGGATCTCCCGGCTGGCCTCGACGCCGCCAAGCTCCGGCATCATGATATCCATCAAAATGAGGTCGGTGTCCGGGTTTTCCCGGATATACTCCACGGCGCGGCGGCCATTGATGGCCTCGTGTACGCGGTAGCCCTGATGCTCCAGCATGATATGTAAAATTCTTCGAATATCCGGCTCGTCGTCCACGACGAGGATGTGGATGGTCTGTTCCATAGTCGCACGCTCCTGATGGTTTTTCATCCACATTGTAGCATATTTTCTTGGGATTCCAAGGGTTTTTAAGAATTTTTAAGACTTCTCCAAATCCCTTGCAAAATTGCCCGCATCTTGTGGTATAATGGTGGAAATAGGCGTATCTATCGCCCCGCCGCAGCGGGTAAAGCCTCCCCTGTGTAAGGGGAGGTGTCAAAAATCTTTGATTTTTGACGGAGGGGTTGTTGCGGG
>OLNF01002234.1_pt1 | contig 15489 bp, 13 predicted proteins | sample 1673061 | NCBI WGS metagenome assembly OLNF01 (sample SAMEA3136751, study PRJEB25190) | human gut metagenome | reverse complement strand
CAGCCGGAAGACTTCACAATAAAAAGAACCTGATGGAGGAACTGAAGAAGATTAACCGTGTGCTGGAAAGAGAATATCCGGAAGCATACAGGGAAACTTTGGTCGTTCTGGATGCAACGACCGGACAGAATGCACTTTCACAGGCAAAGGAATTCAGTGATGTTGCGGATATTACAGGAATTATCCTGACTAAGATGGATGGAACGGCCAAAGGTGGAATTGCAGTTGCAATTCAGGCAGAGCTTGGAATTCCTGTTAAATATATAGGTGTCGGTGAGACAATCGATGATCTGCAGAAATTCGATTCCGACGAATTTGTACAGGCATTATTTACAACAGAAGAAAAGAAGGAAGAAGGAGAAGAATAATAATATGCTGACATTGGAAAAATTTGAAGAAGCAAGCGAGATCGTAAAACGTGTGACACGTCCGACAAAGCTTATCTACAGTGAGTATCTCAGTAGTCAGACCGGGGGAAAGGTCTATTTGAAACCGGAAAATATGCAGTACACAGGTGCATACAAATTAAGAGGAGCTTATTACAAGATCAGCACACTTTCTGAGGAAGATCGTGCAAAAGGTCTGATCACAGCTTCAGCAGGAAACCATGCGCAGGGTGTGGCATATGCGGCAAAAGCGTTTGGATGTAAGGCGACGATTGTTATGCCAACTGTCACTCCGCTGATTAAGGTAAACCGTACCAAGAGCTATGGCGCCGAGGTTGTTTTACACGGAGATGTCTATGACGATGCCTGCGCAAAGGCCTATGAGCTTGCAGAAGAGTACGGATATACTTTTGTACATCCGTTCGATGATCTGGATGTAGCTACCGGACAGGGAACGATTGCAATGGAAATTGTCCAGGAACTCCCGACCGTTGATTATATCCTTGCACCGATCGGGGGCGGCGGACTGATCACAGGTGTATCTACACTTGCGAAAATGCTGAACCCAAAGATCAAAGTGATCGGTGTGGAACCGGCAGAAGCAGCAAGTATGACTGCTGCAATCGAAGCAGGACATACCGTAACACTTCCAAGTGCCAACACGATCGCAGATGGTACAGCAGTAAAAAAAGTCGGGGAACAGAACCTCCCATACGTCATGGAAAATGTAGACCAGATCGTAACTGTAGAAGACGATGAACTGGTCGGAGCATTCCTTGATATGGTGGAAAACCATAAAATGGTAGTAGAAAACTCCGGTCTTCTTTCCGTTGCTGCTTTAAAACAGCTGGATCTGAAAGGTAAGAAAGTAGTATCTATCTTAAGCGGCGGGAACATGGATGTTATTACTATGTCTTCAGTTGTACAGCACGGACTGATTCAGAGAGACCGTATCTTCTCTGTATCGGTACTTCTTCCGGATAAACCGGGTGAACTGGTAAAAGTGGCACAGACGATTGCAGAAGAGCAGGGAAATGTGATCAAACTGGAACATAATCAGTTTGTAAGTATTAACCGGAATGCGGCTGTGGAGCTTCGTGTGACACTGGAAGCATTTGGAACCGATCATAAGAACCGGATCATTGCGGCATTGGAGGCAGCCGGATTCAGACCGAAGCTGATCAGTGCGAAGTTATATTAGAATGTTTAAGAGGACAGTCTTATCCCCTGGTGAGGGATGAGGCTGTCTTTTTTTGAAAATAAGGTTGTTAGGTCGGGCGAGAAAAAGAATCTCTTCCAATCCAGGTTGTGCAAACCATTCCGATGAACCTCTGAAGGCGAAAATTATGTCAGCAGAGGCTTCCACAATTTTTGAGTTTCATCTCCATTGCACAAAATAGGATTGAAAGAGATTCTTTTTCTCGCCCGGCCAATGAACGGTATTGGTTAAAAGGGCAGGACTGCTTCATAGTGAGGGAGAGAGATTGCAAATGTGATTGGGTGCTTGTTGAAGACGGGAGATATAGATGGAAAAATATGGAAATTTAACCAATTAGCACTTTAATTGAATGAAATACTGGGTTAAAGTCACGAAATGAGGAAAATGGGGTTGACATCGAAGGTATAGTTGTATACAATAATACAAAAATACAGGTCAGGGAGTGATGGTTATGGAAAATAGGAAGGTTTATCTGGATAAGCATACAAATTTATTGCAACTTGAGGAGCATATGTACCCGCTGGTAGACGTGGACACACCGAATGTGTTCCGGAACCTGTTTCATTATGATGAGATTCCGAAGATTGCGTTTAATGATCGTATTGTACCGCACAGTATGCCGGATGAGATCTGGATCACGGATACGACATTCAGGGATGGACAGCAGTCGAGAGCACCCTATTCAACGGATCAGATTGTAACCATTTTCGATTATATGCACAGGCTTGGAGGTTCGCAGGGGAAGATTCGTCAGAGTGAATTTTTCTTATACAGCAAGAAAGACCGTGATGCCGTATATAAATGTATGGAAAGAGGTTATAAGTTCCCGGAGATCACAAGCTGGATCCGTGCAAATAAAAAGGATTTTGAGCTGGTAAAAGATCTGGGAATGAAGGAAACCGGAATTCTGGTAAGCTGTTCGGATTATCATATTTTTTATAAACTGAAGATGACAAGACGAGAGGCGATGGAACATTATTTGTCAGTTATACGTGAATGTCTGGAGACCGGTGTCAGTCCAAGATGTCATCTGGAAGATATTACCAGATCGGATATTTATGGATTTGTCATTCCATTCTGTCTGGAACTGATGCATCTGATGGAAGAATATCAGATTCCGGTGAAGATTCGTGTCTGTGATACAATGGGATACGGAGTCAACTATCCGGGGGCTGTGATTCCTCGTTCCATTCCGGGTATCATTTACGGACTCAGAGTACATGCAGGTGTACCGAGTGAACTGATCGAATTCCACGGACATAATGATTTTTACAAGGCAGTCAACAATTCAACAACGGCCTGGCTTTATGGAGCATGTGGTGTGAACTGTTCCTTGTTTGGAATCGGTGAACGTACCGGCAATACGCCGCTGGAAGCGATGATTTTTGAATATGCGCAGCTTCGCGGAACGCTGGATGGTATGGATACAACGGTGATTACTGAACTGGCAGAATATTATGAAAAAGAGATTGGATACCAGATTCCGCCGCGTACCCCGTTTGTCGGAAAGAATTTCAATGTAACCCGTGCGGGGATCCATGCAGACGGACTGTTAAAGAACGAAGAAATCTACAATGTGTTTGATACCGGCAAGTTTCTGAACCGTCCACCGCTGGTTGCTGTGTCAAATACTTCCGGTCTTGCAGGCATTGCACACTGGATAAATACATATTATCACCTGAAAAATGAGAAACAGGTAGACAAGAATTCCATTTTAGTTGTAGAATTGAAGAAGTGGGTTGACGCGGAATATGAATCCGGCCGTGTGACCGTACTCACAGATCAGGAACTAATCCGGGAGATTGAGAGAATCTGTGACGAAAAGGGGATTACAATCTAACGAAATTCAGGAGAGAGATAAAATGGAAGAGTATTCATTGAGAAGTCAGGTTTTTCAAACTATCAGAGATGACATTCTGAAAGGTAAGTATGAAGAAAATGACGAACTCAGGGAAGCAACATTGGGGAAGGAACTTGGAGTTAGCCGTACACCGGTAAGAGAGGCACTTAGACAGCTGGAACTGGAGGGACTGGTGAACATCATCCCAAATAAAGGAGCTTATGTTACCGGTATTTCCGATAAGGATGTACATGATATTTATATGATTCGTTCCATGCTGGAAGGATTATGCGTCCGTTGGGCAACAGAACATATTACACAGGAGCAGCTGGAAGAACTGGATGAGATCATTCTTTTATCCGAGTATCATATGGATAAAGGACATTCCGATCAGCTGACAGAGCTGGATGGAAGATTCCATCAGATTCTGTATGAGGCATCACAGAGCAGGATTCTGGATCATGTGCTTTCAGATTTTCACAAATATGTACAGCTTGCAAGAAGGACTTCCGTTAAGACAGAAGAGCGTGCGATCAAGTCGATTGGTGAGCATAACGAGATTCTGAATGCCATCAAGGCGAAGGATGCGGAAAAAGCCGGCAATCTGGCAACGATCCATATTATGCATGTTATGGAGAACCTGCATATCGAAGAAAAATAGCCAAAAAGGAGACGAAGTTATGAGTAAAATTCAGATGACGACACCGATTGTTGAGATGGACGGAGATGAGATGACCAGAATTCTCTGGAGGATGATAAAAGATGATCTTCTTCTGCCGTATATCGATCTTAAGACAGATTATTATGATCTTGGATTGGAACACCGCAATGAGACAGATGACCAAGTTACAGTTGATTCGGCTAATGCAACAAAGAAGTACAAAGTAGCAGTCAAATGTGCGACCATTACACCGAATGCGGCAAGAGTAAAAGAATATGAACTCAAAGAGATGTGGAAGAGTCCGAACGGAACAATCCGTGCGATTCTGGATGGAACGGTATTTCGTGCTCCGATCGTGGTAAAAGGAATTGAACCATGTGTAAAGAACTGGAAAAAGCCGATCACGATTGCCCGTCATGCTTATGGGGATGTATATAAAGGAACCGAGATGAAGATTCCGGGACCTGGAAAGGCAGAGCTGGTCTACACGGCACCTGACGGAACAGAGACAAGAGAGCTGATCCATAATTTCGATGGAGCAGGTATTATCCAGGGAATGCACAATATCAATGCATCGATTGAAAGTTTTGCAAGAAGCTGTTTTAGTTATGCACTGGATACAAAGCAGGATCTTTGGTTTGCAACAAAAGATACCATTTCCAAAAAATATGACCATACTTTCAAAGATATCTTCCAGGAGATCTTTGATGCGGAGTATAAGAACCTTTTTGATGAAGCGGGAATTGAATATTTCTACACACTGATCGATGATGCGGTAGCCCGTGTAATGAAATCAGAGGGTGGTTATATCTGGGCATGTAAGAATTATGACGGGGATGTGATGAGTGATATGGTTTCCTCAGCATTTGGTTCACTTGCCATGATGACATCTGTACTGGTATCACCGGAAGGCTTTTATGAATATGAAGCTGCACATGGAACAGTACAGCGTCATTATTATAAACACCTGAAAGGGGAAGAGACTTCAACAAACTCTGTTGCAACAATTTTTGCATGGACAGGAGCTCTGCGCAAGAGAGGAGAACTGGATGGGAACCAGGAACTGATGGATTTTGCAGACCGTTTGGAAAAAGCAACGATTGATACGATTGAAGAGGGTTATATGACAAAGGATCTGGCAATGATCACAACTCTTCCGGAGGTACATGTACTGAACAGTGAAGGGTTTATTAAAGCGATTGCAGAAAGATTATAAAAAGAGCAGGGAATGCATGAAGGGCGTATCTCTGACAGGAAAATGGGAAGAACTGGCTTATTCAGCCAGTTCTTCCCATTTTTCATAGAGTTCTTCGAGTTCTGCTTCGTTTGCTGCTTTTTCTTTTGCCAGTTCCTGGCATTTAACAGAATTCGTATAGACTTCTTCCTGCATCATCAGTTCATCGATTTTGCCATTACGTGTTTCCAGAACACCGATACGTTCTTCTGTTTTCTTCAGGTCGTTCTGCCTTTTACGGAGACGTGCCTGTTCTTCTTTCTGTTCCTGCCAGCTTAGTTTGGATTCGGAAACCTGCGCCGGTGCGTCTTCGGAAGCAGCTGTGGAAACAGCCGGGGTCAGAAGATCTTTTTTCTCCAGATAATAATCATAGTTGCCGATATAATTTACAAAGGTATTGCCGGTCAGTTCCAGAATACGGGTGGCAGTCTGGTTGATGAAATAACGGTCGTGGGATACATAAAGTATCGTACCGGTATAATCGTTCAGAGCCCGCTCAAGAATTTCCTTGGAAGTGATGTCCAGATGATTGGTTGGCTCATCGAGGATCAGAAAATTTGCATTGGAGAGCATCAGCTTTGCCAGAGATACACGTCCCCTTTCACCACCACTTAAATCACCGATCAGCTTGAAAACATCATCTCCGGTAAAAAGAAAAGCCGCAAGCATGTTCCGGATCTGTGTGTTGGTAAGTGTCGGATAATCATCGGAAATTTCTTCAAAGATCGTCTTATCCATATGAAGGACGTGGTGTTCCTGATCGTAGTAACCAATCTCCACATTGGCACCCAGTGTAAAGGAACCGCTGTCTGCCTGGATCACATTGTTCAGAATCTTGAGAAGCGTAGTTTTTCCGGTTCCGTTGTCGCCAATGATGGCTATATGTTCCCCACGCTTGATCTCGAAACTGATATCGGTGAAAAGTGTCTGTGGCGGAAAGGCTTTGCTTAATCCTTTGACAGAAAGGACATCATTGCCACTGACACGGGAAGGCTCCAGCTTCAGATGGATGTCAGTGTTGATCTCCATCGGTTTGTCTACAAGCGTCATCTTGTCCAACATTTTTTCCCGACTTTCGGCACGCTTGATGGATTTCTCACGGTTAAATGAACGGAGCTTTTCAATCACGGCTTCTTGATGTTTGATCTCACGCTGCTGATTCAAGTATTCTTTTAATCTGGCTTCTCTGAGCTGTTCTTTTTTGACAGCAAAATCAGAATAATTGCCCATATAAGTATGAAGCTGTCCCTGCTCGACTTCAATCACCTTTGTAACCACACGGTTCAGGAAATAGCGGTCGTGGGATACGATAAGAACAGCACCCGGATAATTCAGAAGATAGGTTTCCAGCCATGCGATGGAGTTCATATCCAGGTGGTTTGTTGGTTCATCCAGAAGCAGGACGTCAGGCTTGGTAAGAAGGAGTTTGCCAAGAGATACACGGGTCTTCTGACCACCGGATAAAGAATCTACGGGTTTAGTAAATTCTTCTTCTGTAAATCCGAGACCTTTTAGAACGCCGGTAAGCTCACTTTTATAAGCGTAACCGTCTGCGTGCTCAAATGCAGAAGTCAGTCTCTGATAAGTGGCAAGACGTGCTTCAAGAGCATCTCCGGAAAGAGACGGAAGCTCTATCTCGATTGTACGGATCTGCTTTTCCATCTCAATGACTTCGGCTTTTGCCGTGCGGACTTCTTCATAAATGGTATTGCCGCTTTCCATCTCCTGATGCTGTGCAAGGTAGCCGAGAGTTTTGCCTTTGGTAAGAACAACCGTCCCTGCATCGGGAGAAAGCTGTCCTACGATCATCTTGAGGATCGTGGATTTGCCGGCTCCGTTAAGACCTACAAGAGCAGCTTTTTCATGGTTCTCTATATGAAAGGATCCGTCTTTTACGATGACCTGATCCCCAAAACTTTTTGACAGATTATGACATGCCAGTATCATTTTTATATCCTCCTGTTAAAGTGGCAATTATGTTACTGCTCACAGTAACATAATTATAGCTGAAATACGACAAAAAACAACTATAAAATTTGACTTTTTCACTAGATTCTTATATAATTAAAAATAATGAGTCAAAAAATAGGAAGGTGGAAGTGAAAGTGGCATCAAGAGAAATATCTCAGGCAGTAATAAGGAGACTTCCGCGGTATTATCGTTATTTAGGGGAACTACTGGAGAGCGGAGTCGAACGGATATCATCCAATGAATTAAGTAAAAGAATGAAAGTAACTGCTTCACAGATCCGTCAGGATCTGAATAATTTTGGTGGATTTGGACAGCAGGGATATGGCTATAATGTAAAGTATCTTTATACAGAGATAGGTAAGATCCTTGGACTGAACGAGAAACATAAATTCGTTATCATTGGAGCAGGAAATCTTGGACAGGCACTGGCGAACTATGCAGCATTTGAAAATCGGGGATTTGTTTTAAAAGGGCTGTTTGACGTAAACCCAAGGCTTGCCGGATTGACGATCCGTGGAGTTGAGATCCGTATGATGGATGAATTGAAGGATTTTGTGAAAGAAAACGATATTGAGATCGGGGTTCTTACGATTCCGAAGACAAAAGCAGTAGAGGTTGCCAATCTCCTGGTAGATAATGGAGTTAAGGCTATCTGGAATTTTGCGCATACAGATCTGAATCTGCCGGATAATATTATTGTGGAGAATGTTCATTTGTCTGAAAGTCTGATGAGATTATCTTATAATATCACCAGATACAATGAAGAACATGAAGGAAAGTAGGCAAAGCAGACCAGAAGGCAGAGGTGCAGGAAAATTTTTTCCTGCACCTTTTTGAAAATTAAATGTATGGGAGACCGGATATGAAAGAAATACTGACAGCAGATCAGATGAGAAGATCGGATCAGAGAATGATACAGAAGATGCAGGTCCCGTCCCTTGTCCTGATGGAACGGGCGGCACTTCAGTGTGTGGCTGCGATGAAAGCAGAAGACATAGATTTGTCGAAAGCATTGGTCGTGTGTGGAAGTGGCAATAACGGTGGTGACGGATTCGCAATTGCAAGGATGCTCGTAGAAGAAGGAAATCATCCAGATGTAGTATTGGTCGGAAATTATGACCATCGTAGTGAAGAAACAAAAATCCAGATGAAAATTCTGGAAAATCTGGGAATATCTGTAGGAAACAGTTTGCCACAGAAAGAATATAGTGTTATTATAGATGCCGTATTCGGTATTGGCCTATCCCGTGAAATAAAAGGCAGATACGCAGAGGTGATTGATCAGATGAATCGGATGACTGCCTGTAAGGTGGCAGTCGACACTCCTTCAGGGATCCGTTCGGATGATGGAAAAGTGCTTGGAACGGCATTTAAAGCAGATCTTACAGTGACCTTTGCGTTTCAGAAGATGGGACAGATCCTATATCCGGGATGTGAGTATACAGGAAAGCTTGTTACAGCACCGATCGGAATTACCAGACCGGAGTTTTTTGCGGAAGAAGAAATCTGCATGGCACTTGAAAAATCCGATGTGCCGGCAATGCTGCCGCAAAGGAAACCGGATTCTAATAAAGGGACTTATGGGAAGGTTCTGATGATTACCGGAAGCAAAGGAATGTCCGGTGCAGCATATTTAAGTGCCAGGGCAGCATATCTTTCGGGAGCAGGTCTTGTCCGGATTTATACGGAGGAAAGTAACCGGGCAATCTTACAGGGACTTTTACCGGAGGCGGTAATGACGACCTATTCTCTGGATGAGACAGAATCATTTGAAGAACTTCCGGATTTGCTGGAATGGGCGGATGTGCTCTGTATTGGATGCGGACTCGGTATGGGACCGCATTCGGAGAAATTACTGAAAAAGGTGCTTGAGAATAATAAAACCCCGGCTGTTATTGATGCGGACGGACTGAACCTTCTGTCAAAGACCGATGAGTGGGGGATCGAACAGATTCGGATGAATCCTTCCGGATATGTACTTACTCCACATATGAAAGAAATGTCCAGACTGACCGGATACAGCGTACAGGAATTAAAAGACAACAGAAGAGAGCTATTAAGGAAATATACAGAAAAAGTCCATGCTGTCTGTGTACTGAAAGACAGCAGGACACTTGTGAAAGCGCCAGAGGGAAGGCTTATGATCAATACCACCGGTAATGCGGCAATGGCAAAGGCCGGATCGGGAGATGTGCTTGCAGGAATGATCACCGGACTTATGGCACAGCATATGAGACCGGATGATGCCGCTGTGCTTGGCGTTTATCTGCATGGGCTGTGCGGAGATCATGCCAGAAAAAAACTTGGCTCTTACAGTGTGCTTGCGGGTGATCTCTTGAAAATGCTCGGCAGAACACTTAAGGAATTGGAGGATATGACAGAATGAAGAAATACAGCAGACTGCGTGCGGTGATCGATCTGGATGCGGTGATGTATAACATGGAAATGATGCATGCAAATATAGAAAAAGGAACCAAGATGGTCGTGGTCATCAAGACAGATGGTTATGGTCATGGAGCGGTGCCGATTTCAAGAATGCTGGAAGATGTGGACTATGTCTGGGGCTATGCGGTCGCAACTCTGGATGAAGGTGTTGTACTCAGAAAAGCCGGCATTCAGAAGCCGATTCTTTGCCTGGGATGTATTTTCCCGGACCAGCTGGAAGAGATGATCCGTCATGAGATCCGCATGACAACCTACAGCTATGAGCTTGCGAAGCTTGCGGATGAGACCGCATACCGTATGGGGAAGAAGGCATATCTGCACATTAAGATCGATACAGGAATGTCAAGACTTGGCTTTCCGGTAGCGAAAGAAAGTGTAGAGGAGATCCTTAAGATCGGCAGACTTGTTTATACGGATTGCGAAGGAATGTTTACCCATTTTTCCAAGGCAGATGAGACGGATAAGACCACGACACTGGAACAGATCCGTGCTTTTCTGTGGATGAAAGAACATCTTGCAGCAGAAGGTATGGAATTTACTTATTATCACTGTGCAAACAGTGCAAGTATCATTGATATGCCAAAGCTTGGAATGAATCTGGAGAGAGCCGGGATTTCTACCTATGGACTGTATCCGTCAGATGAAGTCAATAAGGAGGCAGTTCCGCTCCGGCCGGCAATGGAGCTGATCGCGCACGTGATTTATGTGAAATGGATTGAAAAGGGTACGGAAGTCAGCTACGGAGGCACCTTTGTTGCCCCGAAAAGGATGCAGATCGCCACGATCCCGACGGGATATGGAGACGGATACCCACGAAGTCTTTCCAACAAAGGATATGTTCTGATCCATGGACAGAAGGCACCGATCCTTGGCAGAGTCTGTATGGATCAGTTTATGGTAGATGTGACCGAAATTCCGGATGTGAAATTTGGTGACAGGGCAACACTGGTCGGCCACGATGGGGATGCTTATCTTTCAATAGATGAGCTTGCCAACCTGAGCGGTAGATTTAACTATGAATTTATCTGTGATATCAATAAACGTGTTCCGAGGGAATATCTGCGTGACGGAAAAGTTGTAGAGCAGGTCGATTATTTCTAAAATGCGGGGATGCACTTCGAAAGAGATATGAATACAGCAGGAGAAAGCTGGCAATAATGAAAGTATCTTGATAAGCGGAGTGTGAAAGAAGTGCAGATCAGGCGTGGAGATATTTATTATGCGGATTTAAGTCCGGTAGTCGGTTCGGAGCAGGGCGGTGTGCGTCCGGTTCTTGTCATCCAGAATGATGTCGGGAACCGGCACAGTCCGACCGTTATCTGTGCCGCGATCACTTCAAGGATGAATAAAGCGAAGCTGCCGACACATGTGGAAATCGATGCAAAAAGGTACAGAATCGTCAAGGATTCTGTTGTCCTTCTGGAGCAGATTCGGACTATCGATAAACAGAGACTGAAGGATTACGTGTGCCGGGTAGACAAAGAGCTTATGAGAAAAGTCGATGAAGCGCTGTGCGTCAGCCTGATGCTTCATACATAAAAGAGGAGAAGTATGGGAAGCAATGGAAACGGAAGGTAATTTACTTCAGAAAATGAAAAATGTATTTTCTGACAATGAAGATAAAGAGAAAATTGCAGAAGAAATCATTGAAAAAGTACTGGAAGGCTATGAAAAAGGTGTTCTGACAAGACGTGAGATGAAGATGATCACCAACATTTTTGAATATATGGATTCGGATGCAAAAGATATCATGACGCACCGGAAAAATATCGTAGCACTGGATGGAGAGGAATCTCTGGAAAAAGCACTTACCTTTATGCTGGAGGAGAACAAATCCAGATTCCCGGTTTATGAAGAAGATATTGACAACATTGTGGGGATTCTTCATATCCGGGATGCGATGCAGAGCTACCTGGACGGTCCGGCAAGGAAAAAACCGGTGCATGATCTGAAGGATGCCATCCGTCCGGCAGGATTTATCCCGGAAACAAAGGCGATTGACAAACTGTTTCAACAGATGCAGCAGGACAAGAGCCATATGGTGATCGTGCTGGATGAGTATGGACAGACATCAGGGATCGTTACGATGGAAGATATTGTAGAAGAAATCGTTGGAAATATCCAGGATGAGTATGATGAGGAAGAAGAGCTGATCATCAAACAGGCAGATGGTACATATATCGTGGATGGTATGACACAGCTGGAGGATCTGGAAGAGCTTCTGGGAATCAGTTTCAACGAAGAAGATTACGATACGATCAATGGTTATCTGATCGACTGCCTGGACAGAATTCCTTCGGAAGATGAAGAATGTCAGGTGGAATTCGGAGGCTATCTGTTCCATGTATTGTCAGTTGATAATAATACAATACGCAAAGTCCTTGTCAGTAGGACAAAAAAGTGATAAAATAGTACAATTGAGAATAGTAAAAATACTGAAGAGAGGTAAAAAGTAATGTCAGGACATTCAAAATTTGCGAATATCAAGCATAAAAAAGAAAAAAACGACGCAGCAAAAGGAAAAGTATTCACGAAGATCGGTCGTGAAATCGCTGTAGCAGTCAAAGAAGGAGGCGGAGCTGATCCGGCTAACAACAGCAGACTCCGTGATGCGATTGCAAAGGCAAAAGCAAATAATATGCCAAATGACAATATTGACAGAAGTATCAAAAAAGCAGCCGGAGACGGAGATGCTAACAACTACGAACACATCGTATACGAAGGATACGGACCGAACGGAACTGCAATCATCGTTGATGCACTTACTGATAACCGTAACCGTACTGCTTCTAATGTAAGAAGCGCTTTCACAAAGGGAAAAGGAAATATCGGAACCAGTGGATGTGTTTCTTTCATGTTTGATCAGAAAGGACAGATCATTGTCGATAAAGAAGAATGTGAACTGGATGCAGATGATCTGATGATGCAGGCACTGGATGCAGGAGCAGAAGATTTTTCGGAAGAAGAGGACAGCTTTGAAATTCTTACAGATCCGAATGATTTCAGTGAGGTTCGTCTTGCTCTGGAAGAAGCGGGTATTCCGATGGCAAGCGCAGAAGTTACAATGATTCCACAGACATGGGTAACTTTGGACAACGAAGAAGATATCAAGAACATTCAGAAGACACTTGATCTTCTTGAAGATGATGATGATGTACAGGAAGTATATCATAACTGGGAAGAAGCATAGGATCGATTCCGGGAGGAACCTGAATGAATCAGAGTATACAGAATGGACTGAATGACCTGTTTGACCAGATTATTCCGATTTCCGGAGATTTCAATAAAAAGACTTATGCGGATTCGTTTAAAAATGCATACGAGAAGTATAAGCCGCTTTTTACTGAGATTGCACAGGAATGCGAGAATTCGGAAGACAGACAGGAAGAGATTGAAGAGATTGCTGCTGTTCTGCCGGATAGAATGCGGGAAGTACTGGATCAGGAAAGTTCAAAAAGAAAAAAAGAAAATGTACTTATGAAATATAATCTGGGCATGGTTACGTATGTGATCCCGATGTTCCGTTATGGCAGAATGGATGCTTGTGAAGAGATTGTAGACTGCATGATCGAACGCTGGAATGATCATGATCTGGAACTAAAGATCAGTAAATCGGAATTCGAGCAGATCCAGGGAGGCTTCAAATCACGTCTCTGCTATATTACTACAGCCGTATGTGCAAGCCTTGGCAAACCGGATGACTGTTACGAACTGAATCTGATGAGAAGATACAGAGATGAATATCTGGTGAATCAGAAAGGCGGCGAAGAAATTGTTGCCGAGTATTACGATATTGCTCCGACAATCGTAAACCGGATCAACCGGATGGAAAATTCAGAAGATGTATATGCAGATATCTGGAGCCGTTATCTTCACCCATGTGTTTCCATGATCGAATCCGATAATCTGGAGGCATGCCGCAAGATTTATACGGATATGGTATATAGCCTGCGCAGGAAATATTTATTTTCATAATGTTTAAATCAAAGAGAATGTGCCGAGTCACATTCTCTTTTGCATATACAGTGAATCAGGTACAGATTTGTGTCGCTACAAGAATCTGCGATTCATTTCTGTGGCGAAAATCCTGCATATTTTCATAAGCATTGTCCATACTAAGCTAAAAAGAACGGAGGAATGCGGCAATGAAAATACAGGAAGAAACGGATGTAAAAGAATACCAGATACGCAAGAAAAAGAGCAGGGAACAGACTGTAAAAAATATGGAAAATAAAGAAAAGGCAGTCAGAGAGACGGAGCCGGAAACCACAAAGGAAGAAGATGAACATGTTAAAGAAATGGGAATGCTTTCGCTTGACCGACGTCGGAATCATCAGATCGAGCTACTCACGATTATCGGCGAAGTAGAAGGGCATGAGACGGTTTCCGGCAGTACAAAGGCAACCAAGTATGAGCACCTGCTTCCAAAGCTGGCACAGATTGAGAACAGTGTTCAGACTGATGGTGTGCTGATTCTCTTAAATACACTGGGCGGAGATGTGGAGGCGGGACTTGCGATTGCGGAAATGATCGCGTCTTTAAGCAAACCGACAGTATCTCTTGTACTTGGCGGCAGTCACTCAATCGGGGTTCCGCTGGCTGTCTCAGCGGACTATTCTTTCATCGTACCCAGCGGAACCATGATCATTCATCCTGTCAGAATGAATGGCATGGTTATTGGTGTGATACAGACATATGAATATTTCGAGCGTATACAGGAACGCATTTTGAATTTTATTGTCACCAATTCCCGTATCGCCAAAAGCCATCTGAAAAAGCTGATGCTTGATACAAGCAAGCTGGCCAAAGATGTCGGAACCGTTCTTGACGGTCAGGAAACCGTTGACTGCGGCCTTATTGATGCCATTGGCGGAATCAGCAATGCCCTGGCCAAATTAAACGAAATGATTGACGAATTTCAAATTCGCTCTTGTTAAAGCTTTCAATATGTAGTAAAATGCAAATAGCGTGTAAGAGGTTGTTGCAGACAACGGGCAGCAGCCTCTTTTTTATGATACTTCGCTATGAATAATTTGGAGGAATTTTTATATGAGTTTACTGCAGTCAATTTTAATGGGTATCATTCAGGGTGCGACCGAATTTCTTCCGGTCAGCAGTTCCGGACATTTGGCTCTGTTCAAGATTATTTTCAATGTGAATACAGAAACAGGCCTTTTATTTGATACAATGCTGCATCTTGGCACACTGGTTGCCGTCTGCATTGTTTACTGGAAGGATGTCCGCAATCTGATCGTTGCCGCATTTCAATTGTTATTTGACATTATTGCCAATTTCAAGACATGGATCGGCAACAAGAAGAATGGAGAGCATACCGCTTATCGCCGTCTGATCAACAGTGCTTACAAGAAGTTTGTTGTACTGATTCTCATTACGACGATTCCAACAGGCATTATGGGTGTGGCTTTCAGCTCTCTGATTGAAAGAGCTTCACAGACATTACTTGTTCCAGGTATCTGTCTTGTGATCACAGCCATTCTTCTTCTGATTTCCGTCAGCATCCTTTGTCGGGCTCTCGACAGGATTGTAGCAGCCGAAGCAGGAGTGATACCGATGATACCGGCAATCTCTTCCATGCTTTTCTTCTCCACCTGTCTCAGGTGCAGCACCTGGTATTGCGTGGATGGCAGTTCGAGCAGTTTCTGTTGCAGCCACATATCATTCTCTTGCTTTTCCATCATTATGTCGGGAGGCGGCTCGTGGCTTTCAGCCTGA
>OLNF01002229.1_pt1 | contig 15505 bp, 14 predicted proteins | sample 1673061 | NCBI WGS metagenome assembly OLNF01 (sample SAMEA3136751, study PRJEB25190) | human gut metagenome | reverse complement strand
TGTAGGGCGCTGTATTGCATTGCAATCAGTGCCCTTTTTTGCATCAGGTGAGCAGAGCTAAGCGGAGCTTTGCCTTCATTTCCGGGTCGGCATCCTTGAGCAATTCCAGAAGAGCCGTCATAGAGATGGTGGGTTCACCTGCTTTGGCCCCTTTGGAAACCCATCAAAAGAGAAAAGCCGGATGCCATCTTAAAGTAGATGACACCCGGCTTTTTATAGGTTACCGCATTTGTGCACAGAATTCTTCAAAGGTATTGGTTTTAAGCAATTCAAGGGTGCGGGATGTGGAGTTGAACAATTCCACGATCCTGTCGAAGGCGGGTTTAAAGAACTTCATCTCAGCTTCGGTAATGCCGATCATCAGAACGAAATGCACCGTTTTCTTTTTCCACTGAATTGGCATATCATTATGGATAACACAGATGAAGGAACGGTCGGCGTACTGATTGATGGCGTGAGGCACAGCCAGTACATCGGTGAAGGCGGTACTGGAAAACGATTCGCGCTGCAGAACGTCCTGTACAAATTCTTCTTTCGCATAGCCATGTTTGACACACTGTTCTCCCATGAAACGAATGTAGGCTGCGGCATCGGACAGACTCACGTTGCGGAAATACAGTTCTTTGTGCAGCAGGCTCTGCAAAAACTGGTGGGCACGGGCAAGTTCCCGCTCGGTGCTGATGGAGCTTAGCTGGGCGCGGATACTTTCACAGTTGGCTTTAGTCAGGATCGGGCTGATCTGCACCACATGCGGATGCTGTATGCCCAGCGGCAGGGTTGTCAGCACAAGGTCGCATTCCGGCTGACGGTTGAGGTACCGGTTCAGGGGCAGAACTTCCTTTACGATGATCTGGTTGGCAAAAGCAACATTGATCTCGTGGATCAGCTGCCGTGCCAGCATATGGTAGGACTCCACAATCACTACACAGGTGGCGTGTTCCCGGCTCTGCTTGTTGTTCTCCAGATAGGAACCAATGTGAAACGCAATGAATGCGATCTCGTCCTCGCTCACTTCGATATGGTAGATCTGCGCAAAGCGGTGTGCAAAGTAGACCGCCATATCGTAGACAGGGGCATAGTCTTTCTTGAACTGCAGCGCAATGGGATTGGGGTAGCTGATATGGAAGGCACATCGCTGCTGCGCATAATACATGTGCAGGGAGAACTGCAGGATATAGTCGTTGTCAAATTCCGGGGTGCAGTATCGCTGGGACATCATGGAAAGGATGGAAGCCACATTGTGGATGAACTCCGGGCTGATGACGCACTGGATATCCACGGTTTCGTGCTCCACCGAAAGGGCAATCAGCATCAAAATCTGTTTATAATCCCGCTCCGGGATGCGGATGCTGTATTTTTGCTCGAAATTTGCCGAGATCATGTCGGCCAGATTCACGATGTCTTCCCGATCCTGAGAGGATGCCAGCAGCTCGTCTACCGAGATGGGCGGTTCTTTGTCGTCCAGCTCATTGCCGATGTTCAGCCGGATGAGGATGACCAGAATATGGATCAGCAGATTATTCAGCGCAAAATCGTTCAGAAACAGTTTGGACTCCTGACAGGTCGTGAACAGCTCCTGCATAATGCCATCGATATCCTGAGAGGGAAACAGCTGTTCCAACGCATCTTTAGAATTGAAAAAGCCGTAGGTGTTGCGCACGGCAAGGCTGCCGATCATTTTGCGACGGTTCTGCTCGCTGCCACGCAGATAGAACTGGTATTTCTGAGATTCGATGCGCAGGTCGTATTCTTTGGCGATCTCTTTTACCTGTGGGATGACGGTATTCAGAATGGTGCTGGAACTGACATACAGGGCTTCCGCTTCGTCAAAAGCGTTGACACCCTCCTTACTGGTCAATAGATCAGAGAGCACCTTCCAGACGCGGGATTCGGCTTCGTTGGGCAAGGTGTCCAGACTGGCGGTATGGCTTTCCAGACGGTAGCCCTCCCGGGAGGAAGTAATAACGGCCTTGCCCTCCTCGTTGATGGCTTTGATGTAGTTGCGCACCGTCCGTTCACTGGTACCAAGCATATTGGCAAGTGCTGCAGAGGAAATGCTCTGCGATGCGTCGGATAAGATCTTCAGCAGCTGCGTGCGCTTATCGGTTTTCATGCAGAGACACTCCTTCTATAAAAATACAGGTGAAAGACAGAATAAAAACTTATCTTATATAGTATAGCAAATGGAAGAAGAAAACCAAACCATACTTTTTTCCGCTTTGTTGGAAAGATGAGGAATTTGCCGGAATCGGGGAAAAACTTTGTTTTGTTTTCACAAACGGACCTGATATACTGGGCACAACGAAACCCGGAAGCGATTCCGGAGAAAAGAATTGTTGCATTGGATATGGAAAGGAGCAATTGTTATGACCCGTATCTTACTTGCCTGCGGCATCGGCGCTTCCACCGGCTTTATGGCCGCCAACATGCGCAAGGCTGCAAAGGCTCAGGGTTTGGATGTTTCCATCCACGCTGTGAGCAAATCTCAGGTGCCTGAGTACGCCGACAAGATCGACGTGCTGCTGCTTGGCCCCCACTTTTCAGCCGAGGTCCCCAAGTATAAGGAGATGCTGAAGGACCACAATGTGAAGGTGACTTCCATTGATCCGGACGACTATGCTGCATTGGATGGCGAAGCCATTCTGGAGTCGGCCCTCGAGTTTTATGAAGAAGGTTGAAATGGGAGGAAAAAACTATGATGGAGAAGATTCAGGCGTGGATCGAGAAACATCTCGTTCCGGTCATTAACAAGATCACGTCGAACTTCTGGTTCGGCATCGTGGCAGATGCGGTCCTGTTCATTGTTCCGTTCTCGATGGTCAGTGCCATCCCGTCCCTGTGGGCCATCCTCCGCCGCTTTGTTCCGGTGCTGCCGGACATCAGCCCGCTGAGCACCTTCTCGTTTGGTCTGATTGGTCTGTTCGTGGTATTCGTGATCCCCTACAACTGCCTGCAGAAGATCGAAAAGAAAGACCGCTCCATGATCGCAGGCTTTACCGGCATCGGTGCCTACATGATGTGCATGAACTTTCAAACGGTGGACGGCGGCTCGCTGGTTTCCATGAACAAGTTCGGCGCAGGCGGTATGTTCACTGCTATGGTGGTCGGTCTGATGGTGGCTGTCATCTACAAGCTGCTGGCCAAGTATTCCTTCTTTGGTGAGGACAGTGTGATCCCCGACTTTGTTAAGAACTGGTTCGACAACATCGCGGCCATCCTCATCAGCCTGACCATTGCCTATCTGTTCACCTATGTTGCAAAGATCGATGTGTTTGCCATGGTGCAGGTCCTCATGAAGCCGGTTACCAGTTTTGCACAGAGCGCACCTGGCGTCATTATGATCGTGTTCCTGCAGAATGTGTTCTACTTCTTCGGTGTCTCCGGCTGGGTGTTTACCCCTGTTACCCGCAGCATTACGCAGGCTGCTATTGCTGAGAATGCAGAACTGGTAGCTGCCGGCCTTGCGCCCAAGAATATCTACGCTTACGGTTTCAGCCGTTATCACCACATCGGCGGTCAGGGCGCTACCCTTCCGCTGGCACTGTTCATGCTGCGTGCAAAATCCAAAAAGTTCCGTCTGCTGGGCAAGGCTACGCTGGTGCCCTCCATCTTCAACATCAACGAGCCTTTGCAGTACGGTGCAGTCGTCGGCAACCCCTTTATGCTGATCCCCACCGTGCTCATCGCCATCATCCTGCCCGGCTTCTCCTACCTGTGGTTCGCCATGGGCTGGGGCACCATCAACTACGTCAACTTCGATATGAACTTTGCCCCCAACGCCGTGTCTGCCTTCTTCATGTCCGGCGGCGACTGGCGCAACGTTCTGCTGATCTGCATCAACTTCGTGCTGGCTGCGCTGATCTGGTATCCGTTCTTTAAGGCAGCGGACAAAGCAGAATGCAAGAAGGAAGCCGAGCGCGAAGCCGCCAAGGCCGCCAAGAAGGCTGCCAAGGCTGCGGCAAAGGCATAATTGTTTCGAGTAAGATAAGAGGAAAATGAGGGAGAGGTAACATCCTATGGAAGAAAACGAAAAGCGCGATATCAATATGGTGGCGATGGAAGTCATCATGAACGCAGGCGATGGCCGCGACAAGATCGATGAAGCACTGGCCGCTATGGCCGAGGGCAAGCTGGACGAGGTGGACAAGCTGCTGGAAGAGGCAGAAGCTCTGATCGTCAAGGCACACAACGCCCAGACCGAGGTCATTCAGAGTCAGGTCAGCGGTGAGAGCATGGAGTACTCCCTGCTGTTCGTCCATGCGCAGGATACGGTCATGACCATCACCACCGAGCTGCGCATGACCCAGAAACTGCTGCCCATCGTCAAGATGCTGCTGAACAAGAAAGGAGATTGAACCATGGCAAAGACATTCCCGGAAGGATTCCTCTGGGGCGGCTCCACCGCCGCCAACCAGATCGAAGGCGCATGGAACGAGGGCGGTCGAGGCCCGGCTACTTCAGACTTCGCCCGCCTGATCACCAAACAGATCCGTGATACCGAGGGCACCTTTGATGTGCATGTGCCCCACAATGCAGCCTCCAAGGAAATGGTGGAGGACATGAAGGCTCACCCGGAAAATTGGGAGCTGCCCAAGCGCCGCGGCATCGATTTCTATCATACCTATAAGGATGATATCAAGCTGTTCGCCGAGATGGGCTTCAAGGTGTTCCGCATGAGCATCAGCTGGAGCCGCATCTTCCCCAACGGTGATGATGCCATCCCCAACGAAGAGGGCCTGAAGTTCTACGATGCAGTGTTCGACGAGCTGCACAAGTACGGCATTGAGCCGCTGGTCACCCTGTCCCATTTTGATACTCCGCTGCATCTGGCCGAGGAGTACGGCGGCTTCCGCAGCCGCCACACCGTAGAGGCCTTTGAAAAGTATGCCGAGACGGTCATCCGCCGCTACAAGGGCAAAGTCAAGTATTGGCTCACCTTCAACGAGATCAACAATGTGCTGTCCAACCCCTTTACCAGCAGCGGCGTCATCTTTGACGGTGCACCGGAACCCGGCAGCTGCAACCCCTATCTGGGCCACTGGCAGGAGAAGTTCCAGGCTGTGCACAACCAGTTCGTGGCAAGCGCACTGGCCACCAAAAAACTGCACGAGATCGATCCGGATGCCAAGATGGGCAACATGCTCTGCCGTCTGGAGAACTACGCCGAGTCCCCGAAGCCCGAGGATCAGCTGCAGGTCATGTTCGAGGATCACTTCAACTGGTTCTTCACCGATGTGCAGGCCACCGGCGAGTATCCCTACTATATGCAGCGCTTCTTTGATGAGAACAACATCCACATCGAGATGGGCAAGGATGACATGAAGATCCTCAAAGAGGGTGCTGTGGACTTCATCACCATCAGCTACTACATGACCTACATCATGCGCTATAAGGGCAGCCCGGTGCCGCAGCCCACCGGCCGTCTGGTGTCCGATATCAAGAACCCCTACCTGCCTAAGACCGAGTGGGGCTGGACCATCGACCCCATCGGCTTCCGTATCACCCTGAACCGCATTTATGACCGCTACCACAAGCCCATCTTCATCTCCGAAAACGGTCTGGGAGCCGTGGATCACTTTGATGAAAAGGGGCAGATCCAGGACGACTACCGCATCGACTACATGCGCGCCCATGTGGAGCAGCTGCGGGAGGCGATCGCAGATGGCGTGGACGTGTTCGGCTACGCATGGTGGGGCCCCATCGACCTGATCTCTTCCGGCACTTCCGAGATGACCAAGCGCTACGGCATGATCTATGTGGATCAGGATGACTACGGCAAAGGCACCGGCAAGCGCCTGCGCAAGAAGTCCTTCTACTACTATAAAAAGCTCATTGCTTCCAACGGCGCGGATCTGGAAAATGATGTGACGATCCCCGAAGAATAATCTGCATAACCGGAGACCCCCTTCTGCAAAGGAGCAGAGCTGACCAACCACAGCTCTGCTCCTTTTTTGCGGTGGTACGGCTGTTATGTGAAACGGAGGAACTGTATGGTAAATGTTTATTTACGCTGACCTTCCGGGATTTACGCTGAAAATACGCTGACTTGGTATGGTTTGCGCTGAATTTACGCTGAGAAACGCGCGCCGCGCGATTAGCCGTTTTGCCGCGCGTTTTCTAAGATTCAATCCTCCAGCCTGCCATGGTGCAGCGGGCAGAGTTAGACTGCCTTATTTACAATGACCCGCTTGACTATGCGGATTTGATCCTGAATGGCGACCCGGAGAAATATTTGAAGAATGCGGCCGGGAGCCATGGGTCAGAGATCTGAATGAATGCTGGACATTACCGTTTTTTTGCGCTGGTGATGCCCGGCATTTTTTAGTGTTGGCTGATCGATTTTAATGGAATCTTTATACTTCTACAATTTTCTTTACGGCTCCTTTATCTGTTCCATGCTAATCTTTATGCACACGGATAGGTAAAGGAGCTTTTATGATTCAATATCCTCGTTACAGGCAGCACCGTTTTTCTTCTTTTCAGGTCATTATTGCAGGTTTTGCGGCAGTTGATCTGGTGGGCGCGTTGCTTCTGATGTTTCCGATTGCTACGCAGCAGCGGTGCGTCACACCGTTCCATGAGGCACTGTTTACCTCCACTTCTGCCCTTTGCGTGACCGGCCTTGTGGTACAGGATACCGGCAGCTACTGGTCGGCTTTTGGGCAGAGTGTGATCCTTCTTCTGATCCAGATCGGAGGATTGGGTGTCATTACAGTGGGCGCTGCCTTTGCGCTGCTTTCTGGGCGAAAGATCTCCCTCAAGCAGCGCAGCACGATGCAGGAAGCTACTGCTGCCCCACAGATGGGCGGTATCGTGCGGCTGACAGGCTTTATTCTGCGGATCACCGCCCTGTTTGAATTGGCCGGTGCTGCACTGCTGCTGCCGACATTTTGCGCCGATTATGGATTGCGCGGGATCTGGTACGCATTGTTTCATTCCATTTCGGCGTTCTGCAATGCCGGGTTTGACCTGCTGGGAACAGAGGGGGCAAAATTTGTTTCGCTGACACAGTATGCAGGAAACCCATTGCTTACCACAGTGATCGCTGCACTGATCGTCTTTGGCGGCCTTGGCTTTCTGACATGGGAGGACATTTGTACATATCGCCTTGATTTTCACCGTTACCGGATGCAGAGCAAGGTGATCCTTGTCACAACGGCATTTCTTCTGGTACTGCCGACGCTGTACTTTTATTGCTTCGAGTTCACGGCAGGCTCTGCCCGGCAGCGCATTTTATTGTCGATGTTCCAATCCGTTACCCCTCGTACTGCCGGCTTTAACACCGCTGATCTTGCTGCGATGGGCAGCACTTCACAGGCATTGATGGTGGTTCTGATGCTGTTGGGCGGTTCGCCCGGCTCTACGGCAGGCGGCATGAAAACCACAACATTTGCCGTTCTGCTGGCCAATATGTGGGCGACCTTCCGCCGCAGAGAAGATGCCGAATTTTTCGGGCGGCGCATAGATAGTTCTGCGGTCAAGAATGCTGCCACGATTGCAGGGATGTATTTGACGCTGTTCTTCCTCGGAGCCTTTGTCATTGCTACGGCAGAGCAGCTGCCGATGTCAGTCTGTTTGTATGAGACTGCTTCGGCTGTGGCAACGGTGGGTCTGACATTGGGTATCACGCCGCAATTGGGCATCCTTTCGCAAGGGGTGTTGATCGCACTGATGTTTTTGGGACGTGTTGGCGGATTGACGTTGATCTATGCGGCATTTGGCAGCAGCCCTGCCCACTCTCGTCTGCCGCAGGAGAAGATCGCAATCGGATAAAGGAGACAAGTATGAAATCGATTCTTTTGATTGGGCTTGGCCGTTTTGGCCGCCATATTGCGCAGGAACTGAATGAGCTGGGTCATCAGGTCATGGCGATCGACAGCAACGAAGACCGTGTGAACGCCGTGCTTTCCTATGTGACGAATGCACAGATCGGTGACAGCACCAGCGAATACTTTCTGCGCTCCCTTGGTGTCGGCAATTTTGATGTGTGCATCGTAACGATCGGCGGCAATTTTCAGAATTCGTTGGAAACAACATCGCTGCTCAAAGAATTGGGGGCAAAGTTTGTGGTCTCGCGTGCAGAGCGGGATGTACAAGCCAAGTTTCTGCTGCGCAACGGTGCGGATGAAGTGGTCTATCCGGAAAAGCAGCTGGCAAAGTGGGCAGCGATCCGATACAGCTCCGAACACATTCTGGATTATATCGAGCTGCAGGACGACCACGCCATCATGGAAGTGACCATTCCGCCGGAATGGATGGATCGCACGATCGGCGAGATCAATATCCGAAAAAAGTACAACATCAACATTCTTGCGCTGAAAAAAGACGGAAAGCTCGATATGAGCATTACGCCGGATACGCAGCTGTGCCGGGATGAAAGTATGCTGGTTTTGGGAAAATACGCATCGATCCAGAAGTGTTTCCGGCTCTAAAAAGATAGGACGGATCATATGGATGTCGTTTTGTTGTTGATGGTTCTTGGAGTCATGTTGAGTGGCTTTTGGGCAGCAGATGCGCTGGATCACATGCGAAAGGAGATCATTCGCCAAGAAGGAAAAAGACGCGGCTGGTGGTCGTGACCATCAAATTGTGCTATACTGTGGGCAAGGCAGGTGATCTTTATGAATCAGAACGACCCACCCACTGAACATATTCTGGCGTGTCTGTCGTCCTCTCCCTCCAATGCAAAGATCGTGCGGACGGCAGCAACGATGGCAAAGGCGTTTGGAGGGACCTTTACAGCTCTGTATGTCCGGACTCCGGATTCGGATCAGATGGGAAAAGAAGATCGTCGGCGCTTGCAGCAGCACATTCGTATGGCAGAGCAGGCAGGTGCCGACATTTCTACGATCTACGGGGATGACATTCCGCAGCAGATCGCAGAGTTTGCCCGCATCTCCGGCATTACAAAAATCGTGCTGGGGCGCTCCAGCGTACATCGCCGCCATTTCTGGAGTGGACCGTCACTGACTGAAAAATTGACGATGACTGCGCCTAATCTGGATATTTACATCATCCCGGATGCTTCTGCAGAGAACGGCTACGGTTCAGGAAGAAAGCTGTTCATCCGTCCGTTTCTGCCTTCTGTCCGCGATTTACTGGTCACCGCAGGCATTTTGAGCTGCATCACGCTCATCGGCTTTCTTTTTTTACAATTGGACTTTGCGCGCTATAACATTATTACGTTCTATATGCTGGGGGTGCTGTTCACCGCATTGTGTACCAGCGGTTACACCTGCGGTGTGCTGGGCTCCATTGCCAGTGTTGCGCTATACAATTTTTTCTTGACGGAACCGCGCCTGACATTCCATGCGTATGATCCCGGTTATCAGGTTACATTTGCCCTGATGCTGACCTCTGCAATCATTACCTGCACCCTGACAACGCGGCTGAAGGATCATGCAAAAATGTCTGCGCAGGCAGCGTTCCGTACAAAAATACTGTTTGACACAAATCAGCTTTTACAGAGAGCAAAAAGCGAGGAAGAAATCCTCTCTCAGACAGCGTCCCAGTTGATGAAGCTGCTGAACCGGAGCCTGATCGTTTACCCGGAACAAAACGGAGATCTTGGTTCAGAACAGGTTTTTTGGGTTGACGGGAAAACGGTGCAAAACATCTTTTCTGCACCGGAAGAACGGGATGCAGCAAATTGGACGTTTACCAACAAAAAGCGTTCCGGCGCAGGCACGGATAGCTACCCGAATGCAAAGGGGCTTTATCTTGCGCTTCGGACCGGGGGCGGTGTGTTTGGAGTGATCGGAATCGATCTGTCCGAAAAACCGCTGGATGCCTTTGAAAACAGTGTGCTGCTTTCCATTCTGGGCGAAGGTGCGCTGGCCATCGAAAACCGCAGAAACGCGCTGGAAAAAGAGCAAGCTGCATTGCAGGCAAGGAATGAAGAACTGCGGGCAAACCTGCTGCGCACGATCTCCCATGATCTGCGCACCCCGCTGACCTCCATTTCCGGCAATGCCAGCAATCTGCTTTCCAACGGAGAAACGCTGGATACAGAGACCCGGAACAAGATCTGCACCGATATTTTTGACGATGCACAATGGCTGATCGGTCTGGTGGAAAATCTGCTTTCCATCACCCGCATTGAGGATGGTCGGATGAATCTGCAGATCTCACCGCAGCTGATGGACGAAATGATCGAAGAAGCACTGCATCATGTCAACCGGAAAAGCTGCGAACACACCATCACAACACAGTATGGGGACGAGATCCTCCTGGTCAATGTGGATGCACGGCTGATCATGCAGGTCGTTGTCAATCTGGTGGATAACGCCATCAAATACACCCCCGTGGGCTCGGTCATTCAGATTTCGGCTTACCGGAAAGACCATCAGGTCGTAGTGGAAGTTGCAGATAACGGTCCCGGCATTCCGGATCGCGCAAAAGCACAGGTGTTCGAGATGTTTTATACCGGGCAGAGCCGCATCGCAGACAGCCACCGCAGCCTTGGATTGGGTTTGCCCCTCTGCCGTGCGATCCTGACGGCTCACGGCGGAACATTGACCCTGCGTGACAACATTCCCAATGGCAGTGTCTTTTCCTTTACATTGCCGCAAAGCGAGGTGAATATCCATGAATAAGCCGACCATTCTGGTCGTAGAGGATGATGTTCCTGTACGGTGTCTGATCACAACGACCCTGAAGACCCACGGCTATAAATATCTGACTGCTTCCAATGGGGAAACGGCGATCATGATGACGACCAGCCACAATCCGGACATCATGCTGCTGGATCTTGGGCTGCCCGATATAGACGGCATCGAGGTCATCCGCAGCGTCCGCACATGGTCGAACCTGCCCATCATCGTCCTGAGTGCCCGGAGCGAAGATTCTGATAAGATCGAGGCACTGGACAACGGCGCAGACGATTATCTGACAAAGCCGTTTTCCGTGGATGAGCTGCTGGCAAGACTGCGTGTAACGCAGCGCCGATTGAATCTGCTGGCTTCTGACGGTATAAACAGTCCGGTTTTTGTCAATGGTCCTTTAAAGATCGATTTCTCGGCAGGCTGCGTCTGGTTGAGCGAGAATGAATTGCATTTGACCCCCATCGAGTACAAACTGCTGTGTGTGCTGGCGCATAATGTGGGCAAAGTGCTGACGCATACCTCCCTCACGCAGAAAGTATGGGGCAGTACGCAGGAAAATGACATTGCTTCCTTGCGAGTTTACATGGCATCTCTGCGCAAAAAATTGGAACGATGCCCGGATGCGCCGCATCTGATCCAGACCCATGTTGGTGTAGGATACCGGATGCTGCGCGTGGAAAATGATGAATCATAGTAAAAAAACAGGGTGCGCCCTGCGGACGCACCCTGCCAAAAGCCACAGACGATAGCGATATGTACAACAGGGCGTTCCCCGTCGGGAACGCTCTGTTTTCTCTATAGTGGGAGGAATTGTGTCAATTTGACACAATTCCTCCTCGTCCGTTCTAAGCAGGGTTTGGGGTGGGACCGCGTTTGCGTAGCGTAGCGATGATTTTGTCGGGTGAATCGGCGACAAAATGAATCGGGTGTGTTGCGAGGCGGTTAATCTTTCTGCTGCCTTTATAGGCTGCGGCCTGCTGATCTCTGCAGGTGAGCATGACCAAAATGATCCTCTATATTAAGCTGCTGCTAACAATGTTAATACGTCCTAACATCGCTAAAAACCATTGAAAAAGTCCGAAAGCGTGCTACAATACAGAGATAAAGAGCCTGCCCCCGCTCAAGGGGATGGGCGCTCAGATAGGAAACACAGAAACGAGGGGTAAATATGTTTGATACAAAAAAGCTTGCACTGTTTTTGGGTGGTGTAGTGTTCGGCTCTGCCGGCTTCAAGGTGCTGTCCAGCAAGGACGCCAAAAAGGTCTACACCCAGACCACTGCTGCGGTGCTGCGGATGAAGGACTGCACCATGCAGACCGTGAACAAGGTGCAGGAGGAGGCAGGAGACATCCTTGCTGATGCAAAGGCCATCAACGAGAGCCGTGCCGCCGAGGCTGCACAGGAGGTCATTAAGGATACCGCCGCCGAGGACGTGGCCGAAGATCAGACCGCAGAGTGATCTGTCGCAACGGAGCCGCCGCTTTAGGCGGCTCTTTTTTACGCAGAGGGGTAAGAAAAACAATGAAATGTACGATCTTACATGAAGGAAAGGGACGAATGCGGGTGCACGTCTGCGCCGTGCAGATGACCCTGCACCGGGCAGATGTGCTGGAAGCCTACCTGAACGGGCAGGACAACATTCAAAAAGCGACCGTCTACGAGCGCACCGGAGATGTGGTGCTGACCTACCGGGGCAGCCGGAAGGATGCCGCCGCCCTGCTGGCCTCCTACCGCTTTGACAACGAAGAATTAGAGGTGCTGGTCACCTCCCACGACAGCCGGAAGATCAATCAGGAATATCAGGAAAAGATGGTCGGCCTTGTGGCAGGCCGGATGTTCCGCAAGGTGTTCCTGCCTGCGCCCATCGCGGCGGCATACACGGTGTGGCGCTCCATCGCCTTTATCTGGAAGGGCGTCCGCTGTCTGCTGCACCGCAAGCTGGAAGTAGAGGTGCTGGATGCGCTCAGCATCACCGCCTCCCTCCTGCGGGGCGATTACAGCACGGCAGGCTCGGTGATGTTCCTGCTGACGGTGGGCAGCCTGCTGGAGGAGTGGACGCGGAAAAAGAGCTTGGACGACCTTGCCCGCAGCATGGCGCTGAATGTGGATAAGGTCTGGGTGCGTACCCCGCAGGGCGAGGTGCTGGTGCCGTTGACCCGCGTTCACGCCGGGGACGAAGTGGTGGTGCGCTCCGGCAACATGATCCCGTTGGACGGCATGGTGCTGGAAGGCGAAGCTATGGTGAACCAAGCTGCCCTCACCGGAGAATCCATGCCGGTGCGGAAAGCCGCCGGGGCCACCGTCTACGCCGGAACGGTGGTGGAAGAGGGTGAATGCGTCCTTGTGGCCAAGGCAGAGGGCGGTGCCAACCGCTACGATAAGATCGTGGCCATGATCGAGGAATCGGAAAAGCTCAAGTCCGGCACCGAAAACCGGGCTTTGCAGCTGGCCGACCGTCTGGTGCCGTGGTGCCTTGCCGGTACGGTGGCTACCTATGCCTTTACCCGCAACGTCACCCGGGCCATCTCCATCCTGATGGTGGACTTCTCCTGTGCGCTGAAGCTTTCCATGCCGCTGGCAGTGCTCTCTGCCATGCGGGAGTGCGGGGAATATCACATCACCGTAAAGGGCGGCAAGTATCTGGAAGCGTTGGCAAAGGCGGACACCATCGTGTTCGATAAGACCGGCACCCTCACCCGTGCCACCCCACAGGTGGTGCAGGTGGTGCCTTTCTCCGGCTGCGGGGAGCAGGAGGTATTGCAGCTTGCCGCCTGTCTGGAAGAGCATTTCCCCCATTCCATGGCAAACGCCGTGGTCCGTGCTGCCAAGGAGCGGGGAATCTCTCACGAAGAGATGCACTCCGAGGTGGAGTACATCGTGGCGCACGGCATTGCCAGCTCGCTTGACGGCAAGCGCGTCGTCATCGGCTCGGAGCATTTCGTGGTCGAAGACGAGCAGGTGGAAATCTCCGAGGCCCACAAGGCGCTTATCGCCGAGCAGACCGAGGGGCTGTCGCCTTTGTACCTGGCCGTCGATGGCAAGCTTATGGGCGTCATCGGCGTGCAGGACCCGCTGAAGGCCGGCGTGCCCGAGGCCGTGGCCGAGCTGCGCCGCCTGGGCTTTACCCGCGTGGTCATGCTGACGGGCGACAACGAGCGCACGGCGGCGCGCATCGCCGAGCAGGCGGGCGTGACGGAATTCCGCGCGAACCTGCTGCCTGAAGACAAGTACGCGTTTATCGAGAACCTGAAGGCCCAGGGCGCGAACGTGGTCATGGTGGGCGACGGCGTCAACGACGCCCCGGCGCTGGCGCTTGCCGACGTGGGCATTGCCATGGGGCAGGGCACCGCGGTGGCCAAGGAAGTAGCCGATATCACGCTGACCGGCGGCAACCTTGGCGCCATCGTGTCGCTGCGCCGCATGAGCGAAGGGTTGATGGAGCGCCTCGGCGGTAGCTTCAAGGCCGTCATGCTCATCAACTCGGGGCTGCTTGCGGCGGGCATCGCCGGCGTCATCACGCCCCAGATGTCCTCGCTTCTGCACAACGCCTCAACGGTGACGCTGTCCATGCGCAATTCCAAGCGCTACGACGTGTAACACCTTGTGCGGCCCGTCAGGTAACCCCTGGCGGGCCGCGTTTGCGTGCGTGCATGCGCGCAGATGGCGGCCGCCCGCCTTCGCGCAGGCATTTCGTGAAGAAGCGCACATATTATCGGCGCCCCCGTTGCAAACGCCCGGGGGCGTTGCTATACTTCGAGGGCTGTTTTTTATCACACATGCATGTGCGACCCAACCCGCTAGTGGCCAGTACTGGTTGCGGGTGCCGGGGATGACCGCATGCAGAGGACTAACGAATGGAGAGTGTCATGGCTAAGATCAGCATTCAGACCCTGCTCGATGCAGGCGCGCACTTCGGTCACCAGAAGCGTCGTTGGAACCCCAAGATGAAGCCGTTCATCTTCGGCGCCCGCGGTGACATCTACATCCTGGACCTCAAGCAGACCCTCATCGGCATGGACCAGGCTTACACCTTTGTTTCCAACATCGCCAAGAACGGCGGTTCCGTCCTGTTCGTCGGCACGAAGAAGCAGGCTCAGGAAGCCGTCGCCGACGCCGCTAACCGCTGCGGCATGCCCTACGTCAACGCTCGTTGGCTCGGCGGCATGATGACGAACTTCGTGACCATCCGCTCTCGCGTCACCCGCATGGAAGAGCTCGAGGCCATGGAGGCCGACGGCCGCATGGCTCTGCTGCCGAAAAAGGAGCAGATCCTGCTGCGCAAGGAGCTGTCCAAGCTGCAGACCAACCTCAACGGCATCCGCAACATGAAGCGCGTCCCCGACGCCATTTTTGTGATCGACACCAACCGCGAGGAGATCGCGCTGCACGAGGCTCATCGCCTGAACATCCCCGTGGTGGGCACGCTCGACACGAACTGCGATCCGGACGACGTCGAGTACGGCATCCCGGCCAACGACGACGCCATCCGCTCCGTGCGCCTGCTCGCCGACTTCGTGGCTGACGCCGTCATCGCCGGTACGGGTGCTCCCGTGACCGCTGCCGAGATGGAGGCCGCTCCCGCCGAGGCTGCTCCCGCTGAGGAAGCTCCTGCTGCTGAATAGCACGAACGTTTAGCTCCAGCCGCGCGCTCGATAGAGGGCGCGCGGTCTTTTCATTCATCTTTCACTTGAGAGAAAGGAACATCCGTGGCTGCAATTACCGCTGCAATGGTCAAAGAGCTCCGCGAAATGACCGACGCCGGCATGATGGAGTGCAAGAAGGCGCTCGTCGAGGCCGATGGCGATATGGACAAGGCCGTTGACGTTCTTCGTACTCGTGGTCTGGCCGCTGCCGCCAAGAAGGTCGGCCGTGCCACCAACGAGGGCACCGTTATGGCCATC
>OLNF01002227.1_pt1 | contig 15512 bp, 14 predicted proteins | sample 1673061 | NCBI WGS metagenome assembly OLNF01 (sample SAMEA3136751, study PRJEB25190) | human gut metagenome | reverse complement strand
TGTTCCCGACCGTTACGCAAAGCTAAGGTAAGTGCCTTGTTTTCACAAGGTCGGAATTTGAGACGGCACATTGCCGTTGACTGCTTAAAAGGCAGTAACATTTGTTCCCGACCGTTACGCAAAGCTAAGGTAAGTGCCTTGTTTTCACAAGGTCGGAGTTGTCAGCGGCGACCCGCCGCAGGTCGGAATTTGAGGCGGCACATTGCCGTTGATAGTTTATAAAGGCAGTACCATTTATTCCCGACCGTTACGCAAAGCTAAGGTAAGCACCTTGTTTTCACAAGGTCGGAATTTGAGGCGGCACATTGCCGCAGGTCGGAGTTTGGGGCGGCACATTGCCGCAGGAGATTTTATGGCAAATAAGAAATTGTACAAGAAAGAAAGGTTTTCGGGTTGTATTGTAGGTGCCGCCGCAGGCGACGCTCTCGGTTCTCCCGTAAAGACATTGACAATAAGTCAGATCAAGGATCTGTACGGCAAAAAGGGCATACTTAAGCTAAGTCCCGAAAAGCGTCAGAAAACCGCCCGTATATCAGACGAGACACAGATGATGCTGTTTACGGCACACGGTATACTGTGGGCTGATGCGGCAGGGCTGAGAACGGGAGAAGCGAACTGTGCGGATTATGTTTTCCTTGCGCTTCAGCAGTGGCTTTATTCGCAGACAGGCGGTACTTCTTCAATCGACCTGCAGTGGATACTTGACGACAACGAAACCGGTTTTCCGTGCGATCTGCTCGGAATATCCGCATTATGCAAGAAGCGTAATCCCACGAAACAGCTTGTACAGACGCTTGCAGGGATAAAATCCGAAAACGACTACGGCAGGAAGCGCCGTCCGATAAATCAGAACAAGCTGTTTGACTGTCTGCCGAGAGCGATTCCTGCGGGGCTGTATTTTTACAGCGACCCGGAGCTTGCTTTCTCGGTAGGCTGTGACCTTGCCGCCATTACACATTCGCATCCGACAGGATACCTTGCAACAGGCTGTCTTTCTGCCATTATCGCATTTATCTGCAAGGGAAATACCATTGAACGCTCGGTACTGAACACGATGAAGATACTCAAGGAGCATGACGGCTTTGAGGAGTGCTTTGCGGCGCTCGACAAGGCTCTTTCACTGCTTGACGAGGAAACCTCGCCGTTGACCGATGTGGCGGAGCTTGGAAACGGCAGTACAGCGGACTCTGCGCTTGCCATAGGCGTATACTGTGCCTGTGTGCATTATGACTATCTCAGTGCGGTACAGCTTGCCGCAAATCAGGACGGTATAAGCGATATATGCGCATTTATAGCGGGCGCACTGAAAGGCACACTGCTCGGATATTCGGAGATTCCGTCGGGATTTGTGAAAAAGCTGCAGTTTGCGGAGCTGATAAAAGACTATGCGGGAAGGATGACAAAAGCCGCTCCAAAAGGTTTTATGAAAAAATAAGGAAGCGATTATAAAAGAATGGTCACGGATATGACTAACGGCAGGACCTTTTCCGTTCTGCTGAAATTCTCTCTGCCGATGCTGCTCAGCGTTGCATTTCAACAGCTTTATAACATTGTTGACAGCGTTATTGCAGGCAACTTTGTAAGCGATATGGCGCTGGGTGCAATAGGCGCAAGCTACCCCGTCACAATGATATTCATGGCAGTGGCAACAGGCGGAAGCGTCGGTGCGTCGGTCGTTGTTGCACGACTTTTCGGTTCAAAGAACTATACATATATGAAAACGGCGATAAACACGGCGCTGGTTTCGTTTGCGGCAATCGCCGGAGTGCTTACCGTGATAGGCTGTGCCTTATGTTCACCGATGCTGACATTGCTCGGCACACCGGATGATATATTTGCGGACAGCGACATATATCTGAAGGTATATGTACTCGGACTGCTGTTTCTGTTTATCTATAACGCCTGCAACGGTATATTTACCGCCCTCGGCGACTCGAAAACACCGTTGTTTTTCCTTATAGCATCTTCACTCGGAAATATTGCGCTTGACCTGCTGTTTGTAATAGTATTTCAGATGGGCGTCGCAGGCGTTGCATGGGCTACATTCGCCGCTCAGGGTGCGGCAGGCGTTGCGGCGTTCTTCGTACTTTTAAGACGTATCGGAAAGATACAGTCGGATACTCCCGAAAAGCCTAAAATATTCTCTTCTGACGCACTCAAGCAGATAAGCCGTATTTCCGTTCCGTCAATATTACAGAGCAGTTTTGTGTCGGTAGGAAATCTGTTCGTGCAGAGCCTGGTCAACAGCTTCGGTTCATCGGTAATAGGCGGTTATGCGTCTGCTATCAAGCTGAATACTTTCGCAATAACCTGTTTCTCAACGCTTTCAAACAGCGTGTCGAACTTCTGTGCGCAGAACATAGGCGCAGACAAGACCGACCGTGTTAAAACGGGTGTGAAGTCGGGTATGCTGATGTGTCTTGTTATAGCGATACCTTTTGTAGTGTGTTTCCTGCTTTTCGGCGGAACGCTTGTAAACCTGTTTGCAACACAGGCTAACGCTGAGATAATCGCAACCGGCAGTAAGTTTCTGACTATCGTTTCCCCGTTCTATTTCTTTGTCTGCATAAAGATAGTAATTGACGGCGGTGTAAGAGGTTGCGGCGTTATGACGCCGTTTATGATAAGCACCTGTCTTGACCTTGCATTGCGTGTTATTTTCGCCTATATCCTCTCTCCGTTCTTCGGCTCGGACGGAATATGGCTGTCGTGGCCCGTAGGCTGGGTGCTTGCGCTGGTTGTAGATCTGTTCTTTTACAATTACTACATAAGAAAAGGCAAAGCCTTTACGGCGAGCGGCGGCGAGTCGCCGCAAACTGTTCGCCGTTCTGACGATCAGCGATCGGCTTAAACTCCGTTACCGGCGGATATAAACAGAAAATTAATAATTATTATGTTATGCCACGGCGAAAACCGTGGCTGTTGTTTTATAACTTACTCCGACACGGTAAAAGAGCTACGATTTCTTGCTAAGCTACTTCATTCTTGCCTCACCTTTTTCGAGGGCGGGCATGGATGCCCGAAGTTGAACGCCCAGAGTTTTAAGCATGGATGCTTAAAGTCAGCCACGCAAAGCCGTTGCACGATGCAACGGCACTAATGGCTGACGAGGCAAGGATGCGAAACAGGCAGAGCGTTCATATGGCAAGAATGCGGTGCGGAGCGAGGGTGTGTTGTCCTTTTACAATGGTTGTGGGGAGGGAGAGGTTGGGTGCAACGGAGACAATCCCTCCGGTAGTCGCCCGAATTCTTTTGGGCGACAGCACATCACCTTTGACAAGGGAGGCAAGTGTGGTGGTGCGAAGCGAGGGATAGTGCGGTTTTGGAAGGGTTGGTGCAACGATCCCTCAGTCTTGCGACAGATAAGGTTGAGAGGATATTAAAGATGCTTGAATCGCAAAGCAAGACAATTTACGGTAAGAAGTAGTCTTGTCGCAATCCAGCTCCCTTTAGCAAGGGAGCCAAGTGTGGTGGTGCGGAGCGAGAGATAGTGGGGTTTTGGAATGGTTGGTAAAGCACTATCACCTTTAGCTCCCTTGTGTAAAGGCGAGCTTCTGTTGCAGTGCGAAGCACTGCCAACTATTGAGGGATTGTTAACGGAGGTGTCTGAGAAACGGAAAGGGTACGGTAGAAAAGCAATCCCTCCGGTAGTCGCCCGAATTCTTTCGGGCGACAGCACCTCACCTTTGACAAGGGAGGCAAGGGTGGTGGTGCGAGGCGAGGGATAGTGCGGTTTTGGAAGGGTTGGACGGAGAGAGGGGGGATTGCGTGACTGCTTATTTCTTTTAGTATAATCGCACCTGTTTTTACAAAGTGTAAAATTCATTCAGTATCTCCCGGCAGGAGTATCCACGTTTTGACAGCATCAATGCCGAATATACGCTCATTCCGCTGTTACAGCCGTCGCCTCTTATATCAAAGCTGTAAAGGCGCTGTGTATAGCTCATTTCAAACGCAGGCGAGCGTATGTCGAACAGCCGTCTGAACTCCTCGCAGGACATATCTATCCCGCACACATTCAGCCTGAGTGCGTTTCCGTCTGCATCACGGCGGATGTCGCTTATCCACTTTGATTCATCGGGAGGGATTATAAGAGAGGGGTACGCTGTCAGCATTATCTCGGCTATTCCGTCTGCCGTAAGCTGACAGGTGCTGTGATAGTATTCAGCCGATTTGTCCTTTTCGCAATAGAGCTTTTTTACAAAGGGATTTCCGCTGTCCTCCGGTGAGATAGTTATGCCCGACGAAATACGGCAGACGGGGAGAAAGGCTGTCCCTTCCTGTACGGTAAGGTTAAGCGATATGGCATATTCTGCGGAGCTTTCGGCGTATTTTCTGTATATGCCTGTCTCCGCTCCGAAATGCTGTATGCTCTCCTTTTCGTCCATATATTCAACATAAGGGTAACCGCTGTCGAAAGACTTCCCTGCCCTATGCAGATACCTCAATGAGCAGTCGAGCGCAACGGCTACGGCATTTATACCCTCGCTTTCATCGTCCGCCGGCGGTTCGTCAAGCGTTTTAAGACAGCTAAGCACGCAACCGGCAAGAAATTCCTTATACGCATATTCGGTGTTGCGGTAAATTATCGTGACCGGTCTTTGCGGTTCGTTTGCCGAAGAAAAGCACACAAGGATAATTATAGGCAGTACAGCCGCTGCGGTGAGCGTAGCTATTAACAGATACAGATGCTTCTTTTTCATTTTGTCTGCTTTTCCTTTCTTGACTTATTGCTGTAAATAGAGTATAATAATAAAGAATAGACACTTCGGTAAACCGGTTCGTCCGTAATTCATTATATTCACCGCTTTTGCGGTATAGAATTCAGGAGGCTATTAAAACACACAGGAAAGGAATAATTATATGAACGAGCGATTTCAGAAGCTATGCCGTGACTATAAAATCCAGACGGCAATCGACCCGAGATTATATGACAAATATAACGTAAAAAGAGGACTTCGTAACAACGACGGAAGCGGTGTTGTTGTAGGTCTTACAAATATATGCTGTGTACACGGCTATGTTATCGACGAAGGCGAAAAGCGTCCCGCTCCCGGTCAGCTTATATACAGGGGCTATGATATATGCGACCTTATAAGCGGCGTGGAAAAGGACGGAAGATACGGCTTTGAGGAAACGGCATATCTTCTTCTTTTCGGTAATCTTCCCGACAAGGAGCATCTTGAGGACTTCAAGAAGATAGTTACCCACTACCGTACTCTGCCCCCTTATTTTGCGGAGGACGTACTTATGCGCTGTCCGTCATCTAACATAATGAACAAGATGGCGCAGTCGGTGCTGGCACTTTACACATACGATAAAGAGCCTGAGAACAAGAGCATGGAAAGCGAGATGCTCAAGGCTATCTCGGTTATTGCAAGACTTCCTGCAATAATGGTAGGCGCATATCAGGTAATGCGCCGCTATCTGTATAACTCAAGCATGGTAATGCACCCGATAAACCTTGACGAAAGCCTTGCGGAGAGCATTCTGTCAACCCTGCGTGACAACCGTGAGTACACAAAGGAGGAGGCTAAGCTCCTCGACCTTTGTCTTATGCTCCACGCAGAGCATGGCGGCGGTAACAACTCGACATTTACCTGCCGCTGTGTAACCTCGACCGGCACAGACGCTTATGCGGCTTACGCTTCGGCTATATCGGCGCTTAAGGGTCCCCGTCACGGCGGTGCAAATATTAAGGTTATGGAGATGCTTAACTGCATCGAAAACGGCGTAAAGAACTGGGAAAACGAGGGCGAGGTCGCTGACTTCCTCACAAAGATACTGAACAAGGAAGAAAACGACCACAGCGGACTTATATACGGTATGGGTCACGCTGTCTACACGCTGTCAGACCCCAGAGCCGTACAGCTCAAGAAGTCGGCGCTCAAGCTGGCTAAGGGTACAGAGGTAGAAGCCGAGTTCAGACTTCTCGATACTATCGAGCGTCTTACTCCCCAGCTTTTTGCAAAGAACAAGGGCGATATAAAGACGATGTGTGCAAACGTGGATATGTACTCGGGTCTTGTATACAAGCTGCTCGGAATACCGGTAGAAATGTATACCGCACTGTTTGCCTGTGCAAGAATGCCAGGCTGGTGCGCTCACAGAATGGAAGAAATAGAAAACGGCAAGCGTATCATGCGACCTGCCTACAGAACGCTTATCAAGAACAGGGATTATATTGCTCTTGACGAACGTTGATCATATCTCAGGAACAATTGAAAGGCGTAATAATGAAAGGTTTTCTTTCCGATAAAAAAGCTGTCCTTGCGGGAGCGGTTTCGGCTGTTGTCCTCACTGTAATGAGAATCATACAGCTCGTTTCCTGCACCGAATATCCCTCGCTCCTGTATGCTAACGGCTGTGAGGCGTTCAATACAGTGTTCAACGTACTGCTGATAATATCGGCGGCAGTAATAAGCATCCTGGCATACTTTGACGTAAAGAATGCTAAGGTCACAGCGGCAGGTGAGCTTTCGGAAAAAGGCAGTAACATATTCGGTATTATAATGATCATCGCAGGTGCGGTGTGGATATTACCGGTAATAAACGATTTTTCGTACGGAAGCGTAGGATTTACCACCATAACCTCGCTTGCCTGCTGTATCGCATATCTGATAGGCGGTATGAGTATGATGGCATCCGCAAAGATCGTACCGGCTCACTGCATAAGCGCAATCTTCATAATAATCAACTATCTTATAGTTGCGATAAAATTCTATCTTTCAAGCCCGATAATCACGGGTATGCCGCAGAAGCTGATGATGATGCTGTTTTACGTCCTCACCGTGCTTTTCTGGATCAATGCGGGAAGATTCTTATGCGGCGCAGAAAAGAAGCTGACAAGAACGGCTCTTATCGCATCGGGCTATTTCTGCTCTGCAAGCGCAGCGGCATATATCATAAGCTGTTATGTGCTTCTTGCGGTTGACAGCGAAAAGTGGGCGGTCATCGCTCAGAATTCTCCCGAAACTTTGCCCGATCTTGAAATAATGGTTACCGCTCTTGTACCGGCATTACTGGCGGCTGTAGTACAGTTTTCAAAAAAGAGAGCGGCAACAGGCGAACCGGAGCAGACCGCTTTTGAAAATGTATCCGTAAGTACGGCGGAGGAAAGCACTGACGCCGAGGACACGGAAAACGGCACAGCTTCAGAAGAAGCACAGGACGATATGCAAGACGACACTCAAGGCTGACAATCGTAACATCTTAGGAGAAAAAATGAAAAGCATCACTGTATTACGTCTTAATAAAATACTCCGGAAAGCATCGGCACTTATGACAGTGCTGTGCCTTGTTACTATGCTCTGCGGCTGTTCTGCAGGCTTTTTCTCAGGAGATCTGCTGACATCGCCCAGACTTACAGACGAACAGACAGAAATATACAACGCCCTGACCGCAAGTGCGGGCAGGGTTGATTTGCGTTATCCGCATACAGGCTCGTACCGCAGTGCGTTTGTTATACGCAACATAGACGGTGAACCGACCGACGAGGCGATAGTCTTTTATGAGCAGAACAAGACGGATGCTGCGAAAGAGCCTGCACAGAATGATACGGCGGTAGGAAACCTGCGTATCAGCTTTCTTGACAAGGACGAAAACGGAAACTGGAAGGCGACATATGAGCTTCCTGCGGCAGGAACGGAGATCGAAAGCGTCGCCTTTTCCAAGCTCGGCTCTGATGAGGAAAAGCTGATAGTAAGCTACTCCGTGCTCGGCTCGTCCGACAAGATACTGTCGGTCATAGATTACAAGAACGGAGTTGCCAAACAGCTCGGTACAATAGGATATTCGTCTTATACCTTTCTGAACGGCATTGACGAAAAGGGCGAATATCTCGCCTGCTTTGGCCGCAACGGTGCAAAGAAAAACGGAAGTATGAGCGTATACTCCTGCAGTGAAAACGGCGAACTTCATACGGCGTTTCCCGTGGTTTCATTCGGAGAAGGCATTGCCGAATTTGACAAGATAACTATAGCACGCTGTCTTATACTCGAAAAGGAAAAGCCGTGTATAACGGTCGATTATCTGACAGCCGAAAACCAGTATAATACGGCGGTCCTTTACTATAAGGGAAGCTCATTTGCAACGGCGGATACGATAGTGATGGACTCAAGCAATATAAGCTACTCAAGAAGGACGAACAACTACACGCCCAAGGTACAGTCGCAGGATATTGACGGCGACGGTATTATAGACGTTCCGGCTACTGCCACACTTCCGGGATATGAGAACCTCACGTTCCCCGAACAGCTCAACGCTGTGCTGTGGTACAGGCAAAACTGCAAAAAAATCGAACTTACGGCATATACGTTTATAGATCCGGGTCTTAACTATATGCTTGTTTTCCCGGGAAGATGGATAGGTATGGTAACGGCTACAATAAACTCATCGGATAATTCCGTTACATTCTGGAAGCATGAATGCGAACTCAAGGAAAACGAATATGCTCTGCTGACTATAAAGACGGTGCTTAAAAATAACAGCCCCTCTGCGCAAAACGCAACGGATACGACAGATGCAAGCCGTGACGGCTACAGGCTGTTCTACGAGGACAGCGAAAAGGTTGTTTACTGCAAGAGCATCGTGTATGAGGGGCTTTCTCTTACCGACGACGAAATAGAGGCGGCGCTTAAAGTCCGTCCAGAAGGAAGCGGAAGCCCTGTACTGTTTACGGCAAGCAACCGATAAAAATTATGATAAAAAATTATAATAAGAAAGGCAGGTCCGGGCATGAAAAGAATACTTGTTTGCGAGGACGAGGACGCTATAAGAGATTTTGTCGTTATAAATCTGAAGCGCAGCGGATATGATGTTATAGATGTCAGCAATGCGGCACAGGCGATGGACGCTTATGTGCATTACGGCGGTCTTATAGACGTTGCGCTGCTTGATATAATGATGCCGGGTATGGACGGCAGTGAGCTTTGCAGATGGTTAAGGCAGAAAAGCGATACTATGGGCATAATCATGCTCTCCGCAAAAAGCCAGGAGGTAGACAAGATACGCTGTCTTACGCAGGGTGCGGACGACTATGTGACAAAGCCGTTCTCGCCGTCAGAGCTTGTTGCAAGGGTCGATGCGGTATACCGCAGGGTAAGCCTCAGCATTGCAAGACCTCCTGAGGACGAGGGAAGAACGCTTATCTCCGGTCCGTTCTCGATAAACACCAAGAGCCGTATTTTCACAAAGAACGGAGCAGGCATAGAGATAACGCAGGTGGAATATCAGCTGCTGGAATATTTCATGGAAAACAGCGGCTCGGCGCTTGACCGCAGGAGCATTCTTACTCATATATGGGGCAATGACTATTACGGCGATGATAAAATAGTCGATGTCAACATAAGGCGGCTGAGAATGAAGATAGAGGAAGATCCGTCAAATCCGAGATACATAACTACTATATGGGGCTACGGCTATAAGTGGTGTGTGGATGAGCTTGCCGCCGCAGGCGAGTTCAGCAGGTAGACAAACGGGGGTAAAAGGCTTTGGCAAGACGCACGACGATAGCTAACCGATGGTTTCTGAAGAGCTTCAGTGCGGTGGTTATAGTTCTGGTACTGCTTGATATAGTCCTGTACTGCATGTTCAGGTCGTATTTCTACAGTACCGTTGAACAGACGCTCCGCAGTGAGCTGAACGTTATATCGACCGTACTTACACGGTACTACAACAGCAGTTCAACGGGAAGCGGAACAAACTATTCAAACGAAGTGAGAAACACGGTCGAGAGCTTCACAAAGAAAGACCGCATGGAGCTTATGATGATAAACTCCGAGGGCAAAGTCGTTATTACGTCAAGCGGTTTTGAGCCCAGCAACTCCTATGATATGCCCGACTATGACTATGCTGTAAAGGACGAAGGGGGAATAGGCACATACAGCGGTTATCAGAGCAACGGCGAAAAGGTAATGGCTGTCACGAGCCTGCTCGAAACGGGCAATACAAACTACAATGCGGTGAGGGTCATAACCTCGCTTTCGAAGGTCGATAAACAGCTCGGCATAATAATGATATTCATTATAGCGATAAGCGGAGCGATCATAATACTGATGCTGGTTCTCGGGCTTTATTTCATAAAGTCGATAGTAATGCCGTTAAGACAGATAAGCGTGAACGCACGAAAGATTGCAAAGGGCGACTTCGGTGTGCATATCGAAGAAAAGACCGACGACGAGCTGGGTGAGCTGTGCCGTGTATTCAACTATATGGCTGACGAGCTTGAAAACTCGGAGAAGATAAAAAACGACTTTATCTCATCGGTATCCCACGAACTGAGGACACCTCTTACGGCTATCAAGGGCTGGAGCGAAACTATTGCCACAAGTCCCGGCGACAAAGAGGTCACCAAAAAAGGAATGAAGGTAATTTCGGAAGAATCGGAAAGGCTTTCAAACATGGTTGAGGAGCTTCTTGACTTCTCAAGGATACAGGGCGGAAGATTCAACCTGAACAAAGCAAATATGGACGTGTTTGCGGAGCTTACCGACGCTGTTATAATATATTCCGAAAAGGCAAGACAGGAAAACAAGACACTGCTTTATGACGAGCCGCAGGAGATAGTTACTATATTCGGCGACAGAAACCGTATAAGGCAGGTGTTTATAAATATAATAGACAACGCTATAAAATACTCCGCCGCATACGGTCATATAATCGTTGCGACGGCGGTAACGGACAAGGCTGTAATAATTACGGTCGAGGATGACGGATGCGGCATTGCGTCGTCCGACTTAACAAAGGTCAAAGCGAAGTTCTACAAGGCGAACAGCACTGTCAGAGGCTCGGGAATAGGGCTTGCGGTCGCTGACGAAATAGTAGCCGCACACGACGGAACGCTGAACATAGAAAGTGAGCTTGGACGGTACACAAGAGTGGTCATCACACTGCCTGTAGCGAAAAAGGACGAACAATAAGAAAGGCTTAAGGCTTAACATGAGTGAACAGAAAAAAGAAGTTATAAAAACGAAGGTCGGCGGTCAGGCGCTCATAGAGGGCGTTATGATGCTGGGGCCGAAAAAAGGCTGTATGGCTGTACGTCAGCCCGACAGGGAGATATACACGGAGGTGTGGGACAGGAAAACTCCGAAGTGGTATAACAAAGCGCCGTTTATCAGAGGCTGTATAAATTTCGTTTCACAGCTGGGGGACGGTTACAAGTATCTTAACAAGTCGGGCGAAGTCAGCGGAATGTTCGATGAAGAAGATGACGAAAAGGACAAGAAGAAAAAAGAAAAAGAGCAGGACAAACCGGCAGATAACGTAAGCGAAGAAAAGCCGGAGGATAAAAAGGACGAAAAGAAAGACGGCGATAATGCCGCTCTTACAACGGCTGTTGCGGTCATATCGGGTATTCTCGGCGTAGGGCTTGCAATCGCACTGTTTGCGATACTGCCTACGCTTATATTCACAGGGATACAGACGCTGTTCGGCGATACGGATATATCCGCATTCCGCTCACTGACGGAGGGTATCATAAAGATAGCGCTTTTTGTCGGCTATCTGTGGCTGACCTCTCTTATGAAAACGATGAAAAGGCTGTATCAGTATCACGGTGCGGAGCATAAGACGATATTCTGCTATGAACACGGTGAGGAACTGACTGTGGAGAACGTCAGAAAGTACAAGCGTTTCCACCCCAGATGCGGTACAAGCTTTATATTCCTGACGCTTGCGATAAGCATACTGGTATATACCCTGCTCCCGATAAACAGCGAGATGTTCATTGAAGCGTTCGGCGTATCAAAGCTTATCGGCGATATGCTGAGAGTATGCTGTAAGATAATTTTCCTGCCGATAGTCGTAGGTATCTCATACGAACTTATCCGTATCGCAGGAAAGTATGACAATGTGCTGACAAAGATAATTTCCGCTCCGGGACTTGCTATACAGCGTCTTACCACAAAGGAGCCTGCCGATGAGATGATAGAGGTGGCTATTGCGTCAATGAAGCCTGTTCTCCCCGAAAATGCGGAGGACGCAAAGTGGTAATAAGGCAAGCGGTACGGCTTATAAGCGATATGCTTGAAAGCGTTACCGACGATGCGTATTTTGAGGCAAGGCAGATAGTAAGCGAAATCAGCGGCGGTAAAATGCCGTTTGAGGAAATCACCGAAGCACAGCTTGCCGAGTGCGAGGATAAGGCGAAAAGACGTAAAACGGGCGAGCCGCTGCAATATATTCTCGGAAACTGGGAATTTTACGGCAGAAAATATTTTGTCGGGGAGGGAGTGCTTATCCCCCGTCCCGAAACGGAGCTTCTGTGCGATATAGCAATCGGACATCTTAAAAACACGGGCGGTACGGCGGTGGACTTATGCTCGGGGAGCGGATGTATCGCTGTCACTGTTGCGCTTGAGGCGAATGTAAAAACTGCGGGGATCGAAATCTCCGACAAGGCATACGGATATTTTCTGAAAAATATAGAGCAGAACAAAGCCGAAAGGTCGGTCACTGCGATAAACGGAGATATTTTCGATAAGGATATACTCGGACGGTTCGAAGATGATTCGCTTTACGCTGTGCTGTCAAATCCGCCGTATATCTCCTCTGCGGATATGAAAGCCTTGCAGAATGAGGTAAGATTCGAGCCTGAGCTTGCGCTTTTCGGCGGTGAGGACGGTCTGGATTTTTATCGCAGGCTGATACCGATGTGGGCAGGAAAGCTCAGAAGCGGAGGACTTTTTGCAGTTGAAATCGGAGAAGAACAGGGACAGGCTGTAAGCAGGATATTCGAAGGTGCGGGATTCGTTCCGGAAATTGTCAGGGATTACAGCGATCGCGACAGAATAGTCCGCTCTATAAAGCGATGAAAATAAAATTTGTACATTTTATAGCACAGCAGTAAATGCCAATAAACCTCTTTAACATATTAAATGGGGTCGCAGGGGCAAAGCCCCCGGCAGGGACTAGGGGCGGCAGCCCCAGCAATATAGCCCCTTCCCATGGGGAAGGGGTTTGGGGTTAGGGATAGAGAATACATGATATCACATAAGTTCAGATTGATATCTATAAACCGAACACAGCTGTGCATTTTATGGTACAGCAATTATGATAGAATATAGTCACAGGATAAAACCGAACACAGAAAGGACGGGTAAAAAAATATGGCAAAGGCAAACACAAAAAAGGCGACACCTACCGTAAATCATCCTACCACTCCGGAGGAGAAGAAAAAGGCTCTTGATACCGCTATGGAGCAGATAATCAAGAACTACGGTCAGGGTGCTGTAATGTTCCTCGGCGGAGAGGGAAATAAAAAGCTGGATGTTGAAAGCGTGCCGACAGGCTCTATAGGTCTTGACTATGCGCTCGGTATAGGCGGTCTGCCGAAGGGCAGAATTATTGAGATATACGGTCCGGAGTCGGGCGGTAAGACAACGGTTACGCTCCACGCTATCGCAGAAACGCAGAAGCTCGGCGGAATGGCGGCATTCATAGACGTTGAGCACGCACTCGACCCCGTTTATGCAAAGTCGCTCGGCGTTGATATTGACCACCTTATCGTATCTCAGCCCGATACGGGCGAGCAGGCGCTTGAAATTATGGAAACGCTTGCACGCTCGGGTGCTATTGATATTGTCGTACTTGACTCGGTTGCCGCTATGGTCACAAAGGCAGAAATCGACGGCGAGATAGGCGACAGCTTTGTGGGCGTTCAGGCAAGACTTATGTCGGCGGCTATGAGAAAGCTGACAAGCGTTATATCAAAGTCGAATACTGTCGCTATCTTCATAAACCAGGTGCGTGAAAAGATAGGCGTTATGTACGGAAATCCCGAAACTACTCCTGGCGGCCGTGCGCTCAAGTTCTATGCGAGTGTGCGTATAGAGGTCCGCAAGGGTGAAAAGATAGTTGACGGTGGTGAGATTATAGGTTATACTACTAAATGCAAGGTCGTAAAGAACAAGGTTGCACCTCCGTTCAAGGAAACACAGTTCGATATGATATTCGGCGAGGGCATATCAAGGCTCGGCGAAATCATAACCATGGGCGAGGAGCTTGGATTTATAAAGAAAAGCGGCGCATGGTACAGCTATAACGGAGAGAGGCTCGGACAGGGCAAGGAAAAGACCAAGAAGTTCCTTAAGGAAAACGACGATCTGCGCCTTGAAATCGAGGGCAAGATAAAAGAGAATATGTCAAAGCTTGATATGTCGGCAAGCGAGGACGGAGAAGGCACGGACGATGCCGACACTTCAGAATCGGCGGCAGAAAACGAGCTTATGGAAATCGGCGATGAGGCCGCAAAAGCAGACGCTCCCGCACCTGCTCCCGCTCCCAAGAAAAAGGGTGCGGCAAAGAAGAGCGTTGTTGTGGAGGCAGACAGCGACTTCGAGGAATTTTCGCCTGAGGATCTCGGCTGATGTCATATACGGATGACGAAAGAATAAGGGCAAAACGCAGAGCACTGTACATACTCGCTCAGCGTGACCACTCCAAAAAAGAGCTTTATGACAAGCTGATAAAAAACTATCCTCCCGATCTGTGCGAGATGGTAGTCGGGCTTATGTGCGAGCATGACCTCATAAATGAGGAAAAGTATACGGAAAAGCTATACAGGGCATATATAAACAAGGGTTGGGGTAAGTCCAAAATCCGCTTTGAACTGCGGAGAAAGGGCTTACCCGACAGCCTTATATCGCAACAGGAAGAAGAATACGACACGGAGGATTTTATCGACGAGATAATGCATCTTGTAGATAAGAAATACGCAAGCAAGCTGGATTTTTCAGACTATAAAAGCGTACAGCGTGTTACTGCGGCGCTTGCACGCAGAGGCTTTGCTTATGATGATATAAAGCTCGCATTATCCCGCATAAAAGACGGGGATTATGACGAATATGACGAAAATGAGGAATATGACGAATAGACCGTAATATTCAGAATATAAGGAAAACGGAAAGGTAAGGAAAAATAATGGCAGAAACGATAAAGGTCGGAATGGTCTCTCTCGGATGTCCGAAAAACCAGTGCGACGCTGAGCTTATGCTTGCAAAGATAGCGAAAGCAGGCTTCAAGATAGTAAACGAAGCAGGTCTTGCGGATGTTGTTATTATCAACACCTGCGGCTTTATACAAAGTGCAAAGGAAGAAGCCATCGAGGAGATAATGGAGGCAATAAGCCGAAAAAATGACGGTATCAACAAGAAGATAATCGTAACAGGCTGTCTTGCCGAGCGTTATCAGAAACAGATGGACGAAGAATTCCCCGAAATAGACGCAGTGGTAGGTATTGCAAAGAACGATGATATAGTTGAAATCATAAACTCGGTAATGCTGGACAGGAGAGTCGTTACCTTCGGTGACAAGCTGTGTCACAATATGGAGGGCGACAAGTTGCAGTCTACTCTGCCCCACTATGCATATCTGAGAATTGCGGACGGCTGTTCAAACAATTGTTCTTACTGTGCAATACCGCTTATAAGAGGCAAAATGCGTTCCAGAAAGATGGAGAATATAATAGAGGAAGCAAAGAAATTTGCCGAAACCGGCGTAAAGGAGCTTGT